>Ga0209434_1001224_pt1 | contig 11642 bp, 2 predicted proteins | sample ETNvirnome_2_300_FD_184068 | JGI IMG/M metagenome (GOLD analysis project Ga0209434, IMG submission 184068) | Marine viral communities from the Pacific Ocean - ETNP_2_300 (SPAdes) (version 2) | ecosystem: Environmental > Aquatic > Marine > Oceanic | place: Pacific Ocean | collected 2013-06-22 | reverse complement strand
GGTTGCCTCTATCGGCGACGACATCGATCTCAAGTTCCACCACCGTGCAGTCACGGCACCAAAGTTCGCCAATATCCTAATAGGTTCTGGCTCTACTCGTGTGGAAGTACACCGGGTGATTACGGATCCAGCCCTCCAAGGTATACACTTCATTGGCCCGTCCAGTACAATCAAGACGGCTCCTATGGAGATCCTGAATAGACACCGTCTAGGTTATGGTCGTCAGTTGGGTCTAGGTGATGAGATGGCACGGTTCCTAGGTGTGAGACAGACAAAGGACGCTGTTCTCATGCCCTACGGGATGACGGATGTGGATCTGCATGAGGGTTTGGGACGCTACAAAAGGCATCTGGCAGGCCTACCTTCACGAACAGCTGCACAGAAGGAACTGCTTACAGGGTTTGAAGTTATCCCCTTTACTGAAGAGGTGCAGCGTGGACTAGCTGAGGAGGCAGGCATTCCTTACGTCAGTGAAGCGCAGGCTAGGCGCGTGGGCAATGTTGATCCTACAGTGTTCTCGGGTGGCTATCTCGTCACTTCAGTTAATCTTCGCACAACTACTCATGACATCACCAAGAGTGTGACTAGTGGTATCAAGATCACCACTCAGGAGATGCGAATCATGATGGGAGGCCACGTCCCTGGTTACGGCAGCCCCATCGTGCACAAACTACTGAACGAACTTCTCAAGAAGCAGACAGGCTTTGAGTTTTCCGAATCGGCCCTGCGAGCTCCTGAGGATGTTAAAACATTCATCTCCCATTTTGGGGACTTCGGAGCCGAGGCAGATATACTGCTTTACCCAGAGGGTGGACGGTTTCGTGTAGGCGGCCCTAAGGCAGGTAAGCTACTAGGTAAGTTTCTTACTATACCACACTACGACCTACGAGAGGGCAGGACACTAGAGTACCTAACCGACACCATTCTAGATCCAGCTCTCAGCAAGCACACCATGGTGGTGGTGCCGCCGGAGCCGTTTGAGGTCACGATGGGAAGGGATGAGTTCACTCGTATCGGTCACCTACCTGTACCTCCTGAAAGAATTCACCAGGCGTTTACCACGGATGCACAGGGTAGGAAGATTGTCAAGTACTCTGCTAAAAGTCTGCTAGGTACATACCTCGGGGCTCTTCACTATCTAGCACTCTATCCAGATGAGTTAGACAAAATTGTAGGTATAAAGGGCTCTGTTGGGTTCAAGCGCCCTACCACTATCCGTGACTACTTCCAAGGGACCCCTGGCACCAAGAGCCAAGAGGCGATACCCGGTGCCCTAGAGTTTATTATCCGGGGCGCTCGTACAGGTCAAGGTAAGGGCTACGTAGCTGGAGCTAGTGTCAGAGTCAGAGAGCAAGCTGTTAGTGTCCGACCCACACACCTAACCAGTGACATCATAGGAGGGCCCACACAGCTGGAAAACTGGCTCGCGGGTAAAGCTATCGATGGGTCTAGAGTTGACGATGCTTACATAGCTCATGCAGATGCAGAGCGGTGGCTACATGAACAGTTGGGAGGGCACAAAGACGAGCGGTTCAAGAAGATCCTGAAGCGTCTTAGAAGTGACGACTACAACAACAACTACCTAGACATCTTTGTGCAGACCTCCCCTGCCCACGGTGCTCAACGTAGTGGCAACGTGCGTCTGCGTGCTAGCAAGCGCATGGACTCCCTGGGTATCAAGTCAGAGATTGGTATGGCTTTCGGCCCATCCAAGCTGTTCAAGATGACTCGTGACCTTGACTTGGATTCTGCAAAGACTCTCATAATCGAGAGTCTTCTCGAGGCCATCGGACCGGACGCTAGCTACGCTAAGACTGAGGTCCGACAAGCTATAGAGATAGAGCGCGAAGTCAATGCACTTCGTAACGTAAAGTTCTTCGGAGAGTGGGCCGGTCTTACAGACCGGGCGGCACTTAGATCTTCTGGTGAGGAATCGCTAGTTGTACAAGACATCCTCACGGGTGGTAAACCTCTCACTACCGTCACAGAACTAGACATACTACAGAGATTTGCTGGTAAGGGGCTACCTCAATATCCCTACCAGCAACTTCGTCCTCTCTGGTCTCTACTTGAGACAGTGATGTCAGCTAGCCTAGAGGGTCTAGAACGTAGGCTTGTCACTGCTGGATTCGGTACTACGTCAGAGGAGGCTGCTAAAAGCCTGTGGCCGTTCATCGATGACACCATCTCTGGCAGCCTCTCCCCAAGATTGGACCGCCAGGCTTGGGTTGCCCATGAAGCTATATCTGAGTACTTCCAGGCGGGCGTCAAGAAGGGCGGAAAGTTCCTGGCCGTGGTTCATTCCGCCATGATAGGCATTGCTGAGGCCAAGGTCCAGGCCAGAGCGGGAGCTGGAGTCAGTCAGGTCATAGCCACTATGGAAAAGGCTATGAAGGGAGTGGAGTTTGATCCAGGGGATATCACCTTGGCCCTCGAGAATCTCTCTAAGCAAGCAGGAAGAGTGGTCACTCCAGGTGAGATGATTGGTAAAGTCTTCGGCACTCTCATTCATATTACGAGTCAGAAAGGTGTGAAGTGGCGTGACCTCTCAATGGTAGTAGAGAAGAGTATGGAGAGTAAGGGCTTCAAGGGGATAGCAGCCCACATTCTGGGGCAAGAGTTAGCTGACCTTACCTTTGGAGACTATACTCCCCTCGTTACAACAACAGAGGAGATGGAGAGACAGATGGAGAGACATCTGGCGAGACAGGGGGGTACTCAAGCAGCGAGACAGGGGGGTACTCAAGCAGCAGCGGGTATGGTGGATACTCCAAGCACCAGCCCTCAGGCTCGTACTATTATGGGCGATACTCGTGCTGGTTTGCTCAAGGCTGAGAGCCAAATAGCAGAGTTCGCCAAGAGTGATGCTGGTAGGTGGGCTCTATATGGTGGACTGACACTAGGGGCCTACGCCCTGATCAAGGGTATGTTCGGAGACGATGAGTACGCTCCCCCTCCGATTACTCCCCAACAGGGTGGAGCACCTATGCCTCCCCCACCCCTTCTGGACCAACCACAGGATCGGGGCATTCGTAGCCTTCCTTCCCTAGGAAGTCCCTTACACCCTGCACCTCTACCACGCCACACAATGAGTAGGGTCTCCTTTGGGGGCCGCACTAACAACAGTAGTTTCCAAGATCACACCTCTCCTATAGACCGATTTCGTGTAGAGAGGCAGATGCGGGAGATCGGTAGATCAGACTTCGTGAGAACCGAGAGGTAACTTATGTCCGTAACAATGAACGCCCTTCTCGAAAAAGCTAGAGGGCAGACAACAGCAGTTCTGTCTGCAGGTACAGAAGGCTTCAAAAGAACTCAGAGTGTCATGGCCGACTTCGTCAAAACCGACAAGGGAGCCTTAGCAGTTTTCGGAGGCCTTACTTTGGGAGCCTATGTTACGATCAAGGGTATGTTCGGAGACGATGAGTACCATCCACCGGTCCCACCGATAGGATCAAACACTGCTCATAGAGCACCGCCTCCTATACTCGGACCGTCTAGTGGACATCAAGGTACTCCTGCCATGATAGCCCCATCTCCGGCTAGGCTTTCTCCGGCACATCCGGCCCCTGTCCCAAGGCGTGGGTTGGCCCGAACTTACGATAAACCGACCTCCTCTAGGTTGGGTGGTATGGGCGCAAATGCAAGTAGTATGAACATCAGAGATCATGCCGATCCTGTCTCCCAACATATAGTGGAGCGCAGGATGCGGCAGGTCTCGAGATCTGACTTTGTAAGATGAGTACCAAGACCTCCTCAGACCCCTGGTCACCGACAGTCCTAACCCGTGATGGGCTTCTGTCGGCAGCCAAGTATTTCGCCTCCTTCTCTAGCCTAGAGTCTATCCGTAACGGTACTGCTGGTTCGGAGTTACGTAAGGCCTACCCTCTCTTTGCAGGCCCAGAGAAGGGGCTGTTTTCTGTCAACTCCAGGGGTCAGCTCATTAGCCTACCTGCCCCTCCCGCTGGCTACCTCTATGACCAGGGCTCGACTGCCTCGGACCTAGTGATCGGCCCCTTCCGTCTCGCCCACTCTGTACAGAACATTCAAATTTCTGAACAGAAGGCCGTCATTTCTCCGAAGACAGTGCGAAGTGACCGGCCTCTAGTTCTTGACAGCGGAGGCTCACGACAGACAGCCACCCTCACCTTCATCTTCTCTGGGCTAGAGGAGATCAACCAGCTGGCTCGAGGCCTGGTAGCTCTCTTCCGTGTGTGCCCTATCACGTCCATCCGGAACGAGATGCTCAGTATGGAGTGGGGCCCTCACCAGGCTGATCTTATAGACCGGGCAGCAGATATAGTCCTCGAGGCCACTGAGAAGATTGGCAATATAGAGGTGCGGAACAAGCTGTACACGAACCTGGCTGAGGCCATTCGTGAAGGTAAGTTCATGGGCAGCTACCTCAACACTGTCAAGAATGACTTCAAGAACTACGGCCCTAAGGTGCTCAAGCAGGCTGAGATCCTGACCAATCGTCTTCTCACCTACAAGAGGCGAACGCCCTTTGTCGCGGTTGCTCTGGAGAGTCTGTCCGTACAGACAGTTCCCGACCTTCCCCTGACGATCTCTCTGACACTGACCGTAGCCAAGATCGATGTGTCCTCAGCTACTGAGGCAGGTACCCTGGAGTACCAGGGGTTTGACCCAGGGTCAAGCCATGCTGATCCGAAGAATGCCTACTGGCTGAAGAAGTACCTGGCCTTCGAGCTCATTGAGAAGGACACTCCGTTCCTTCCCTTCCTGACTGATGCTGACTTCGGAGAGGTGAGGTTCGACTTCTTCGACAAGCCCCTTGCTGAGATCCCCAGTGTTGACACCAGTGCCAGTCCCAAGACAGTGTACTTCAATACGGAGGCAGGTAGCTCGAGCAATGGAGCTCGGCACGTCACTAGAATGGGAGGGAAGACGGCCACTATCTCTCACCAATCCAAGATTGGTGGTCAGTCAGCTACTATCACGAACCACTTTGGCTACCAGCGGATGATTGGTAAGTCAACCACGTGTGCGCACCATGTCGGTACCTCGGCTCGTCAGCTCACACTAGACCTCCAGTTTATCACTGGACCAGAGGGAGACGACATCTATGAGTCGTTCAATCAGTTCAAGGAACTGTCTGATGAGCTGGTCCGAACAGAAGTGGTCTATGAGAGGATCATGGGATGGGACATCAAGTGCGTGGCTGCTCTGCTCCTGGGAGGATCCACATCCCAGCTTCCAGCCACCAAGCACGGTGTCTATGTTCCTCTGGCTTCCACAACCGATACAGGGGAAGCCCCTCATCTCAAAGATACTCGTATCACTCTTGCTGAAACGAATACTTCTTTCCTAGATAGCTACCAGATCATTCTGGATTCTGGTGGCATCAGCTACGAGGACCTCAAGGACTTCTTCCTTGGGAAGGCCTTTGGTAATACTGTCAATAAGAATGCTCCTGTTGGTATCTGTCCAGGGGAGGAAACCTTCCGTGCCGGAGAACACAAACGGGGTAAACATTGGGGGGACGCAGCCTGGGATATCTTCTGGCCTGTAGGCTCCTCTGGTATTAGTACCGGGGGAGTAGCCATCCTGAACCGTGATGTCTTCAGGGCTGCTCTCTTTACTAAGGGGTTTGACAAGGGATCTAAGCTGTACGGGGCCCTGGTCAAGGACCCTATCTTCTCAGGCAGACTGAGGGTCACCGAGACACCTGATGCCTACTCAGCCTTTGGTCTGGGCTATGATTACATCCTCGGCGGCTTCCTCTTCCTATCGGCTCCCGAGATTGATGATGGTAGAATAACCAATTCATCTCACGCTCTAGTCTCTGCTATAGACAGGGTGTTCGAGGGAGGTATTTTCTCTGGTCTAAAGGACGCAGATGGCACCTCGTTAGCTGACGCGATAAAGGACAAGAACAAGAAGATGGTAAGGCGTATCCTTAAAAAGGCGGAAAAGGAGGATGACATCCGTCTGAGGATTATCAATGACATAGTCTCTGCCCTGACTGGCAGCCCAGGGGACATGGATGAGCTGCTTAAGGATCTGGCATCAAACCCGGCCCTGCGGTTTACTTTGGACTTCAAGAAGGCCATCTTTGAAGCTCTGGTGAAACGACCCAGAGCTCCCAAGGAGCTACCATACATCTTCGAGCAGCAGGGTATGATGCAAGGCTTTGCTCTGCTGTACAAGGAGTATCGTCAGAGCCGTGACCTATACCCTGGCTGGAAGGACTCCGAGCCTAAGGATGCTGTTCGTCACCTCGACAAGCAGTGGAGGCACACCACCTACCGGGACTTCAGCTTTTTTCCCAGCTACTACCAGCTATTTGGAGAGCACTGGAGGGAGTACTGTCCTACATTCGATGACCTAGGTATCAATGTCTTCAGTAGCCGGTTTCTAGTCCGTCCCTCGGGACGACCTAGTCTAAGAAAACTACACGACAACCCAGCAATGATGGCGGATGACAAGGTCCCACCACACATCTGGTTCCACCATCCACGCAAGAAGAAGGAGCTCTACGACCACCTGAACATGGCGACAGAGAAGTCTGGTAATAATGTAGGTGGCTTTCTCAAGCAGATCAACAACCTGACTCTGCATATGAACATCACTGACACCCATCTGATAGAGAAGCTGAAGGGTACAGAGGATGAGGTAGCTCTTCTGAAGAGATTCAGGGATGCCCCAGACCACAAGATCTGGGGGCCTAAGGCTGAGCCAGAACTGAAGAAACTAGCTGAGACTTTAGTTGAATCCGTTCGTAGGTCAGTTCAGAAGCCGGACGGTACTACTGACAGACATTCCTTAGCCAGTCTCAAAGAGCAGGTCAATACCTTACTACCGGCTACTGATCCAGATCATATTGATCGCACAGACATCAAGAAGCAGCCCAACTGGAAGCTCTTTTATGACACTCATTTGTCTCCTGAGTCTCCTAAGCCCATCGCTCTCTACATGAGTGTAATGGGACGGCCTACAGAAGATGCGGGTGACTCTCGTGAACGGCTGAGTGTAGGCAGAAATACTACACGTATGCAGTTGAGTGGTCTGCTTGGTGCTGGTACCTTCAGAGTTATACACCACGAAAAGTTCGAAGTTGACCTACTCAGTGAGCACATTCAGGAGGATGGGTCTGCATCTTCTGCTGCAGACCATGTCAACACTACACATGGTGGTCCTCTAGACCTGGCCTTCACTAGACACCTGAGAAAGACTATGGACCACACGGCCCGTAGCTCTATCACTCAGGTAGCAGATGATGCTGATAGTGTAGCCAAGCTCTGGCCAACCATAAAGATCTACTTCATAGACCGGAGGGGAGATGAGGTCCTGGCAGATGATCTCCTATTCACTACCGACTCCATCCTATCAGTGGATATCACGCAGGACAAACAGGATGCAGCTCTGGCTGTCATCCGTATGGGTGATCCTCTACGCCTCATTCAAAATGGCACCTTCTACAAGTCCTCTACGATAAACGTAGGAGGGAAGAGAGTGATGACAGCAAAGGGTATAGAGACCCACAAGGGAACTCGAGTTGTTCTCCCCAACCAGAGAGGCAGCCAGAAGTCTTTCCTGAAGAGCCGTAAGATCGAGCAGGGTCGACCAGTCATGATCAAGATGGGATATGACTCGGTTGCTGAGAACCTACACACCGTGTTCACTGGTCGGATCGCTGAGATCGAGTTAGGAGATACCCTGACTCTGGTCTGTCAAGGGTGGAAGTCGGAGCTCATCAACAGGCATGTCAATCTCTACACCAAGGACAAGAACAACTGGGGCCCTAAGGACCTGGTTGTCCTGGCTACTCAGCTGGCAGATCCTGATGGCTTCGGTGCACATTACAACCAGGAGGACGCTCTACAGATCCTGTCCAACCTAGACAAGATTGGAGGACCAGAGCAGATTAGACATGTCGTGAACACGGTACAAGAGGGCACGCAGAATGTGTATGGGTCCCTGAGCTTCATGTCTTGGCTCTACAATGGGGACAACGTAGCCAACCACACAGCCTTTGAAGAGGCTCGGATGTGGGAAGGACTGGACACCAGACTGAAGAACGTCTGGTACCCAGACATTTCCAAGAACATCAACAACTTCCTGAACTGGCGACGTCTCGGTGGGTACCCGCCTGACTTCGTCAATGACCACTGGATCGTCCCTCTGCAGCCTTGTTGGGACGTGTTGCAAGAGGCCTCTCGCCACACTTGGGGCTATATCTGTCAGGTGATTCCCTACGACCATGAGGCTACTCTGTTCTTTGGTAACCCCGATGCCATGTATTTCTGGACTAGAGGTCACCCTGAGACACAGAAGCACTATCTAAAATTTCGCAATACTATCCAGAAAGATGCCATGAACCTACTCCTAGAGGGGGTAGTGGGAGACTTCCTGAGAGAGGACACAGAGATAAGCAGCCATAAGGTTCCCCTCATCCTCAGGGCTATCAGCCCACGCAACCCTAAGAGCCGAAAGCATGTTAAGCTGATCAATGAGTTCAGCAACCAGATCACCTCCGCTGTCACCTTCGACGACAACTCAGACTTCCTAACTCACCTAGTTTACACTGTCAATAAGGTAAGGGAGCGAGGGGCTCTCTTTGGAACTAAGAGTTTGGGCGTTGGTAGGGATATAGACGTTAGCAGGCTATTGTCCTTCTCCTTCATTCAGACTGTACTCCATTCAGAGGTAGCCGAAGAGGACAAGATCCTGACCAAGCGTCTTCTCACCTACAAAGTTCATCGGATCCCTGTATGGCATGACGGTGGCCCCTTCCAGTCTAGGGCTCGTGAATTGATCAACCAGTCTGACCTTCCTTTCAGAGCCTATGAAACTATGCAGGGAAATCTCATTGATGACCCTATCCCGATCCTCATGTCAATCCTGTTCGGGTTCAACCCTAGTAATCTGTCTCTTCACTGGAGTAACTATCACACCGATGTAGCCGCCCTCCTCAAAGGAAACAGCCGGGGGGACGGAGAGTGGGAGGCCACAAAAGTAGGACAGAATGCGGATCCAACGCCCGTGTGGAAGTTGGGTATCCCTGGTACACCAGCGATGACTGAGGACCACAAGAAAGGCATACTAGAGGATATGGATCGCTTTGAGACGCTGATCAAAGAAGCTAGGGAGGAACGTCGATCGTTAGCGGGGCGCCCATTTACCCAGCGTATAAATGACATACCTTGGCCTCAGTACGAAGAGTTTAAACGAAAGATAGAGAACCTTCCCAAGGAGTTTAAAGGAGTCAAAGAGATGCTCCTAACTTTCAAAGCCATCCAAAGGAGGACGTCATTCGAGACAGAAGGAACCGAGGCGGCGCCGAGTATGGTGAAGGAAGTCAATATATCCTCTGCACTAGGGGCCTTCGTCAATATGCGTAAAATCATACGTTCTACGGCGGTCGACTTCAATGTCGCGGAGGAGGTTGATCCTAAGTTCACAGAAGGGTATAAGTTCCCGCTATACAAGATAGACGGTAACCAGACTCTAGGAGATGTTCTAAACAGCCACCGTGCTGAGATCAAGGCGTTTGTCTTCTTCCTCGCTCGTTACCTGCTGTACAAGGGAGGACCGAAGGCTCTACGTGCCAAGACTCGTGATGCTCTGAACGACATGAGTAAGTCCATCCACGCCCCCACACTACGAACCTTCAGAGTCCACCACTACGTCAGCTCCGATAAGGACATCATAGACAACAAGATTGTTGCCTCCACCGCTCAGATGTGGAACACCGTGGTTATCAGCTACCCACAGGGTGACCCAGTAGATACTGACTCCGTAGGTGGCAGAGCTACTGTGGGCGCAGGCTCTAGGATCCAAGGAAATACCTCCTGGGTCTACTGGCCATCAACTAAGGTTTCGCAGGTAAGGGGTCTGCAGTTCCATCCTGGTCTGTCGATAGCCAACAAGAAGATGCGCACCTTCACTGAGCTCAACTGTAGCTCTGAGCCCCTTGCCTCGAAGCTAGCCTGCAATCGTCTAGCCGAGGGTCTACGTAGGATGTACACCGGCACCCTCACCATACGGGGCAGGCACATCAAGCCCTACGATCGTATCGTCCTAGACGATACCTACACAGGTATGAAGGGAGTACTCGAGGTAGAGTCTGTTGTCCATCACTTCAACCCAGAGATTGGGTGGGTGTCTAACATCACTCCTAACGCTGTGTGCGACGCTAACCCAGGAGCAGCAGCCATTCAGACTGCCCTCCTAGAGGCCACCTATCGTGCTCGTATGAACACGGTGGACTGGGTCTTCACGGGCGTCAATGTTCTCATGGTCTTCTTCACTGGAGGCATAGGGTCTGCTGCCATCAAGGGGGCTTGGGGTGCAGTCAAGGGGGGTGGGCATGTTTTGAAGGCTGTGACTGTAGGAACCAAGTCCACGGTAGCAGGTCAGGGAACTCTAAAAGGTATCGGTGGTGGAACCAAGGCTCTCATTAACATGGCTGGCAGTACCATGAAGTCTGCTCAAAAGAGTCTGGGGGTAACTGGCCCGAACCCATTCGCTATAGCTGCTGCCATTGGGTCCAAGTACCGTCTAGGACGCCTAGCCGGTAAGCTGATGGCTTCATATTCATTAGGGGCGCTAGCCAATTCAGTCTTACACCACATAGGTCAGAGTGCGTCGCAGACTTCCTGGGTGAAAGGTCATAATACTGCCAATCAGCTTCCAGTCATATTCTCCCCTCTGATGTTCAACGGTACACCGTGGACAGCAGGAATAGAGGCAGATGACATCCTTTACACAGTTCCCTTCTACGATACCTACTACAGCTGGGCTCAGTTTGTGGGGAGCTATAGAGACCTAGCAAACAGAGGCTTCAACATAGAGGACTAATGAACCAGGAACAGTTCAGACGTGTAGCTGAGATCGACTCTCGTAGAGTAGCTACGGGTTTGATCTGTCGTATCATCAGAGACGCTGCTAATAATGAGAGTTCAGACAACAAGCGTCTGAATGGTCTTTTATCTCACCTGAAGAAACACGGATACTTCCCACCTACCTTAGTAGAGATCCCCCCTGAGAAAGGTATCCACACTGCTACGGGTATAGCATTTGTCGTCCCTACCTCTGCTCTCGAGTTCGTCGCACAAGAGGTGAAGGAGCTTAATCTCGTCTCCAAGAGAGAGGACACGGCCTACAAACAGGCCCTCCTCCACCAACACTTCACTCGTCGTGACGTCCAAGGCCTGGACTACGAGATCAACGAACCCTTGACACCAGCGCAAGTGCTGAACCTTAAACACACCGACCCTCTGGGCTACGAGCAATGGATTCAGCATGGTACTTCCGCTGGACCCCAGATTAAGACTCGACTAGAACAGTTTGTACTAGACACAGAGTTGCGACAGCATATGGCAGAGCGGGAAATTCTCGATAACATCCAAGAGGACATCTTTATGGTGACCGTAGACGTGGAGCTCACGCCCAAAGCCTCTGGTGCCGAGTATGACGTATACCTACAGAGCCGGGAGCAGCCAGAGAGCCTTGCCTTCTTGATTCGACGTGGGACTCTCAAGAAGGGGGAGCCTAGCTGGGTAAAGGATCAACAGCGAGATGAGGCATCGTTGAAGCGGTGGAGAGAACTACAAAGAGATGCAGCTGAGAAGTTCAAGGCCTCGATCAAAGAGCAAGAGAGAACGGAGCTTGATGAA
>Ga0209434_1001222_pt1 | contig 11650 bp, 23 predicted proteins | sample ETNvirnome_2_300_FD_184068 | JGI IMG/M metagenome (GOLD analysis project Ga0209434, IMG submission 184068) | Marine viral communities from the Pacific Ocean - ETNP_2_300 (SPAdes) (version 2) | ecosystem: Environmental > Aquatic > Marine > Oceanic | place: Pacific Ocean | collected 2013-06-22 | reverse complement strand
TGCTGTCGGTAGCGCTTAGCGTGATAGAGCAGTCAAAAGAGAAATTCCCTAACTCTACGCTGTTAGTTTCATTCAATAAATTAAAATGCTGTACTTTTGTATTACTCCCAAAACCACAGTCTGTAAAATTTGCTAAGGTAATATCTCGCTCGGCTGTATCACTCGAGCAGTTCTCCCAATTACACCCCGCACACCACCAAGTATTAACACCCGTTGAGGTAATGTTTTCCCAATAGTAAGTATCTCGGCTGTCGCTCTGTAGAGTTGTCGTTCCTATATCTACAGGAACATCCCATTTATACCAAAGCCAAGCGGAATAACCTCCCGTCCCTCTCGACCTTACCGAAAAGGTTACGTTATGACCTTTATAAGCGCTGACGTCTATTTCGTGAATAGTACTAGAATACTGAGGGATACTAGTTATATCAGTATGGAGAGATCCATTTATACAGATCTGCACACTATCACAGTTTGAGGCGTCTCCTCCTGCCTGTATATGACTAATATTAAGCGTCCAAGTATCCTCATAGACTACACTACGCCAACCATAACCCGAGTATTGACTATTACCGCTATAAGTATTTATATAGTTAGTAGAGATAAAAGTTTTACCTCCGTATTGATCTGTACAGGGAGAATAACCCGAGTTTTGATCCGATGTCGTGGACGTTAGAGGACTTATTATAGCGTCCCCTCCTGTGTAAAAACTACTATTAACATCTAAACCGTTAGGATCTATAGAGCCTGTACACGTTAAAGTAGGTTGATTAAAAAAGATAGAATTATTAACAGGCGATAAGGTTGTCGGAGTTGTCGGAGTTCCTGCTATAACTAAACTCATTAATAATACTAATATCCCACAAAGTAATATTTTTTTCATTCTCGCGTTTTCCCGTATAAAACTAAGCCTACACTCCCTCCAATTAATAGTATAAATGTTACTAAATGAGTCATAATAAAGGACATAATCGGAAATTTATCCCCCGTTGAGGAAAATATAGTGTCGTCTATTATCTCTCCAAAAGCATTCCCTAAAAATCCCGCCGAAACTAATAAAATTACTAATAAGGTCATAGATATAATAAAAACGGCTGGGTTAGTATCTATAAAAAAAGCAGAGACTAAAGTCGCAATCCATAATAAAATAAATATAAGTCCGAAAGATCCGTCAAAAGTATTAGAAAATCTACTCTCTAGATTTGTTATACTAGCGTTAGCTATAGGGGTTAGGTCGTTATCTTCTACCATTGACTCCGTTATCTCCGAAAATACTAAAGACGTTACGAGCCAAACTATAGCTATACTAAATAAAAGAAACATTCCTATAATAGCCTCTAAAGGTACATTACCTTTTTTATATTTTGGTTTTTTTAATCCAATCATTTTTTTTAGTTTTTTTGTATAATCTTAAGCTCTCCTTTGCGATTTTACTCATACTTTTATTTGTCTCCTTTGCTAAATCTTTTATTAAGTCGTGATCTTCTGAGTATATATTTACCTGCTTATGTCTCCTTTTTTTAGTCATGTTTTCCTTTCTTTTTGTAGCTAAATTGTAACCATTGTAAAGCCATATAACCATAATATACAAACAAATAAGCTACAAAAATTCTGATATACCATAAATAAGCGCTTAAAAATTGATTACCTACTGTACTCTCTGAGGGTATGACTACATTTCCCGCGCTGTCGTAACATTTATAAGAGCCGTCGTTTAAAATTGCGCAGTCATTCTCTAGGTTTAAAGTAACTGACGGAATTAGTAATAAAGTAAATACTCCCGCGAATATAGTTAACACTCTTAAAAATGGGTGATTCTTCTCTATATTAAAAGCTAGATAAAACAATAAAAATACCGTCATCGCTATACCTGTTACTATGCTCAATCCGTCGATTTTTTCTTACCTCCTCCTAATCCTATAAATATCATTATTAATAATAAAGCTAAGGGATAATATTGTCTAACTCCTCTAACAAACTCCGCCACAGTTGGAGGGAGTTCCGAAACACACCAAAAACCGAGACAATTATTATAACTCTCTGAGGTCATATTTCCCGCGATCTCTCCTACTAGTAAATTATTCATATAGCTTTCGGACGTGGTATTCGTCCCCCCCGCTGATATTTGTGTATAAGACTCGAAATTCTCGCTTGTACCTACTCCCCCTAAGGCTTGGACGCTTGGCAGTAATATTAATAATAGTATTAAATATCTCATTCATTATAATCCTCCTTTAAATCCTGATACCAAACTAACCACCAATTTTTATAATTCCCTATAAAATTAGTATAAGCAGTATTACAGTCTCCGACAGTTTTCGGACAGGCAAAATAATCCTTTTTTCTTTGTTGCTTTATTAAAGTAGTCTGATCGTATGTCCCCGTTTCATTATTAATATTATAATAATAAATAAAAGGTTGATAGATATTCAATTCAAAAATATAATAATCCTCTAGAGTTCCGCTCTCTATCTCGAGCAGGGTATCATTAAAATTATAATCCTGTAAATTACTAAACTCCTCCATTGTTAGAGATCCGTCAGGCTCTCCCTCTCCATAAACAAAAACCGCCATAAAAACGATTATTAATCCTATTATTAATTTTCCGATCATTTTATTTAAGTATTAAAACTACGACTCAACTCAAACCACTCATTAAAAGGAGGTGGTCCCATAAATAGAGTTAGAGTATCTCCTGCGTTAGCGCAAACAAAATCATTTCCTCCTGATAATCCTATCTCAAAGCGTGTATCGGCGACGGTTATAGTTACTCCTGCAGGTCTAGGGCATATAATTATTAGAAGTTGTCCCTCTATTCCGTTTGAAAAATCATCATATGTGCAGGTAGAGACGGGGAGATATAGATAATTAGTATCATCTACGTTAACGTGACCTACAATAGGACAACTATTCTCTAATTTATTATTAAATATTAAACTAGCGCTTTGAGTAGTCGGCTCTCCGATAAGTATATCATCTGTAGTAATTGATAACTCGGGACTACTATCTAAACCGTCTCCATAATTAAACTCGAAAGGATCGTTTGTCCCCGCGTCTCTAATACCGCAGGTTAATTTTGTAGATCCTCCTATTTGAAACTTTATAACTGAGTCCCCTAGAATGGCGGTATTATCTAGAGATAAAGTACTCTCGTCTAAAGCACTAACTAAACCGAGTAAACCCGTAGATGTAGTCGATCCTATGGTCATATTTCCTGTTTCATAAAAAAGATTATTAGAATCCTCTCTAAAAGGACTTAAAGAGCTAGGAGTACTCGTTAAATTATTTCGGGGAGTCATTTCCGAATCTGATCCTACGGTAACCCCTAAATAACGCGCAGAATTAAAATCTATATTTACTCCTGTTAAAATTGTTGTATAAATCCCGTTTGAGTCTGTGCTTACTATTTGGGTTTGCGTATATAAATTAGTGCCTCCCGTTGAAGAGTCATAAATAGTAAAGTTGATAGAGAAAGTCCCCTCCTCTGCTGTCCCTGATAAATTTGTAAGCTTTCCATGTATGTTTAGGGTTTGAGGGATACTCGCCTCCACAAAGAATATAAAGCCAAATACCGCTATAAAAGTACAGAATAAGAGTTTGTCTCCCCCTCCTAGAGATTGGCTCTTATTTCGCATTTAAACGCCTCCTCTATGTAAAACGTTTGGAAACCCACCTCTATTACTTATAGAGCTAGTCTCTTGATGTCTTATAGTTTGATTATAGCTATCTCTCTCTTTATTTTCTATAGGTCTAGTTAAAAATAAAGCTATTGTATTGATAACGTTATTAATTAAAGGCTCTACTTCGTCCTCGTCTATCTCCCATAAATACATATTATTTATAACGTCCTGATTAATGCCTAGATGTATCTCTTCCACGATCTGATCGTAGCGATCTTCATTTATTAAATTACCCTGTACAGTTTGAGGGTTTACTATACTCTCAAAAAAATTTAATAAATAATGTACTCCCTGTGGGTTTGCTTTAGGTTTAGCGATAGTAATCTCAGTAGATTTAGGCTCTCCCGTTTCGTCGTCGTAAGTCGTCTCTATAATTTTTCCTGTTAAGTAAACTCTAAATCTGTTTACTAGTTGATCTGTCTGTAACCTAAGCGCTAATATACCCGCGTCCTGTACTCCCTCCGAGTGTACCTCAAAAGTTTTATTATCTTCTTGCTCTCTCATTTTAATAATATGGTCTTACTCCTAAACCTGATTTAGTTAATTTCTTTCCTTTCTTTCTTTTTTTTGGAGTTGCTTTAATTTTTCGAGTAACCGCGTAAACTGTAGGTTTATACGCTTTAGGTTGTTTAAATTTCCTTTTCTTCTTCTTCTTCTTTAATCCTGCTGTTAATCGAGACGGAAATCTAAGAGACGGATATATTGGCGGTGGTGGTGGTGGTGGAGTTTTATATATTCGTGGTGGTGGTGGTGGAGTTTTATATATTCGTGGTGGTGGATCTCTTACTATCCTGTAGGGTGGTGGATCTCTTATAGTAACTCTTGGCGGTGGTGGTGGTGGAGTAGTCCTAATCTGTTCTCTCGGTGGAATGTCGAATCCTATAATCTCCCTCTCTCCTCTTCTGCTTGGTCTAGTTCGTCCTCTTCCGCTCGGTCGTCTATATAATAAACCTGACTCCTGAGTTAAACTATAACGGTCTCTAGTCCCTCTCCTAACTCTTGGAATAGGTCTCGCTTTAGGTAATTCTTTAGGTAATTTAAACTCGGGAGAGACATCTGTTACAGACTCCCCTTTAAATTTTAACTTTTCTACGGGGACTCTAACTCCCTCTATTTTAGTATAATATTTAGTTTTTTTAGTTTGGTACTTTTGAGGTTTAAAAACTGACTCTATCTCGGCTGTGGTTTCAGTTACAAAACCTTTTTTATCTGCTGTACGTTTCTCGTACTCTTTTATTTTTTCTCCAACCCCTCGAGCCTTAGGTTTAATAAATCCTCTCGCCTGTGCTATGTAAACGGTCGGTTTATATCCCCCCGCTACAGTTCTCTTATAAAAAGCGGGGAATTTAAACTTACCCCTAGAAATTCGACCAAAATAAGAGCTAGGCTCTATACTGGTAAAAAGTCCTTTAAATCCTCTTATGCCTCCCCCTAGCTCTCCTGTGGGTTTAAATTCCTGTCCTGTAACGTGAGCGACGGGTTTTTTTCCTTTCTCTATAAAAGGCTTGGCTTTCTCCCTTAAATGTTCTCCTTTTTGAAAAATTTTAAAATGTTCTTTCGGATCGGCTGTCGGGAAAGTCCCCTCTTCTCTAGTCGGAGTTAAACCTTTGAGTTCTTTCCGTCCTCTAGTTCTGAATAATCCTACGGTCTGTTGTAAATGTCTCTGACCTTTGGGGTATCCCGCAGTAAATGGGTATATCTCCGTAGCTAAACTTTCTCCTACAACCTGTCCTTTGCTAAATGGATCGGGTTGCGCGGTAATTTCCTTACCTTTTTGATAACCATAAACCCCTGTTAAACCTAGTCCTGCAGTTCTGTAAACCTGTTGTCCTCTTTTAGTTGCTGTTAATACCTTACCGACTCCTCCCGTAGCGTAGCCTAAACCTGCAGATACTAGGGCTTTACGTGGTTTAGTAATTACCGCCTGTACTCCTCCTGTACCTACTCCGATAGCAGTTTCTCGAGCTGTGCGTCTTGCTTGTGCTGTTCTAGGACTGATCGCTCTTTCTACCTTTCCTGTAGGGGTTGATTCTCTTATTTTTGTTATTACTTCGGCTGTTTTTCTGCCTATTCTTCCTATTCTTTGAGCGAGTTGCTCTCTTTTAGCTCTAGCTTTAGCCTCTCTCTGAGGTCTCGCTTTTTCTCTAGTCTTTCTCCTAAATTTAACCTGTGCTTTCTGTTGTTTTAATTTTGCTTTAATTTTAGCTATAGTTTCTTGGGATCTTCTTTTAAAACGTCTCCCTCTCTGTTTACGGCTTAAACGTCTAGCACGTCTTAACATTCTTTTAACTCGTGTACTCATAGCCATTTTATAAAAAGGGGAGACTATTCTACATAAAAAAGAGGTATCCTTGTCAATCTAGAAATTTTTATCTCCCCCGTCTAATTTTGAGAATAAGAATATTTAAACATTTATATTATATAATAAATAGTATGATAGTTCTAAAGTATATATATTCTTATAAATCAAGCACGTAAAGAGTAATAATAATAATAATAACAATAACTATATATTATATATTAGTATCTTCAAAAATAAATATAAAAAACAAATAAATGCAAAAATGAGGATACAGAGTATATACTTTAGTTGTTATTATTGTTATTATTATTACGAAAAAGAGCAAAAGGTGGAAAAATGAAACAAAAAATGGAAACAAAAGAAATAATAAATAAAATAACAGAACACCAAAAAGGTTTATTAAAAGATAGTTCAAGAAATAAAGGGATAGTTAATTTATGGGATTTAACAAAACAAAAAATAATAAATTGTAAAAGATTAACTGAAATAGAAAAGAAAAGGTTAAACACCCTTATAAATTACACTTATAAAAAGGGTATAGGTTACACAGAAAAAGAGGTGGCAAAATGAAAGTATCAAAACATGACTTTTGGAATTATGCACAACTTCAAGAAGAAGGATGTATTAATATGTGTGATGTATCTTCTGTTGTAGAAATAACTGGATTAGATAGGAATAAAATACTTATGATAATGGAAGATTATGATGGGTATAAAGAATTATATGGGGTGGAAAAATGAAACAAAAAATGTGTAAAAGTTGTGGTGGATTCATTAATAGTGGAGATATACCAAAAGAGGAAATAGCAAAAGACAATTGGTGTTATTGTTACGAAAAAGAGCAAAATGTATAAAAAAAAGACATTATCTTTAAATCTAGATGATTGGGTTTTTGAGCAAATAGAAGTCTATTGCGATTATTTGGGTTTAACGAGGACTAAATTACTCAGGAGATTATTAACGGAGAAATGGACAGAATTTTTAAAGGAGGAGGATAATTATGCAAGGTATAATAAAGCTATCATTAACAAAAGAGATAATATTAAATATATTAATGCAGGAAAAATACGCGCAGACGCGAAAAACGATCTATTTAAAGTATAATAGGGATCTCTCCACTCGAAATAAAGGGGTAACTTTTCACCATTTTTATGAGGTATTAGAAGATTTATATTTAACAGGACTAATACAAAAAATAAGGATACCGTCTAAATATACTAACGCCGTAGGATACCAAATAGTTAAAAAAGGAATTAAAATAATGGAGAGTACTTAAAATCGATTATTTAATTTTATCCGCCGTACTATTATTTTTATTATTGGTAGGTGTTCTTTTATTATGGCTTTATTTATCTCGGAGATATAACTATAAAATAAGAGTAAGGGAGATAACCAACTCAGGAGTAAGGTTAATTTACGATACTCTAGGAAGAATAGGAAAGGATAGCGCGGGACAGGTAGATGTTTTAATATTGCAAAAGCCACCAAATAAAGAGTATAAATATTCTCCAATACCTCCGAGCGACGCTATAGACTACGATCCAAAAACTAAAAGGAAGATTGTAGAGGTATGGTTTTCTAATGAGGAGGGTTATACTTATATCAAAGATTCGGGAAAAATAGAGGGTTTTCAACCATTAACAACAAAACAGAGGAGTATTTTAGTCGCTCAAACTATTAAAGCACACGCGAGAAAACGGACTAAATGGACGGAGCATATTCCTTTAATTGTTGGTTTAGGCTCTTTAGTTTTAATCGTTATGGTCGTTTTATTATTTTGGGGTGAGGCAGTCGAACCAATGATCAGACTCGGAGATAAAATCGGAGAGCTTTTAGATAAAACGAATTTAATGTGTACGGGGACATCTACAGTACCTATGTCCCCGCCGTAAATATAGGAGGTATATAAAAATGGGATTTGAGCCAAGAAAACCCGATTACTCGGGGAGTGGAGTTAGTATATGGAAAGCAACAGACAAAAACGGAAAAGAATATCTTAAAGTATGTGTTTTAGGCGGTAAGTCTATTGCGTGTTTTAGTACAAAAGAAGAGGAGGTTAAAAATGTTAGCAGTTGATTTAACGTTACTCTATATTATAATGACTTATTTCGTAGGGTATTGGGTAGGCTGTAGAATAACTAATAAGAAATATGAGGGGAGATTATCAACACCAAGACAGACCGTTCAATCAAGCGTCTCTATTGATGGAGAGGCTAGACCAAAGGCTAAATGATTTAGATAATTTTTTTACTAATGGAAATTATTTAGCTTGGTATAAAACCGCTAGAGCTGTATATATTAATAGTCAGTTTAAATACGAAGAAGAAGAGAGGGAGATTATAGAGAAAAAGCTAGGCTCTATTTCCGCTATTCTGAGTGCTACTCTTAAAACTAAAAGACAGGAGGTTTTATTCTTTGAGATAGAAAAGAAAATAAATACGGTTTGGAAAGAGATAATAAATCTGCTCTATAAATATGAGATCCTTTATCCTCATTATGTGAGTAAAACGTGGGAGGAGGTCGCAAATGAAGAGGATACATAAATACTTAGATATAAGGTACGAGAAACATCTCAAAGAGTGGGATAGCGTTATCGCTATATGTGGATCTAGCGGAGTAGGAAAATCTAATCTAGGTTTAAATATGGCTGAGTTTTGGTACACTAAATTAAAGGGGAGTTGTGAGTCTGAGGATATAAAACATTTTTGTATGACTAAAGAGGACTTCGTTACTGATCTCTCTGATTGTATCCCTTTAGAAATGACTATCTTTGACGAGGCGGGAGAGCTAAGCTCTAGGTCTGCTCTATCTAAATTTAATAAATCAATGATGATAGCGTACCAAGTAATAAGAGCGGATAAAATATTTACTGTTTTAATCCTCCCCGAATTATGGTATTTAGATAGTTTCTTTAGAAATACAAAAATAAAGGCTTTGTTTCACGTTTACAAACGGGGACGGGTTGCGTGTTGGTTATCTCAGAAAGTTAAAAAAGTAGTCCAATTAAATCAAAGTAGATACTTAAAAAACTATTATTTAGTTAAACCCGACTTTTATGATACCTTTCCAATCTATAAAGGAGTTATGGCTGAGTCTTATCTTAAAATGAAAACTAATAAGACTACTCAGGCTAGGCTCAAACTAAAGGAGGAGATCTCCGAAAAGTCGGCAGTAAGCGAGAGAGATCTCCGTAACGCTAAGATTAAAGCTCTGTTAGAGGCAGGTTTAACGCAGAGAGACGTAGCTAAACAGATCGGAGTGTCTCCCGCGACGGTTAACAAAGTAGGCGGTGTTTATGTTTAATGTTTAAACGTTATATCTCTTTATGGAGAGGAAAATTTTTAGCTTTCTCTTGGATCTTAGAGCTATTATTAATTACTTTTATTGTAAGCCGATTTAAATCTCTAAATGTATGGTTAATTATATTAATAGTTATAATCTTATTTGCAGTACTTAGGATAATAATGAATCGAGATATACTATTATATAATATGAGAGAATTAGAGAAACAGATTTGGGGTAAACCTCTAGATCGGGAGGAGTGGAAGAATGAGAAACCGAAAGGATTTAAAAAACTTAGGAAAACTTCAAAAAGCGATGGTTGACTTTATAAATAAGGATCTGTGTGCAGAATGTAGGGAGAAACTAATCGAGGCTAAAAGTAAAGCGCTAGAATGAAATATCTAGATTTATTCGGAGGGATCGGAGGGTTTAGGTATGGAATTGAGAAAGGAAGTAAAGGGACGTGGAGATGTGTTTGGTATAATGACTACGATAAATATGCAGTCCAAACCTATAATAAAAACTATGGGACAAAATATAAAGCAAAAGACATTAGTACCGTTAAAACTTCAGAAGTACCAGACCACGATCTTATCTGTGGAGGATTTCCTTGCCAAACATTCTCACTTGCTGGATCAAGAAAAGGATTTTCAGACATCAGAGGTACAATGTTTTTTGAGATTATGCGAATTGCTAAAGCTAAAAGAACTAAGTATTTATTCCTTGAAAACGTTAAAGGGTTACTCAATCACGACAAAGGGAAAACTTTTACCACAATCATTCAAACGTTGGAAAAATTGGGGTATGAAGTTGAATGGATGGTTCTTAACAGCAAATTTTTTGGAGTTCCCCAGAACAGAGAAAGAGTGTTCATTATCGGAAGTCTTAGAGGAGAACCCAGACCAGAGATATTACCTTTCAGAAAAGATGCAAGAGAGGTTCAAAGAATATGTGTATATACTCAAGACAAAATAACCCACAAACAAATTAAAGGATTAGGTCATTCAGGTAAGATATATAATAAGAAAGGGGTAATTGATACAATGGTTGCGTCTATGGGAACTGGTGGAAATAATGTTCCAATGGTCCATTCCTTGTTTCCTCGAAGTGGAGATCCAACAAAAGGAGGAACTGGGCATTTAACAAAACAAGATGGAAATGCTTATTGTTTAGATAGTGGAAATTGTCAAGCAATTCAATCTCCAACCTTAACAAAGGAATTAAGGAGATTAACACCAATAGAATGTGAAAGATTACAAGGTTTTCCAGATAACTGGACAAAAGGAGTTTCAGACACCCAAAGATATAGGCAATTAGGAAATGCAGTAACAACTAATGTTATAGAATCAATCGTAAGGAGATGGAATGAGAATAACAATAAGACTAAATGAGTTAGAAAAAGCAGAGTTAAATCTCTTTAAAGTTAAATTCGGAATGGAGAAAGATAGCGAGGCTTTTAAATTAGCTCTTAAATGGGTTAATCATTATATAAAAAATGTCACAGAGATGTATTTTCCGCCTGAGTATGACATAATTTTGACTAGGAAACTTAAAACAACTCCTTTAGATCGTAAGATTTTTTAAGCATTTTGGCTAAAATTGTCACAGAAAACCCCTATATTGTCTGACAATTTTTAAAAATAGGCTAATTATTATTAATTAACCTAAGTTGATTGAATCTTACCCCTTATTATTGATTTAAAGGGGGGGTTATTTTATCTTTTTCTCCTTTTAGTTTTAATCTTTCTGTAATGTCCTTTAACATGAAACATTAAATCTTGTGTTTCCCCTTTATCATAAGCTTTTAAATTAACCTTATGATGTCCTTTTACCCAGATTTTTTTAGCCATTATCTTTTTTTCCTTTTCTTAACAGGTATTAATTTCCATCTATTTCCATATTTATCATAACCCCTACTTAATCCAAGTGTCTTATTTGTAGGAAATAAATGTTTTAATCGATCAAGTTTGGTTAATCTTTTTTTCTTCTTTATTACCATTATCTTTTTCTCCTTTTTCTTTTTTCTATATCCCATTTTATATTTTTATCTCCCTAGATCTAAATCTCTTTTTAGAAAGTTTAACAGTTCTAATCTTAGGATACTCTCCTCTATCCTTTAAAGCGTCGTTATATGCTCGAAATCCTTTTCTGACTGTAGTAGGTCTCCTAGACTTAGTAGCTTTCTCTTTTTTCTTTTTGTCCCATTCTTTAGCTCGTTTATAAGCGCTATATCCCTCTTTAGTATATGCATAATGTTTCCCTTTATATTTTGGCATTATCTTTTTCTCCTTATAATAATAAGCGGGAGTAATGGACTAACTCCCGCTAGGTGATTGGTGATTTTTCTCTCTAAGAGTATTTAACTAATAAATACCTAGTCAAAATTCCGA
>Ga0209434_1001220_pt1 | contig 11658 bp, 21 predicted proteins | sample ETNvirnome_2_300_FD_184068 | JGI IMG/M metagenome (GOLD analysis project Ga0209434, IMG submission 184068) | Marine viral communities from the Pacific Ocean - ETNP_2_300 (SPAdes) (version 2) | ecosystem: Environmental > Aquatic > Marine > Oceanic | place: Pacific Ocean | collected 2013-06-22 | reverse complement strand
CCACACAAAACCAAGTTAAGCCAGCACCCCCCCCAACCCCCCCCAAGGGGGGCTAACTATTCCCGCCCTACGGGCGTTACTCATCTATCTGTTAGTAGCGATTGTTGGTGTTTTTGTTTTTTTTTTGTGTGTAGGATACGAGAGAATATTTTATGATACATAAGCCACCACATATATATTTAAATAAAACAACATCGTAAATTAATTATGAAATATAAAAGAACGCAGGGTAATAAACAAAACCTACGGCGATATTTCAGTGAGGTAAATAATAGTGAAGGGATTATAGTAAGTCCTGTAAATACAATTTATCCACGCGATAGCTTCCAAATTTTAAAGTGAGTTTGTTATTTCCACTTGGTTGTTCGTAGCAAATTAAACCCCGCGATATGTAAATGGATCGTTACATAACAACTCCTATATGTTAAACGATACACATAGTATAAATATTATGTTAGCATTTACTAAAAAGCTTGCTAAATGCCTTTAAAAGTGCATACGAAGTAAGCTTCGCTAGTCAGAAGAGCTATGCAAAAGGGGCTTTTGCTAGCAAGAGGGGATTGGGAGGGCTAAAGGAGAGGGTATGTATATCAAAAGGTTTAAATAGGAGGATAGATACATATACTTATGGTAAATTGGAATGAACAAAGAGATAAAGCAATAAGAATGATTTTGGTTTCGGTAAAGGAAGCGAGTGATAGACAAATAGAAGTAGATGAAGAGAAGTTAATTAATGAAATTGCTTTAATGTATGGGTTTAGTGATAAGAAAATTAAGAACTATATTGAGATGTTAATTAATTCTAAAAAAATTAAAAGGTTAGATAGTGGTTATCTATGGGCGGAGTAAATGACAAAGAAAAAATCAAACTTATTGAAAGAAGATTTGAAATCATCATCAGATTACTTAAAGAATTTGACGAACAAATCCAGCATTTCGTCAAAGGGGGAGAATTTATGGAATGTGAAAGATGTAGTGAGTTTTGCAGAGAGTAAATTAGATATTAAATTAGATCAATGGCAAAAAGATTATATTAATACCAAAGGGAATGTTTGTGTTCGTGCGGGGCGACAGAGTGGTAAATCTTTTGCACAATCATTAAGGATAGCACTTTTTGCACTATTAAACCCAAATACTCAAACATTAATTATAGGAGCAGTAGATAGACAGAGTGTAGAATTATTTGAAAAGGTTAAAGCACATATCCAAGTTCTAGGAAAGCACACGATAAGAGGACGCCCAACTTTACATAAAATTGAATTAAGTAATAAGTCAAAAATAATCGCTCTTCCAGCAGGAAGAACAGGTTATGGATTAAGAAACTACACAATTCATAAATTAGTAGTAGATGAAGCCCACTATGTTCCCGAAGAAGTATATACAGCAGTTCGCCCTATGTTAGCAACAACGGGCGGAAGTATGGATCTATTATCAACACCGAGAGGAAGTTCGGGGTTTTTTTATGAATGTTTTAAAGATAAAGATTTTACTAAATTTCACACAACAAGCGAAGAATGTGAAAGAATAGATAAGGATTTTTTAAAGGGAGAAAAAAGGAGAATGACTAAACTACAATACGCCCAAGAATATTTAGCAGTTTTCCTAGATAATCTACAAACCTTTTTTCCTGAAAAGTTAATTACATCTTGCACTCGCTCGGGCTCTCACACCCTCCTTTCATTTTCGCCCGAGCGGGAGTATTACTTGGGAATTGATATAGCAAGATATGGGGGAGATGAAAATAGTTTTGTAATTGTAGAATTGATAGAGGATAAAGTGCATTGTTTATCCGTAGAAACTACGGAAAGAGTAAGTATAGCAGAAACAATAAGAAAAATAAAAGCACTAAATGAACAATGGAGATTTAATAAAATATACATAGACGACGGGGGAATGGGGGGAGCCGTGTTTGATGTAATGATAGAAGAGGGAGAAATGAAAAGAAAATTAATAGGTATTAATAACGCGAGTAGATCTATAAACGCAGATAAATCCAAAGGAAAGAAATTACTAAAAGAAGATTTATACGGAAACCTTAAACGCCTTATGGAGCAGAAATTAATAACACTCCCCAAAGATATGGATTTAAAGAGATCCCTAATGTCTATTCAATTTGAATATCCCGAAGAGGAAAACGCCCGACAGAATGTCCGTATTTACGGAAAATACTCACATATAACAGAGGGATTAATAAGAGCGTGTTGGAGTGTAAAAACGAAAGGTTTAAAGTTATATGTTTATTAAATTTTAAATGGTAAAAACTATACAAGAACTCAAAGACGAAGAAGCAATCACAGATAAAGAAGAATTAGAACTTACTTTAAAGCAAATGTTAGTTAATGAATTAAGGAGGATAGCTAATAGCTGATATGGGAATATTCGCAACTACGGCAGAGGTGCAAAGAAAAGCGGGAGCTAATGCGAGTGCTACTGCAAATGTAGAAGCATACATAGATGATTTTATGACGCAAGCAGAAAGTAAGATTAATGTTCTATCACAATATAATTGGAGCGACGCATATAGCGGATTAAACGCAGATGTTAAATCTATTCTAAAAGAAGCAGCGAGTAACCTCGCGGCTATGTATGTTATTCAATATGATATGTCGGGCTTTACATCTAGATTTGAAGCGGAAACTATGTTAGATGTTTTGAAAGACGGGTTTAACCAAGCACTAGCTTTACTCAAAGATATAAAGAAGAGGGATTTTATGAATGGTGCGTGATTGGGTTAAGTTTCCTGAACTATGGAATAGTGAGTTTGAATTTTATTATTTTGATAGTCCTCATAAACAAATAACGGAAGATTTTTTCGCAAAGGTAACGAGAGTAATAGACGGAGATACAATTATGTTAGAATGGATAGAGAGAGATTTTGAATTTCCTTTACGAATGTTAGAGATCAACGCCCCCGAGATGTCAGAGGGCGGTTTAGAAAGTAAAAAATGGCTTACTGAACAAGTGCTAGGGGCAGAGGTAGAAATAAAAATAGATCCAAAACAAAGAGTAGGAAAGTTCGGGAGATTATTGGGTTTTCTTTTTGCAGACGGAATTAATATGAATGAACAAAGTTTATCTTTTGGTTTCTCTCGTCCTTTTGGGCAAGATATCGGGGAATTTCCAAGTTTAAATAAAGAACTAGCGGAGGCAGAGTTTTAATGGGAGTTCCAAGAACATATAGGAAGAGTGTAGAGAAAGCAATAGCAAGTTATGACTTTACAGATATAGCTAATGGAGAGGGAGTAGTAGTTTATTATGGGTGTAAGAATGATGACAAATTTTTTTTAACAAGTAAGGAAATGCCAAGTAAATTAGCTTGGACATATAGCACGGCAAGCGGGGAAATGTTTAACGAAGATATGGATTTAGTATTTAACAGACCTCAAAGAATAAAAGGTAACCTTATAGCGAGTATCCCATTACTCTATATAGTGGGAAGCTCCAAAGAATTCACCGCAGTTATAACTATCTCACATTTTGACGGATCTAGTGCAACACAAATAGGGCAAGAAACAGACACAACAATTACAGGATCGGCAAGTTTACCCCCACCTAGCAGAATTTTATGTATTGAAATAGCAGATTTAAACCAACATTTCAAAAAAGGAGAAAGTTTAAGGATTAATGTTACAATTTCTTCATCGGGCGGGGCTGACGGTTCGGGAAGATATGTAGGACACGATCCCATAGGGAGATCGGGAGACGGAAGTAGTGAAAATGAAATATTAGAAACTAAAATGAGATTTTATGTGCCTTTTGATTTAGATTTATAAAATGGGAGAATTAAATATGAACAACGCAGAGGCAAGCAATTTAAGTAACGCAGTTAAAGATTATTCTGTAAATCCCGAGAGCATAGACAACGCAACAGATCAAAAAGAAACAAGATACACAAATGCTAATTGGACACAACAATACGGATATTTCAAACAAATTGCAGAGTTAAACGCCTGTATAAACGCGAAAGCAACTTGGACAATAGGAAAAGGATTTAAGGCAGATCCCGAAACTACATTATTATTAGCTTTTATAAGGGGATTTGGGAAAGATACATTTAACACAATTTTAGAAAATATGATCAGAACATATTACATAGGGGGAGATAGTTTTTGTGAGATTATGAGAGATAATGAAGATAATATAATTAATCTAAAACCATTAGATCCTCAAACAATAGTTATCATCGCGGGAAGAAACGGAGTGATTTTAAGATACGAACAAACATCAAGAATAAAAAAGAACAATAAGAAATTTAACCCAAGAGATATATTTCATTTAGCAAGGAACAGGATAGCAGATCAAATACACGGGAGCTCTGTTATTGATAGTGTAGAAAATATTATACTAGCACGTAATGAGGCGATAAGCGATTATAAGCAAATGATGCATCGGTATATGAAACCAAGATATATTTTTCATTTAGATACCGATGACACAGCGAAGATAGCAAGCTTTAAAACAAAAATGGATAAAGCTTATGCTGACGGGGAAAATATTTATATACCAAAAGACGCCGTAGTTCCTGAACAAATGTCTATTGCTCCAAACTCAACATTAGATCCGAAAGCGTGGATAGATCAACAAGGAGATTTCTTTTACGAAGCCGTTGGAGTTCCTCAAATAATTCTCGGGGGGAGTGGAGAATTTACGGAAGCAAGTGCAAAGATAGCATATTTGGCGTTCCAGCAAAATATTGAAGAAGAACAATTATTTATTGAAGAACAAATAATACATCAACTAGGAATAAGTATAGAGTTAGAGTTCCCCGCAAGTTTAGAAAATGAGATGTTAAGCGATAAAGCAAAAGACGGAGCAGAGAATATACAACCAAACGAAACAACAGCAGGAGCGGGGCAATAATGGAACAAGAGTTTATAGGTTTAATAGGAAGTTTAGGATTTCCAATAGCAATAACAATATTTTTATTAATAGAAAGGGGGAAAACAATGAAAGAGTTAATTAGAGTAGTTCAAGATCTAACATTAGTAATTGAAAAGAAACTTAAATAATGGTAAGTATAACCGTCAAAAAAAACAAAAAGAAGAAACCCACATTAAAAGAAAGGGCAGATTTTCAACAAACACCTGAGGGAAGAAAATTGCAACAAGAAAGAGCCGAAAGAATAAAGAAAAGAAGAGAAGCTGAAAATAAAGGGAAAAAGGTTATATTTAAGAAGGGCAGAGTAGTGATACCCGCAAAAGAAGATCCAAAATTATTTGGCAGACAAGAAGCAGAACGAAAGCGGGTAAATTTAGAAGAACAAAAGAAAGACGATAAAGAAAGTGGAGCAGAAGTTAGAAAATTTATAGATATTGAAAAGGGAAAGATAACCGCAAGAGAAACGGCAGAAAAAGAATTAGCAGATGAGAAAAAACAAAAAGAAGAAGCTGAAAGAATTAAATTGGAAGAACAAGATAGAGTAGAAACAGAAGAAGCTAAAAAAACTTTTGTTGATAATGCAAGGGGTGATCCAAACGCAATTATAGGATATCAAGAAGTAGAACAAATTATAGACGGCTCGCCAACAGGGGAAATGATCCAAATTCCTATAACAAGAGGAGATCAATTAGCAATGGCGGACGCACATATGGATCTTATAAGTTTAGGAAGTTCGGCGGGTATAACAAAATTATCTTCTTCGGGAGCAAAGGCGTTTTTATCAAGAAGTGGAAAAGTAAATTTAGATAAATTAAGTAGATCTGACGCGGCGGCAGTATTAATTAAAGGGAAACATTCTAGGGAGTTTGATAAAATTAGAACTACAAATGCGTGGAAGAAGAAATTTGGAATAAATGATGATTTGGCTTTAAAACTTTGGAACAAGTTGGAAAGAACGCCCATAGAAGCGATAAAAGAATTTACCTTTTCAAGAAAGGGAGCAATAATAGGAACGGGGGGTTTTTACTTGGGATTGAGAGCTATGGGCACTAATTCTCAAATGATGTGGTTAGCGTCGGATAATGTATTAACGGGGGGGGCAATGTATGTTAAAAATTTAAAATGGGCAGTTAAAGACGGAATGCCCATAGAAAAAGCCCAAGAATTATTTGAAGAAACACAAGAAACGGTTAATTGGACAAGAAGTTTTATATCGTCAAATGCAAACAAAAACCCCGAAACTATGCCTTATGTGAAATTATTAGAGAGGAATGCAGAACAAGTCCAAAGATCTTTGGATTTAATAAGGGACGAGTTATGGGGGTAGATTTATAAACCTTAATAAGTAAGTATTACAATGGAAGAAGAAAAAGAAACCACAGAAGAAGAGCCACAATCTAGCACTCTTATTGAGAACGCTACGAGAACGGCAGAAAGATTAGAGGAAGCAAACCAAAAGCAAGAGGAACTATTAAACAGACAAGAGGAACTAATGGCTAGGCAACAACTAGGCGGGAAAGCAGACGCGGGGCAAGAGCCCGAGAAACCAGCAGAAGAAACACCCGAAGATTACGCTAAAAAGGTTATGTCTAACTCTTTATAATGGAAGAAGATATTGGTTTAAAAGTGGGAACAAAAGAAGAGAGTGCGTGGAACACTATTAAAGAAAGTGCAACAAAAGAGATAGAACAAGCACGGAGAATGATTATACTTAATGAAGTTATAATCAAAAAAGCAGAAGAAATTATTAAAATTGAGAAGAATAAGTAATCACCACTTTTTCGAAAGATTTATATATAGAGTTAATATCGTTTTATTATGGCTAACGAAGCAACATTAATTCACGAACTAGAATTACCTATACCATTTACTTGCGCAAACGGAACGGGAATAGCAAAAGGGGCACTTCTTAAACTAACTGATCCAATGACCGTAGCACTAGCAGACGGAGCGGCAGATGTCATAGCGGGAATAGCGGGAGCAGAGAAAATAGCAAGTGACGGAATTACGAAAATACCCGTTTATATGAGAGGAATTTTTAAAATGTTATCGGACGGAACCGTAGCAGTAGGAGCGGGAGTAATGGCGGACGGATCTAACCCAAACGAATTTATTACAGCAACCGCAGCAGCAGACGCAGCGGCAGTTTTTGGAATTGCACTAGAAACCGTTGCAGACGGAGAAACGGGAATGGTTTTAGTAAATGTAGGAATTGGGGGAAGTCCTGAAACTTAAAAATGGCTACCAGCGGAGAAAGCACAATACGGGGAATTGATATTGATAAGTTGGCGAAAGGATTTGCAGATGAAGCAAATGTTTTCAAAGGTATATGTTCTGTAAGTTCAACTTCGGCAAGAGAAATTCGTTGGTATAAAAAAACAAGTGGTTTTTTAGATAGTGTAGATACCACAGCAATAACAACTTCTCAAATAGCAAATACAGCGTTCGGAGCTCTACCAACCGTTGTAGAGCAAAGTTGGACAAGGCAAACTTCTTATGTAAGAAAATACTTTGTTGAAAGTCCAACAATTTCTATGGAAGATATTAAAGATACTGATATAGATATTTTAGGAACAAACGTAAGAGATCTAGTAAGGGCAGTAGCAAGACAAGTAGATAAAAGAGTTTATGATGTTGCGAGTGCTAACACAGGTAACAGCAATGCAGCCGTAGCCGTTTGGGGCACGCCCGGAAGTGCAGAAATAATTAAAGATTTATTAGTAGCAAAGAAAGATATTAGAATAGACGGGTATGATCCCGAGGGAGCATATTTATTATTATCTCCATTAGATTACCAAAGTATGCTAGTATATTTAATTGATGAAAAAGGAAGTTCTATCCCTAACTTTTCTAGTGAAAAGGTAAGGAGTGGAGTAGTTATGGAAATTGTAGGATTAAGAGTAATGGTAAGCACGAATGTAGACGCTGATGAAGCTATGGTAATTGTGGGGCAGAGAGCTTTAACTTGGAAATCCTTTACTCCTATAACCTCTGTCGTAATGGACGATCCGGGAATTGGAAAAAAAATTAGAGTTTGGGAAGAGGGGGAGTGTTTGATGACGGACGTAAATGCGAGTGCAAAAATCACAAGCACTCAATCATAAGATGAGTAAAGAGGGAAGTTTAAGGAGAATAGAAATATATAAAGAATTTGGAAATACAGCACTTTTAGAAAAAGAAGAAGCATTTTTTAAAGAAAACTACGGAAGCGTAGAAGAGCCCAAAAAAGAAAAATCTAAAAAGTCCAATTAATTCTATATCCTATGGCGCAAGTAGGAAATCCAGCAACACATAACGAAAAAGAAGTTAAAACAATCTATCCCGTTGATAAAGGTTTAACGGCGGGAACTCAAACACAAGAGGGGCGAGAGAGCGTTTTAATAGCCGAAGAGAGTAGTTTAGTGGCTGAACGGCTGAAAGTGGGGCTATATTAATATGGGAAAGGGGCGCCCCGCAACAACTAATAGTTTATTGCGTAATCTAAAAAAACAATCTTCTAAAAGTAAAGGCGTTGTTTCAAATATGTTTATACCTAATCACTCGGGAGATCACTCCGCGGGGAATGTTAGTGAAACTCCGTCTAATGATAACGATTTAGTTAATAAGAAATATGTTGATGATAACGTAGTTGGCAATTTAGCCGTAACTTCTACACAAACTATTGAAAATGAGAGGATAGTGACGGGCGATACAGGACCTAGGAGAGTTCAAAATAGCGGGGTTTCAATCTCCGACGCTAATGATATAACTGATGTTAATGATTTAACTATTGATAATGATTTAGATGTTAAAGGAGAGAGTAAGGGAAGTAGGGTTTTAATAACGGCGGGGCAAAGTGCGAACATTGTGGGAACAACAAAATATATGAGAGTTGGAAATTGTTTATTGTCAGGAACTAAGGGCTTACCAATGACAAGAGCGGGGAGCATTGTAGGTTTGGGAGTAATGATAAATTGTAGTAGTTTTGATTCAAGCCAATCTTTTACTTATATATGTTATAAAAACGGGGTTAATGTTTTTAGTGGGACTTTTACAATAGAGGGAACGGGAGTAGTAACACACGAAACAACACAAGCAAGAGGGATAGATACTTTTGTGGCGGGAGATGTAATCTCACTTGCGGGAATGGGGCACGTAACATATACAATAAACGACACAATTATGACATTAGAATTACAACTTGATACTTAAACAGCGACGATAAAACACTTAACCAAAAAGTATATAAACCTAACTAACTAAGAATATATATGAGATTTAAAAGAGAATGTAAAAAATGCGGTTATCCTTTTCGCCCAACGGGAAAAGGAGTTATTATATGTGAGAGATGTAACCCTTATAGGAAAGGGAGAAAAGTTGAATTAATTAAAAAAGGGCGGAAGATATTTTTTAAATGAATAGGGAAGAACTAATAGAAAAGATTTTATTTCTAACTAAATTAACGGAGGAAGAAGATGAAACGGATACTACTGATTTACTCAACGGGAATACACAAGAAACTCGCGGAGCGTAAGAAAGCTATGAAAACGGCGTTAGGTATGAAAGTCCTAACTTGGGAGAATTTTCTTTTATATTTAAGTGAAAGGAGGTATGTAAAGTAAAATGACAAAACTAACATTTGTTGGAGTTGAAGAGGGTAAAACTCAAAAGGGAACTGCCTTTTGTAAATATAAGGATAGTGCGGGGAATATCCATACGGCTTGGGACGAGAATATAATTAACCAAATCAAACTCGGAACTGAAATAGATCTTATTATGAAAGTAAGCCCCGACGGGAAATTTTCTAACATTAGAGGAATTATGGACGGAACGAGTGATCCAACTGAAACATTTAAACCAGCGAAAGCGTTTAATGACGAGCCAAAGACGTCGCCCATTAAACCAAATAGCAATAGCAGAGATAAGAGTATTATTGCACAATGTTTAACGAAAGTATTTTGGGCTAACAACAACGCACAAGCGGAAAGTGATATATTGAAAAGTTATAACTATTTTTTAGAAAATCTGTAATCATATTCTCTCAAACGAGGAGATTAAGGGAGAGAAAAGGGATCACCCCCTTTCATAACCTTACTCCTCACTTTTTTTCTTTTCTTCTTTTAAAAGAAGCAAACCACAACGTTTCTTTGTAAAGAAACACAAACAAGCGTGTTTAGACAGTTTAAAATTTCGCGCGGGAATAAATTTTCGGGATAGAATTACATACAAAAAGACAAAGCAAAGATTTTGATTTCTAGTTTGTTCTTTGCTCTTTTTGTATATCGCAAGCGATATTATTCTATCTTCAAATTTAGTCATCAAGATGACGCAATGGCTTTGTTTTTTAAATAAACACTTTTTGTAAAATCAAAGACGACGGATTTTACAACTTGCAGGAAGCAAGAAAAAGTCTTTAAATTAAAAAACCTCAATCGCGAAACTTTTAAACCCTAAAACACACAAAGACTACTACTACTAGCATAAGACCTCGTCGCGATTTCTTTCGTCTTTAAATAAATCGCGCGGAGGTGCAAAATGGCAAAAACATATAGCTTACAAAATATTAGACTACCTACAATTGATAGAGTTTATTATGAACATAAGTTAAAAGAATTTACAGAAATTGTTTGTGAAGATCTAACGATAAAATCTGTTGAGTTTGGAAGACAAGATATTAGGGGCGGAATTAGTATAACCCTTATAGATTATCGGAATTGTGTCCCTAAACAAAAGTTTTTTACGAACAAATCTGAAATGTTGGGTTATGTATGTGGATTTATAGACGGCAGAAGTTGTTTAGATTTCCAAAAGTTATAAAGTGTAACGATTAATACCCGTAAGGTATTGTTATTTTTAACTAAATTATAGGAGGTAAAATATAATGAAAAAGACAAAGAAACAAATAGACGCGTGGTTAAAAGTTAAGTTAAAAAATTATCTATATATGTTAGATAAAGAAAATGTATTTGGAAATAGGGATCGTTTGTTTGATATATATAGTGAATTAACAGATCTTATCTACGATTAAGTGTAACGAGTGATTGGCGTAAGCAATCGTTTTTTTTTAACTAAATTATAGGAGGTAAAATATAATATGGTAAAATATGAAAGAAACACAATAACAAAATGCACTAAATTCTTTAAGTTAAGATTTCCTGATAAGGAATTACTTTTTGAAATGCAATGTGGTTACTTTTTTGAGTGGTGCGATAGATTTGAGAAGAATGTAAAACAATATTGCGACCAAGAAAGTTTGGATATAGTGTTAAAAATGGAAAAGGATTGAGCGCCCCAAGCGCTCCCCCTTTTTTGCTACATAGCGTGGGGGGGTTTAAATCAACTCCGCAAAGCTTAATAAGATGATTAGCCTAAATTGGTTACTCCAATTTAGTTTTACTTGCTTACGAGGGCTCTGTGAGTGATTTAGAGCTATATAGGTATTAGACAGCCAAAAGCTGTCATATTTAGCCCGCAGGGTTCTAAAGCGGGCAAGACCCCCAGCCCCTCAAATGCAGAGGGGAGTAGCACGCAAACTAATGCCAAAACGCTCGCCTTTTATCTTAATCTCCCCCCGTTTTGGTGTTATTCGCAGGGAGATTTAAGCAAAAGCCGGCTTATTTGTCAAGAGTTTGCTTGTTTAACTTGCCCACCAGCCAGCCCTACGAAGCTATGTCTTCTTCGGGCTTGCTTTGTTTGCTAACCGCTCGCCTGTCGCTCGCTCAGTGCCCGCCCGCCCACCCATAAGCCAAACCCACACAAAACCAAGTTAAGCCAGCACCCCCCCCAACCCCCCCCAAGGGG
>Ga0209434_1001219_pt1 | contig 11668 bp, 1 predicted proteins | sample ETNvirnome_2_300_FD_184068 | JGI IMG/M metagenome (GOLD analysis project Ga0209434, IMG submission 184068) | Marine viral communities from the Pacific Ocean - ETNP_2_300 (SPAdes) (version 2) | ecosystem: Environmental > Aquatic > Marine > Oceanic | place: Pacific Ocean | collected 2013-06-22 | reverse complement strand
CGGACATGAATCTTCCCTATCCGGATCTCACTTATGATGTGGCAGGGTCTAACTGGTGGATGGCCAGTGGATCCGTTAGGTGGGCTAGCAGCGGTTCTCTTACTCCTGTTGTTCCTTCTACTGCCGCCGGAGCGACTAGATTTTTTACACAATATTTTAAGACTGGGCTGGAAGATCTTGAAGTAGACATCACTCCTTTAGTTAATGAATGGTACACCGAGGATAAAGCGAATTATGGTGTGATTGTTAGGTTTGATGCACCTTCGGAAGAAGCAGATAGATCCTATTATACCAAACAATTCTTTGCTCGTTCGACTAGTCGTTATTTTGATAGGCCTGTTATCGAAGCAAGGTGGGACTCGTCCAGGCGAGATGACAGGGGAAATTTTTATACCTATTCACACCTTGCCCCGGGCCCAGACAACATCAACACTCTTTATTTATATAACTATGTAAGAGGTCGTTTAAGAGACATACCTAGCGTAACCGGTTCTATTTATGTAAGTCTACATCTCTCTCAATCTGGTTTTCCTGGCATTGTGCAATGTACAAATACTCCTGCCACTGGTTCAAAAGTATCTACAGGTATCTATTCTGCTGAAATGTGTGTTAATACAACAGCGTCGACTTTGTATGATGTGTGGTACGATGGAGCAATTCAATATCACACTGGAACAATTTCAACGAAATCATTGACTGGTGGTTCTCATGTAGATACAAACAAATATGTTTTAAGTGTAAGTAACAAGAACACTCAATATTATCAAGATCAAACTCATCGTATTAGGCTTTATGCAAGATATAAAGATTGGTCCCCAAACATTTATACAGTCGCAACCAGTGTTCCTAATAGTTTAGTTTTTGCCACCGCATCTTATCAAGTTCATCGAATTATTGATGATCGAGTTGTTATTGCCTACGGTACCGGATCAACTATGGAAACTAGACTCTCTTATGATGTTTCGGGTAACTATTTTGATTTGGACACCTCTTTGCTAGAGGCCAACTATACGTATGGTATTAACTTTTCGATTTACGATCCGGATACTCAGTCTTATGAGCAACAGCCATACACTTACAAATTTCGAGTCGTAGATAATGAGTATTAAGAATTTATTTGGAAAATCATTTAAAAGTTATAAAAGTGCAAGTGTAGATGTTGAATCTCCAACTTTTATAAATCAAGAGGCAAAAGAGAGACAAGTTTATTTACCTCCGATAGATTTTGCCACTGCTTCTAACTTTGTTAAGTACGGCTCGGCAAAATTGTATTATGAAAATTCAATTGAAAGAATTTATAATGATTATCCTTATGATGGTTCTAAAGCCGAAAAAATCGGATTTCACCTTTCATCGTCTTATTTGGATCGATGGATGTTCGAGGACAAGTATCCAAAGACAACCGGGTATGTTGAACTAGGTAATACCGGGGATTATGACACATCGTCAGAAGCCAGATATGCTGATACCACTACAAATGAATTTATTAGAGTATGGGGAGGTATCCACACTGCTTCCACAGGAATGATAGGCAAGCCATTAAAAAACACTTTTGATTCCTCCATGAAATATGATATGAGTCTCAATCGAACTCAGAACTGGAGGCTTTATTCTCCGAGTGGATCAACTATTGAATTTTGGCTAAAAAAAGAAGATTGGGATGTTGCAACAGAAGGCCGGAGACAAGTTCTTTTAGATTTGTGGAACGGCGAATTGTCCAGTTCCTCTGATTATGGCCGCTTAACAATTGAACTCACCGGTGCCGCCGGCGTAGGGTGCTTTGTAGCCACTTATCAAAATGGTACGGATGGTTTTTATCGCCAAACCATTTCAGATTCAACTGTTACAGTGTCATCATTGGCAGAATGGCATCATTATGCCATGTCTTTTACAAGCGCCTCTACGGGTATTTCTACGCGTTTCTATGTTGACGGTAATGAAAACCTTACGCAAACTCTTGGGACGCCTATAGGGCCTATTAATGGTCTTGTAAAGGGATACATTGGGGCACTTCAAACCGCTCCTGGTAGCATTCTTTTCAATTCTCATGCAAATATGAAAGGTGATGGAAAGTTTTCTGGATCTTTGGATGAATTTAGATTTTGGAAAGAAAGACGAACTTCGAGACAAATTGAGCTAGATTGGTTTGATCATGTCGGAGGTGGAACCAATACGGACCCAAATACGACAGAACTCGGAGTATACTTTAAATTTAACGAAGGTGTCGTTGGATCCAATGCTACTGATGCAATAGTACTAGATTATTCTGGTCGCTTAGCTAATGGTGCTTGGGCTGGATACGACTTAACCCTCAATCAAAGAAATACCGGCTCTGCTTTCAACAGTTCATCATTTGGATTTGTTGAAAAACAAGATCCCATCATGTATTCAACTCACCCTGAAGTTGTTGCCCTAAGTTCAGAGATGACAACGTCGGGTTCGGATTATGATAATACGACTGGCCATTCTTTATACTCCTCTATGCCAAATTGGATTACCAATCAGGATTCTGAAAGCAACGAGAATCTTAAAAAAGTAACTCAAGTGCTTTCAAGTTATTTCGATACTCTCTACGCTCAAATTTCTGCTCTGAGCAATTTACAAAACAAACAGTATGTTACTAGCGACGAAAAGCCTGCACCATTTGCGATTGATTTGCTTAAGAGCAAAGGATTTATTTCTAAGGACTTGCTTATCAACGCAGAAATTGTAGAGTTGTTTGCAAACATTGATAAAGAGGCTATACAATTTGAAGATAGTATAAACACAATCAAGAACTTGATTTACCTCAACATCTATAATAATTTGGAGGGCATTTATAAATCCAAGGGAACCGAAAAGTCTATTAGAAATTTAATTCGTTGCTTCGGTATAGATGATGAAATTGTTAAACTCAACTTGTATACAGATGGAGGAACTCACTATTTTACCGACAAGGCCAAGGGTTCTTCGGTAAAAAAGAAATACATTAACTTTAATAATCCATCTTATTTTACCTCTTCGGTTATTCAAACTTCGGGGACAATCGATAATATAACTTTTATTCCCGGAGTCGTAAGCGGTAGTCACGATGCACAATACGCGGCCTTAACTCTCGAAGCCGACATTATTGTTCCGTATAAACAAAAATCATCAGAAATTGGTTATTTTAATACAGGATTTTTATCTTCCTCTATTTTTGGATTTCATGGTGTTTCTGGGGCTCTAGGGCCAGGTGATTATGGATGGACACTGCCATATTCCTCTAGTTTATCTGTTTATTTAGTAAGAGATGAATTGAATTCTAGAAATGCAAAATTTGTTATAAAAAATTCAGATCATTTTGATGCGTCAACTATGATTTATCATTCCGGAAGTATTTATTTGGAATCGCCATACATTGATAACATTTACAGTAATTCCCACTGGAACGTGGCCTTAAGAATAAAGCCTGAAAAATACCCCTTAAATCTCCTTCCTTATAGTATTGTCGATCATCCCGGTGATGGAATTGGGTTCCGATATTTATTGGATTTCTATGCTGTTAATCATAATTTCGGTGAAATTGAAAATGAGGTTTATTTAACTAGTAACCCTTTGTCTTATCGATCTGGATCATTCTTTTTGACCGGCTCAAAAATGGTTTACGGAGGGGCGCACAAATTTAACTTCACCGGCTCAACGTTGCAACAATCTGACATACAACTTGGAGCAGTTAGAGGATGGTTAGATTACATTAGTAACGAGTCTATTCAAGAGCATAATAAGGACCCTTTGAACTTTGGTCAAACAAATTTATTTCAAAACTCTAATGTTTATTTGGTTCCGAATAAGAATATTCCCTCGGAAGAATTAACTATTTTTAATTGGGATTTTGAAACCGTAACGACATCTGATCCGACGGGAAGATTTATTGTTGAAGATTTAACTAGTGGCACTGTTGCTCCCCCACTCCACCCCTGGATAGATGGAATCATTGATAGGCAACGTCGAGCACAGGGCATTGGCTTTCCAGTTTCAAGTTCTGCTTTTATCGAAAACGAATTTTTGTATGCCCAAAAGAAAGAACTCCCTGAGATCTCTTATACTAATGATAACGTATACATTAAAGATGACAAACAGGTTTACTTTTCAAAAGATGAAGATGTCAGCGATAATTTCTACTTGCTAGAAAAAAGTATGAATCAAATAGCCTCCGAGGAGATGCTAAAATTATTTTCTACGATTCACGAGTTTTCTAATTTAGTCGGTGAACCTATTGATAGATACCGTTTGGATTATAAAAAATTAGACAAGGCGCGCCAACACTTTTTTGAGAGAGTGGAACAGGATCTTAATCTTGAAAACTTTTTAAATTATTATAAATGGATTGATGAATCAATTTCCAAGATGATTGCACAATTGATACCAGCAACAGCTAACTTCGGCCCAGCCGTGATGGATGTTATTGAATCTCACATCTTGGAAAGAAATAAATACCAAAGAAGAGTTGGTCTTCTGACAACTGTTGAAAGTACCGAAGCATCTTTGTTTGGTATTGAAGAACAGCTTTATAATTGGAAATTTGGTCATGCTCCTGTTCAAAGCGATTCTAGAATAGAAGGTAGCGGGGATCTAAATGTTAACTGCCTGTGGCAAAAGGAACGAAAGGAAAAAACCGTCAGCCAGCCGCTTGTGTCACCCTCTTTGGGTGTTGATGTGGCAAGAACAAGAGAAGCAATTAGAGAGGAGACCTATCCATTCAATCCAAGACAAAAGCGGACTATTTTAACATCTGGCTCGTTTGGCGCTCCTCCTATTAGAACTACATACGAAGGGTCAACTTATGCCGTAAGAAAATTTTCAAAACCTTATCACTTTAGTATAGATTTTGCAGACACAATTCATGGTGGAATAAATTATAATAAACAAAAAAATCGAGAATTCTCCCGCGGCGTTACGAATTATTTTGGTAAAGTTGGACCATCAGGTGCGCCCGTAAATATTTTCGGGATAGGAATCGGACAAACTGACGGAATTGTGTCATCTTCAGCAGAGCTATGCATAGATGTATATGATCCGAATAGAAAAAATTACTATAATGCCAATTGTCAAGTAGGAAAATTTTCGGGCCCCTCGGCCAATGAACCATTGGCTCCTTATGATTCATATCAATTTAGAGTAAAATCTTCGATGTTTTGGCCATTTAATATTAAATCTGGCACTATGGATTCCGGGTATAATGCAGCCACATATAAACGATTTCGACAAACCGCAATTCTTGTAAATGTCCATTCAGACACGACGGACATTTCTAATGAAATTCCGATGCAAGGGCCGTTCACTTATGAGCATGTTGGAGGAAACCAGAACCGTCACGTTCCTTTAAATAGAGTAACACGTTTTAACATTATTAATAATACTCCAAATAATTTAGATATCTTTTATACAAGACCCGAAGCTTGGCGGTTGTTAATGGGGGATAATTCATCGAACCCTTCACCTGACGGAGCCATGGGATTAACCGGTCCCGACTATGGCGGACCCTATCCTGATACTTCTAGAAAGTATGCTGTATATATGAGAGACGGTAGAGCGAAACGTCCCGTTAACATACAAAACATACAATCCACAGTCTCCTCGTCAGTTCTTGGAAACTACCAGCACACTTATGAAGTGGTCTCTAGTTTTAGCAATCAACTGTTTAGGTTTCGAAGATTGATAAATACTGATGCCCCTGACCGAGATGGCTTAGTGGCGGTCTCTGGTTCCCCATTATTACCTCAACGAATTGGCAATATGTTGCCGGCAACAACAAACTTTATGACGTTGTTTGCTCAAACTGCTATTCCAAGGGAACCCGGTGCCGGTCCTCCGGGCTTCTACTACGGACGCCCACAAGGAAACATATTTTTAGCAACCTCAAGCAATAGAATCCCATCGGACATTAACATTCCGGATTATTATCAATACTATGATTACATTATCCCAAGAGATGGCGCCGGTAATTTACTTAATAAGGCTCCAATTCGAATAACCGATCTTTCTTGCAGTAATCTCCCGAGATCTAGCTCTTGTCCCGTGCCAAAGACTCCATTTAATATCATTTCGAGATTCTCTGCTCCCGGTGCTCCCGAGACTAGCGCAGAAGGTTACTTGGATGTTGTAACTCGACAATACTCAGTTTATAATTCTCTTAACTATAGAAACTTGTCAGTTCGAGGAAGCGGCTCAGGTGAATCAGGGCGTATGAGAGTGGTTTCTGCGGACGGACTCAGAGAGGGTCTGAGAACCGTTTGGGCAAGACACTGTGGAAAAGGAGGATTAGATCCTCGAGTAATCTCTCATTATAATTATGATAGTGGTTCACTTTATCCAAGCGCTTCATATTATAAGCAACACCGTAATACATCAACAAGGCCAGAAATAACAGAAACTTATTTAAGGAACGGACTAAGTTTGACATCTAGTCCAACAGGAACCATCGATGGTTTACCACCAGGTCTTCGGACGAATATTAGAGCCAAAACAAATCCTAGTCAGATTTACCACCAAGCAGGCCCTATTACCCTTTCTTTCTTCATAAAGTATCAAACATTGGGAGGCATAATTTTCGAGGCTTCTGACGATGGGTACGTCGGGAATTACTCTTGGAAATTATCCATGCCAGCGGTAGGTCAGATTGGCTTGCTCGCGAGCACAGCAGGGGTTTCTCCAATTAGATATCAACGGTATTCTTCTGAAGTTCTTGAGGTGGATAAGTGGACTCACGTAATTGTCACTTGGGATGGAATTTTTAATAATGATCTCGACATTTATTATAATGGAAAAAAGACTACCATTGTAGTTGGGCCATCTGATACGGGCGAAGGTTATGGTACCCTAGATAGAAGACCCGTCAACACTCTCTCTATGTTTTCAGCGTATAGACAAGCGTTTGTTCTTACATCCCAGTGTCTTTCTAGTTCTTTAGCAGATGTCGCCACTTGGAATTGTTTTATGGAACTACCACAGGCTGAGGAATTATATCATCAGAGAGACAAAGGCCCACTTGTTAGCTGCAGGGCAGGAGCCTTACTCGATTATTGGAGATTGGGAGAAGAATACACCATTAATGGCTTAAATCAAGAAGTTGTCAGTGGGACGATGATACCTTCTTATATTGGTAATAATGATGTATTTTCTACAGGAGAAGTCACAGCATCAGCAGGCCCTTATTTTAAGCATCGATTTAAAGACGTACAAAAATTCAACAACATGTCGATGGTATCTTCGTTGCCTCAATCCACTTATCAGTATGCTTGGATCAAATCAGCCCTGAGCGGAAACGTTGGCGCTGAACGTGCTTTTAGTGGGCTTTATCCCATTTTTCCCGGATTCTCACCCACGGGGAGTCTGTTGGATGGTTTGCTCTCCGGAACAGTTTCTGCTTCTTATCCCGGGATCAATAAAGCAAAAGAAAAACCAAATGTTTCCACCTTTACTTATTGGTTACCCGGACAAAAGCTCAGAGGATACGCCCCAAACTCTGGAAAGATGACAACTTTGGGTGGCGGTGCTATTTTAAATTATGAAGATGCGCTTATTTTCCCAACAATTTCGGATTTAGTATGCACCTGGTGTGAACCCGATCCTGCGGTAGGGATTAATTTCGAATGGAAATCTGAAGGCTCTAGAGGTGCCGGGAATGTATCTAATCCAAATACAATATCTACACCTCAAAAGACTTGGACAGTGGTGGCCACCTCGGGTTTGGTCGACACTGCGTCCAAAATATCGTTACAGGGACCCGATGGTGTAGAAGCACTTACGTGGGCAGGCTTCAATGCTGATACTTGGCCCGGCGCTGATGTCTATCCTGAGTTAATTTGTGAGTGTGCTGACATAGACTATAGCATGGTTATAAAGGGAAAATTCGCAGGGGGAAGTACCACCACCTCTTATGATATACCAGTTTGGTCAGCATCCCAAACGCTAAGGAATTTTCATGAGAATGTATCCACAGCCAACTCAGCTTGTTATAATAATGCAACGGAATGGGACATCGTCGCATCAGATGGAACAGATGTTTACATACAAGTGGGGTTACGCTGTGGATTAAACGTTATTTATCTCGAGATAAAACTTCAAGACGCGGCATTTCAAACAGTATAAAATTTAGGAGATAAAATGGCTGGTAAAAGATTTAAAGATTTTGTAGGACTCAACTTATGTATCTATGACCCTTGTGGAACAGATAAAGGTGGTTATGGAACCGGCTCCAATGCCATTGGGTATACTTGGGAGGCTACTGGTACATATTTTTATGATACATATGTTGACAATCGAAACACAAAACCAGGGATGACGTTGGCCCAGACACCCCAAATCACTCCGTTACTTAATTTACATAGAAATGGAATGCCGGGCTATGGAAGTTGGAAACAAGTAAGGGCTTCTCAGAACCACTTAAGTCGTTATCAAAGAAGAAATAACATTTTTACTTTTATACAAGAACCTGGGAATACTTATCAAATTTCTACAAGCCAAGGGGTTTCTACACAAATTGATCAATACGGAGCCATCAAAAGATTTATCGAACCCGTCGCTTATGACGGTAATTATCCTTTGGTCTTGATCGGCGGCGCGAGTACTTACAACCCCCAAAATAATCAACAAACTATGAACACGATAGAACTGAAGGCTTCTTTTGGAAACGAAACCACATTTTTTGGACATGATCAAATAAATCAACATTATAATACCATAGAGCAGACCGATGAGAACTATGAAGAATTAAAAGATCTTTATTTAGATGGCGCTCTAGATGGTGATTCTTCACCTATTGATGAATTTAATCTTTTAACTTATTCCCAATGTGTTTGGCCAAAGATGGAAAATACTTTTTTGAATAGGACAAGGGCACGAACTTTTTTTGTTAATGAAGTTTATTATGAAGATCGATTTACTCGACAGGAAGAAAATGTGCCTAGCGGATTTCTAAGTCCATCTGTTCCATTCCAATCAATGTGGCCACTGGATGTTGGAGAAAATTTTGGTCTAAAAACTACTGTCGAGGTTGCCACCGAAGATAATTGGGATCTAGGAGCTTCTTACCCAAATCGGTTTCTTGGCTATTACCAAGGAGGCGTCGGCGGTGGCGCAACAGATGCAGGCACGTTGCTGGGGGGGTACAATACCGGCGACGATACTGGAGAGGCAGGAGTGATCGGCAATAAAAGATTTGCAGGGTGTGGTGTTTTGATGAATTCTTATGCTCACTTGGGGCGTGGGTTATTCTCTTATTACATCACTGGTGAGATTGGCGGTGGTGCCACAATGACTAGTGGAGACGCGAATCGAGGATTTGGCGATGGGAACTTGGAGACCTTGATGAACAGTATTAGCGCTTCTTGCTATTATTCAAGAAAACATATGTTAAGTCGGATGGGATCAATTGTTCATTATGCCGGCATGGACATCAAAGAAATCAGACCACATCAACCCATGGCGAGTGCCTCCTGGTTTAGCGGTGAGGCCCACTGGGATGCAGCGAAGCAATCAGCCAAACACCCTGCATATGATACTTATGAACAATTTTCTTATGATACTCGTTTAGCCGGAAAGAGTTACTCGATTATACCAGAATTTAGAATAAGCTCACACTTACAGACTTATCAAACTCTTGGGGTTACGGAAGAACTTACTAATATTTTTGAACTTTCTGGGGCCATGTCGCAAAATTCCACAACGGCTGACCAGCCTAATTTCTATAAAATTCTTAGTAATTCCGATTTTCTTAAGCATTTTGAATTGATCAAAAACGATCATAAAGATTTTGTAGACCCTTCAATTTTAACTTTAAGATGTAAAGCTATTAAGAAATTATTGCCCTACGATGGTTTTTATCCAGCACAAAGGACAGTACAATTGTCACAACAGTTTTACAATTCTTATAAAAATCACATTAGTATGATCTTTTCAGGGACTTCTGAAGGGCCGACCTCCGAGGCCCCTCCCAATCCGGTTGTGGCTCCTCTAGGGGATCCCACAGGGCCAGCAATTCAGGCTGTTTTAGAGCCACTTTTTGCTCCGGGAGTTTTGTTTAATTCAATTAAAGCAGGCGTGGCCTGTGATTGGCCAATTTTTCAGCCAGAGGCTAGTGCTTCTAATAGACAATTTGGTAATGGCTGTGCCGCACCATATGGCACTGGAGAAACAGAAGCAAATCCGGGAATGTTTGTTGGTTCATCGCCGAACTATCTATCCGGAACTGAGCATGGAGAATGGCATTTTGATCAAACATTGTGGGGTCTCCCATTTGCTGGAATTAAAGGCCACTCCGGGATGAATTATTTGATTACGGGTAGCGAATACTCTCGCACCAACGACGACATTCAAAAGTTGTTTACTACGGCTTATTCAAAAAGAATACCATTTGAAGCATTAGTGGAACCAGAAGTTCATTTGGCGGGAGAAAATTTAGTTTTGCAAGAACCTCATCCCTTTGGGTTGGCCGATCAGAATTTTACCTCGATGTGGTCAGGCGGAGGAGACAATCTTTATGTAAAAATGATGAATAATTTTTTGGCAGAGGTTCCCGAGTTTTTTCTAAAAGATAAGAACTTTACTACAATAACTTCTCTTCCCTCCGGAGACCCAGCATTTGGAAACGCTGTGTCCGGAACGTTTTATACTATGAGGGTTAAGATGTGGAGATCGATGGATAAACCCAATGAGGTTCTCGAAACTCATTGGCCCAATGAGTTTCTTTCTCCACCTCAAGATCTCCAATGGAGGCAAGGCGGTAGAGAAACCCTTACAATGTATTCTAGATCTTCTGCCTTTGGACCCCCAACTTACGGCGGCGGCCATGGCGTTTATGGTCCGTCAGGATCAGCACCGGATGGAATAGGAAAAACGACATTTTCTGGATCGGATTCATTTAATGGATTTAATTGGCCATACACTCCCCCTTATTATCATGGACAAGCTTGGTGTGATTTAATATTTTATGCTAGCGAGTCTAAAAAGTATACACTAAATGAAATTCTTAATGATGCAGAGAAATGGCCTTATTATACTAGATTTTGGTGGCCTGGCGAGAATGATGCTCTAAGAGACTTATTCAGTTCATCCGGTCCCCAGCAGCTCGGCCCAAGACAACAATTTGAAGATTATCGCGGACCTTATCAAAACTATGGCCAGTCCCCTTGGTCCGCGGCCATACAGTATTTAGGTGGCTATCGGTACTCCGGCCTCTCCGACAGCACCCGCCTGTCACGGACAGGCTCTGACTGGGGTAGCCTGCCCCTTGCCTTGAACATGGCGATCAATCAGCCAATTGGTTACGGTCCGATGGCGCACCCATGGACTTTGAACTTTAATGCTCTTCAACTAAATTCATCAGTAAATTTGTTTGGAAAGGCGTCCGAAAGAAAGAATCTTCTTCAACAATCTAAAGAAAAAAGTCGAGTTGTGGATGCTTTGTCCGTGGACGCTGAAACGCGATGGGTTATTCAGCCCAAATTTGAAACTCCTATTTTAAATTTTAATAAATATACTGATTTGACAGAAAATAATTGTACCGCACCGGATGATTTTTCTGCAAATGGTTGGGCAGCTCAAACTCCTCGAGGAATGTGGCATCAATATGGTGAAACACCACAGGATGCAGAAACCGGAGTATTCCTTCAAGTAGATGACATCCCCAAGACTTGGCTTAAAGGTG
>Ga0209434_1001218_pt1 | contig 11679 bp, 13 predicted proteins | sample ETNvirnome_2_300_FD_184068 | JGI IMG/M metagenome (GOLD analysis project Ga0209434, IMG submission 184068) | Marine viral communities from the Pacific Ocean - ETNP_2_300 (SPAdes) (version 2) | ecosystem: Environmental > Aquatic > Marine > Oceanic | place: Pacific Ocean | collected 2013-06-22 | reverse complement strand
CTAGCGGGGGCATATAGGCCCCAGACTGCACGTTCTGCACCTGCTGCGTCTGCGGGGGCATATAGGCGCCAGGCTGTATGCTCTGCACCTGCTGCGTCTGCGGGGGCATATAGGCGCCAGGCTGTATGCTCTGCACCTGCGGCGACGGTACAACAGATTCTGTTGTAAAACCGCCACGCCCACCAGGCGGCCCCGTTCCTGAGCCAAGTCGCGGGGGTTTTTTCCTTCTGTTCTGAGCGGCCGCTGCCTGCGCGTAAGGGTTCGTATAGGCCATTATTCAATTCCCGTCTTGCGATGTCTGGTCCTGCCAATCGGCTTGTACAGGAGGTTGGTGCGCCGAATAGTAAACGTCTCGTCATCGATGAAATTGCTGAACCGCAGCATGGTGCGGGGGTCATAGCCGAAAAGCTCACTGTCATCGGTCAGCGCCGAGACATCCGACTCCAGAGCCGAGCTGTCGAGGACGAAGGTCGAGTCGAGCAGGTCGCCCGACTGCCCCATGGTGATCGTCTCGGTGTTGCTGACGATGCCGGCGCCCGTCTGCTGCACGCTCACGTCGAAATCGCCGATATTGTCGAAGAGGGTACGGGCATAGAGCCAGCGGCACTCGACGCTGTCGCCCAGCGGGGCGATGGAGGCCGTCTCAAAAAAGGCTTTTATGGCGCTGCCGTCGTCGTTGTTATTCGTCTCATGGGCCATGATGAAGCCGGCGAAGTCGCCAGCGTGCGGCAGGTCGTCGACCATCGCCGCGCTGTCGCGGGTGAAGTTGTTATAAGGGCCAAACCAGGCATCGAGGCGGCCCGAGTAGATGGCGACGCTATTCATCGTGGTCTGGTCTTCTCCGTAGGGCAGGAAGAACCACACCTCCTCCTTCGCCGGATAGTAGAGGGCGAAGCTGTAGGCTAGCCGCGCCGTGTTGAGGCTGCCCCAGTAGCGGTCGTCCAGCGCAAAAGAGATCTTGTCGACCTGGGCGCCCCCCGTCCACTGGTAGATGCCGTCGCTGCGAACGAAGACCTGCCGCTCACCCGGTATCGTGACAATACTGCGGCCGGCGATGGTGCCGCGCTGCGTGCGCTGCTGCTGCTGGAACGGTATCGTCGCGTTGCCCGTCGCCGTCAGCGTATGTATGCCCTCGTCGGTATGGACGGCCAGCGTGTTCTGAAAAGGCTGCAAGCCGGTGATGTCGTAGCCGAACTGGTGGTAGTTGGTAGCCCCCCAGGTGGTGATGTCGCCGGCGTCGGCACGCCAGAGGCGGTCGCCGTTGCTGTTCTCGTTGCCCAGCCAGAGGCGGTTTTCCCAGAAGGCTATCCACGTCGGCTTGGTGAAGCGGCTGTCGTCATCGAGGGTGCCGGCATTGGCGGCACCGCCGGCCCAGGTGATGGCGTCGGTGTCGACGCCGTTGCAGGCGACGAGGGTGGCCCCGGCCATGACCCAGTTCCAGGTGTTGTCGTTGCCGGCGGTGATGGTCACGCTGCCGCTGCGGTCGGTGGCGGTGCCGCCCGTGACATCGAAGAACTTGTCGCCGACGATGGCGAAGGTCTTGTCGACGGCGGCGATATACACCTGCCCGAAGGCGGTGACCGTAGCGCCCGAGTTCATGGCGCTGGCGTTGTACTTGGCAAAGCCTTTGCGCTTCTTGACCTCACCCGCCAGGCCGACGGTGCAGTTCGCCATATCGTGCAACCCCTCCGGCCCGATCTCCTCGGCCGGCAGGCTGTAGTTGACGCCAGCCCTCCATGGCCCCAGCTTGAGGCTTTCGGCCGTGATGGGCATTACGTGAGGGTACTCTCCTGCGGATAATAGCTGAACTGGCCCGAAACCCGGTCGTCGGAGCGCCGCATACGATACGTCCTGTTGCCCTGGACGTTAGCGTTCTGGCGACTGGCGACGGCGAGGACGCGCTCCATCTCCTGACGGTCGGACATCGCCCCCTGGTCGTCGCCCTTCTCCTCTTTGTAGAGGCTGGCGATACCATAGACGAGTGCCGGCTGCACGATGGGGCTGTAGTAGCCGTCGAGGCTGTCGGCGTCATTGCTCTCGGTGAAATCCGGCACCAGCGAGTAGTAGCGGTAGGCGATGGTGTCGGCCGAGTCGGGCTTGGGGTAAAGACTTATCTGCACATAGCCGGAGCTGTCGACGCCATCGAGGACGGCCCAGCGGGGGTCGCCGCTGACCGAGTGGTCGGGGTCGGCCGCATCCAGATCCTGCGACGACATCACGATGATGACGTGGTTCTCGGTGGTGTTGCGAAAGCTCAGGGGTGTGATGGCATCCGACGCCAGGCTGTAGGTCTGGGTGCCGTCCACCGTGGCGAACGTCGACGCCTTGAACATCCAGTTCCACTTCTCGCGAGACTGGACGTCTTTGCCCACCATATTCAAGTAGGTCCGCGCCCCGTCCTTGAACGTCGACGATCCGACGTTGAGGCCCACGCGGCGCAGCGCCGCCTGCATCACTTCCAGGTTCGTCATATCAGATTCGTCCAAGAGCCATTCTCATAGCCCTGGAATTTGTTGGTGGATGAGTTATAGACGAGCATACCATTGACGGCCGTCAGCGCATCGCGCTGCGTCGTTGTCAGCCGCGGCAGCGTAAATGCCGCAGCGTACGCACCCGTCTCGGCCTGGATATCGCCCAGCAGCGCCGTATCTCCGAAGAAAGCGGCGGCGTTGACCTGCCCACCGGTTTCCGACATCTACAGATGCGCGTCCAGCGCCATATGATCGAGGTCGTACTCAGAGAGGTTGTCGCCGTTGTTTTCCTTCCAGCGTTGCTTCCAGATGGCTACCGCCTCCGGTCCTCGATCTGAGATGCGCGACCCCGGCGACGGCAGGTAGCCATCGACGTGGGTGACTTCGCCTATCGCCTTGACGGTGTTGCGCACCTGGCTGTTGGTCGTCACCGACTTACGCTCTCGCGTGTGGGTGTTGTCGAGGTCGAGCGCCTTGCGTATCGCCGCCTTCGTCTGGTCGCTGCTCTTGAGGATGAGCTGGGCGATCTGTTCCGGTGTGACCTCCGGCGCGGCGGCCGGTGCGGCCGGTACGGCCGGTTCAGCCGTAGAGACGACTTCAGCGATCTGGTCGGGCAGACTCAGCTGCTGCTGCTGTTTAGCCATAGAAGTACCTTTGCAAACGTTGTAAACGCTCTCTTTGTAGTTAAGAGGGCGGCGGCCAGCTGGCCGCCGCCCTCATGTGTGTTACTCAAGCATCAAGTTCATGCTTACGTGCTGCGTGTCCGCAGCCGCGCCCACGGCAACGATACCCACGGTGGGCAACGCTACAGGACTACTTGCAATCCTGGGTTCCACTGCGCCTGCATCTTGGTCAGCTGCACGAAGTGCTACTCCTACATGAGGAGTATCAGTCGTACCACCGTCAAAGAGACAAGTGCAAATACCACGGGTCTGTATCCAACCGTAATAACCCGAAGTGAAGGCAATGGGCGTAACTCCTACGGGCATTGTGTCGGTAGCGGCACCAACTGTCGCGGCACAGGTCACTACCTGTCGATAAGCAGGAGCAGTGATCTGCAAGTCAGTCGCGCCTGAAGCAACTGCCGTTACCAGAGGATCAAAGAGCGTAAACTCCACCGCATTGCTGGACTCTACGCCATGCGATTTGATCTTGTAGGCATACCCTTCACCGGTACCATCAACAGTATTGATGAAGCTACCAGCCAGTTCATTCACCGCATCCACACCACTAAGAGCAGATGCAGTGATGGTGATGACCGTCGAACCAGCAGCTACCGGCGAGATGGTCGCATCATCGAACTCGGCGATGTTGCCGGCGCTGAAATCCTGTGCGACCAAAATACCTGCACTGATGGCAGCGCCCGTTTTGGTGTAACGGAATACGCGACCATCGGAGAACTCCAGCTTTGCGCCCAGGTCATACTTCGCAGTCGAAGACTCAGTATAGAGTCCCTGACCTGAGCGACTGCCTATACCAGTACCGCCAATGCGATTGGTGGTATAGTCATTGTTTTGAACCGTAATAGCCATTGTTCATTCTCCTTCGCCCGTTGCTAGGCTTAAAGGCGCATTGGCTTGCGCCTCGGATAAGAGTGCGTTTAAACGCGTTGCCCGTCGCCGGACGCAGCGTTTAAACGCGCTTTGTTGTTTAGTCGTTGACGTTATATACTACGCCCTGACGACGACGATTGTTGGTGGTGATTTGCAGGCCGACAATTATGAAGGCGACCTTCGCCATCTGGTTGGCCGGCTCTTTGAAATTAGACTTCGCGAAGTTCATACCGGACTGCATATGCATCTTGAGATACTTGGTGTTCAAGAAGTAGATGCGGTCGGACGCGCAATCGCGGTCGTACTGCACCGGAATGCCTCGGAAGGACGGCAGTCGGCCGTCGACACCAGGCTTATCTTTGCCGGTCAGGCGCTGATAGCCCGTACCTTCAAAGATCTCCTCGTAGTCGGCGTAGATGGCGTTGCTGGTGAAGACGTTGGTCGGCTGTTCATTGCCTTCCGACACCGCGTTCCACAGCGTCGACATCCGAATCATGCCCTCGTAGAAGTTGGTATTGACAATCGTCTTGAACGAGGTGTCGGCCGTAGCGTTCTCGGCTTTGTTTTTCCACCAGGTGTTGCTGCTGACAGTGATGCCGCCCAAGGTCGTCGGGCTAGTGCCAGGAGCATCGGCGATGATATCTTGGAAGCCCAGTGGCGCTTTGCCGGTCTGCGCGGAGTAGAGCGATGCGTTGATCTGATCTCTCAGGGTAAGCATCGACTGCTCGGTCTTGGCGGCGAGGAGCTTCATCGCGGCGTCGGACTTGCGATTTTCCATCTCCTCGGTGTAGTTGATCGTGATCGGCACCGCCGCATAACGGAACGGATAAAAAGCCGCCGTAATACCGTCGATAGCGTCGGTGTTGAGAACATCGTATCCGCTGAAGTACTGGGCTGAGTTGCCCGAGTACATCAAGTCGGCCTGGATCTCTTTTCCACCGTTGTCGGTGACCAGGGCGCCGCCGCTGCGGAACATATCGAGTGTGGGGTACGCGTCGAAGAAGTTGTCGGTCAACTCCTTGCGCTTCGCCCTCATCGTCAGGGTCCAAGCGGCATCCCAAGTTTCAGTGGTGCTGGTTGCTGCCATGATTGATTTCCTTATTCAAATCCTAGACTGGTTAAACCCGACAGTACTTCGTTGTCGGATAACGAGCCGCTCTCTTCGCTGGCGTCGACACCCTGCGTCTGACGCACCGCACGCTTGCTGCTGCGCTTCGCCTGCGAGTTCTGATCGCGCAGGTCGGCGGCGTTTTGCGCCGTCACCCCCGCGTGCAGTTCGTAGGCTTCTTTCACGCTGTACGGCTGACCCGTGTTGGGGTTGTTAATACGGGTCGTCGCCACGATCTGGTCGGTGTAGCGGTCCAGGTCGGGGCCATACTGCTCTCGCGCCTCCTGCACCTGCTGGCCGATATACGCGGTCTGCTGGTTCTGGACGAACGAGTTGGCGTGCGCCAGCTGCGTTTGCAGCACCTGCACCTGCTGCGTCAGCCCGTTGATATGGCTGCCGACCTGCTCATGGACGATCTGCTGCACGGCGTCGATGCCGCGTGCCTCCTCCTCCGACGCGTTCTGCCTCATCTGATCGATGGGGCCTGGCGGCGCCGGCGGGGCGGCCATCTGCTGTACCCGCGAAGCCCATTCCTGCCGTTCCTGGGCCAGCTGGTTGCGCTGATCAGACAGATCCTGCGTGGTGCGGGTAAACTGCGCCTGCAAGTTCTTCGCCAGCGGTACGAGCGGTTGGTACTGCTCCGGCACCGACTGTAGATCGGCCCGTAGCCAATCGGTCTGCGCCGGATCGAAATCCGATGTGGCGCTGTCAGAGTGTCCAGCGTCGTCAGATGGGGCCGACAGCGAGGTAGTCTCCGTCAACAGCTCTACGCTGTCTTCAGAGGCGCTCGACTCGGGTGCCGCATCGTCGCTGCCGGAGTCCAGATCCAGAATCTCGGACATTGGTTGCTTACTCCATGGTTGCCTGCTCGGCTACAGCGAGTGCCTCGGCGGGGGTGTTGCCCCAATAGACGGGGTCGCTGGAGCGTGGAGTAGGATGGGTCACATCACGGGTGATGTGGTTGCGTGAGCCGCCGACAGGGTCGGATGACTCAATGACGTTGTACTTCTTCATTAGGCGCTGCTTATGCCCGTAATCGGTGACGACACACCCGAAGCCGGCGTGGTACTTGCCGTACATACCCGAGTGGTCGTGGTGGATGCCGTTGATTTTCAAAAAGACCATCGGAGCATCCTCGCCGCAGTCGTCGCAGACCACCGCCTTCGTCACCTCTCGATGCGAGAGGAAGGCGACATCTTCATGCAGGCGGCCGCAGTCGCGGCATTCGTAATCGTGTAAGACCATAACCTATCCTTGTCCCGGTGCGCGTTGAACCTCCTGGCTCATCTCCTGGGCCTGGCTCCGCACCAGGCTGATGATGCCCCCCTCCGACTCGCTGCGCTCTGGGCCGCCGCCGGGGGCCTGGGGCCGCGCCCCCTGCGCCATCTGCTGCAAGTACTGCTGATGCTGGGCCATGTGCTGCTGCGCCGACTGCATGATCTGCTGCTGCTGCACCGGTAGCATCTGCTGAAACTGCGGCAACTGCTGAAGCTGCTGATGCACCTGGAGGTGTACCTGGTGCTCCTCCTCCGGTGTGACGCCGGGGTCGCCGCCGACCATGAGGTAGGCGACATTCTCCAGATTGGCCGCCTTGACGGCGTCCGCGTTCTCGCTCTGGGCGAGGTACTTGTCGGGGTCTTGCACGCGAAACGCCTTGAGCAACCCCTTGATGGCCTCGAGGCGATTTATCTCCGGCAAGTTGTTGATATAATTAAAAAGCTGCAGGGCATCCTCGCGCTCCAGCTGCTCGGTCAGCGGCTGCATACTGCCGGCGACGATCTCGACCTTGTAGCGGACGCGCAGCAGGTCGACCGAGACGGCCTCGAAGACGGGGTCTTGGGCATCCTGGGCGACGTTGACGAGGAAGTTCTCCGGCGTATACCGGGTATCGGCCATCATCCGTAAGGCATTGCGGACAATAGCCTTATAAGTATCCGCGACGCGCAGCTGCATCCACTCTCTGTTGATCTGCGAAAAAGAAGCCTGTAAGCTCGCCTGCGTCGCCGTCACCTTGGGGCCGCCCCCCATCGCCAGCTGGCTGACGTTGAGCGACTGCTCCTCCAGGTTATGGGCCGTATTCTCCAGGCCCAGCTGATCGGGCGGCGGGGCGCCGAAGTTAAGCTCCTTCATGCTCGTGTTGGGGTCTTCAACCCAGATGATCTCGCCGTCGCGCCCTTCCTCCAGGGTGTCGCCCAGATCCTGGTTGGCTTCGCGCTCACGTCGCGACGCCAGGACGATGCGCTGGAATCGCTTGAGGAGGTCGGCTCTACGGCTGACGCTCTCGACGATCAGCTTCTGCGTGTCGTTGATGTAATTCATCGGCGGCTGGCCGTAGAAACTCCGCTCAGTCTGGTCGAACTTGAGGGCGTGGTACGGGAAACCCCCGTCGACGAGGTAGCCCCCGGCTTTGCGAAACTCGCCCGTCATCATGGGCTCACCCGTGAAGGGGTCCGGCTCGGTCACCGCCTCCATCGCCAGCATAGGATGGTCGACCTCTTCAATGGGCTCCTTGACGCCGGCGGCGAAGGTGATGCGCTTCTTGTGCATCCGGTCGTGGATCTCGTACAGCACGACCATCTCGCCGCGCTCCTTGCTTTGGGTGACGGCCTCCTGCTCGTCGGAGTGCGCCGCATCCTCGAAGTCGGTGATGAAGCCCTCGCCGCCCGTCTCATCCTCCGACATCGCCTGTATCTGGCGCCGGTTGACGAAACGCTTGTCCTCTTTGACGAACTCCAGCGGCACCAGCATCTTCTCGATGATAAAACGGGCGTGACTGAGCTTATGCGGCGGCGTCAGGGGGTCGAGGAAGATATTAAAGGGCGAGACGCGGGTGACATACGGAAAGTCGTCCTCCATAGAGTCATTGACGACATAGGGGGCGACGATATCGTCCTCACCGGGGGGGTTGTAGCCGAATTTGATCCACCCGACCGAACAGAAGAGGGCGTCAAAGATAGCCTGCTGCACCTCTCGCTTGGCGTCCATCTGCTCCAGGGCGGCATTGGCGACCCGCTCCAGAATGTCGGAGATGAACTGCCGCTGCGGCTCCTCCACCTTGAAGTAGACGTGAGGGTAGTTAAAGCTGACCGACGCGATGATCTGCCGCGCCAGGGGGTACATCCTCGAGATCTTGACGATCTTATCGTCACCCAGCCCCGGCACGTCGAAGTCCAGGTCGTAGGTCTTGAGCAGATTGCGCCACACCTTGTGCCGCGCACGCATATACTTGCGGCCATTCTCGATGCAGCCCGTCCAGAACTCGATGTCTTTTTGTTTCATTCGCGCACCCTACAGCAGGCTGCTACTTCTTGGTTTTGCCTGCCTTGAGGTTGTCGGCGCCGGCCGGCATGGCCTTGACGCGGGTCTTGTTGGACTTGGGCTTTGTCTTGCTGCTACGGGGTGTGCCATTGAACTTAGCCATTGTTTTTCCTAGCGTTACGCCGACCGGATACAATGCTCCGACGGCTGTGGTCATGCGTAGGCATAGCGGCCACTGCGGCGGCCGCCGTCCTTCTCGATCCCATCCATGATCTCCTGGCCGGTCCCTTCGTACGGCTCCGGCTCGGCGACGCGGTGGGGTTTGTAGACGTGCATCATCGCGTATCTGAGTTCATCGGCGGCGTGGTCCTCGGCCATCGTATCCAGATCCTCGGGGTTCTTCGACGACCGCGGCAGCGTCGGCATCGTCCGCATCAAGGCGTCGTTCCAGCCGTTGAAGCAGTAGAAACGCTCCTTGATGAGGGCGTCGTTGATGACCCTCCATCCGGTGACGCGGTCGTTGTTGGCCCGCGTCAGGAAGATGCCGTGGTCGGCGAAGACGTCGGCCGGCGAGTGGTTGATGACCTCCGACAGGCGCCGCTTCACAAACATCGACGGGTCCGCATAAGTCGCCTGCGGGTAGCGGCCGGCGGTGAAGGGGCAACTCTCGATCATCTGAGCGATGCGGGTCGCGTGCTGCGATGCCGTGGCATTGGCCTGATAGTACTCCACGATTCGGTACACATTGGAATCGTAGTCAACGCTATACAGCGAAAAACTGGACGGGGCGGACTCGCCATAATCGAGTCCTCCGAACAGCGGCCAGTGGTCCGGTATCTCAAAAGATGGCACGGCGACCTTGTCCTCATGCCAATTCTCGAAATACTGACCCACAAAGGCGTCCCAGTCGCCCTCCAGCCACGCTTTGACGAGCTGGGGGTCGCCGACCCCCTCCAGCCGCTTGATATAGCCGGGATCGCGGGCCAGCAAAATCTTGTTGTCGGTGACGAGGCTGCGGATATACATCCGGCTCATGCCGTCGTCGCCGGCGACCACCGACGACTCCTCGCCGGCGTCGATGAAATACTTGCGCACATGGTTGTGATTCGGGCCGCCGGGGTTGCCCGAGGAGCGTATGCGCTTCGTCGGGATCTCGGCCGCGCCGCTACGCAGGCAGGCCTTGAGCTTGTGATACGCCTTCAAGTCGGCCCAGCTCGTCAGCTCATCCCACCCGATCCAGCTGTACTGCTGCCCCTGGAAATGATCGGCGTCGCCGTCGCTCTCCAGATGCCGCAGCTTCAGCGTCGCCCCATTTTTGAAGACCCATTCATGGCGGCCGACCTTGTACTCGGCGTCGGGATAGGCGGCGCGGAAGATCTGGCGGCTGCGCTCCAAGATCTCGTCCAGCTCGGGGTACGTGCGCCGGATAAGGACGCCCTTCCAGTGTTCGCCGTAGGTGTCGACGTCCGACAAAAAGTCGCCCAGCAGGAATTCCGACTTGCCGCCGCCTCGCGCACCGCCGAAAAACAGCTCATCGACGAACGAGGCCCGTATCGCCTTCTCCTGCGGTCCCGGCTGTGGGCGCCACGTCATCCGGCCGCCTCCTCCGTCTCCACCGTGAAAACCCCCTCCACCATCTGCCGGTTCTGCGCCATCCACTCCTCATAGCTCTCCGCTCTCGGCGGCAGGTTGACGCCCTTGACCTCGATGGTGTGGTCGACCTGGATGCGGTGATCACCCACCTCGTCGCGGATCGCCGCCAGCACCTTCAGCTTCAGCGCCACCCGCCGGTCCTCGATCTTGTCATACAGCCGCTCCAGCGCCAAAACGCGGTTCTTGCGCCAGGCCAGCGGGATCTCATCGAAGTCCTGCCGGTCGCGCTCCAGCTGCTTCTTCAGCTCGGCGGCGAACTCGGGATTCTTGCGCCAGCGGAAGACCGTCGACTTCTCGACGCCCACCGTCCTGGCGATCTTATCGTTGACCAGGTGGGGGTTCCAGCGGTCCAAGACCACCAGCTGCACCGCCTCCTGCTGCTTCTCACTCAGCGCCACTCAGTAGCTCCAGATCATCGGCCGCGCGGCCGGAAAGTCGTCCTCGTCCGTAATGATATCCAGGTGCAGAAACCGCTTCTCGCCCTTCTGATCGACCCCAAAGCCCGTGAACCCCTCCTCGATGGCCGTCGCCAGCACCTCATACGCCTTGCGGCCGGCACAGGCGATATCGACCGCCTTGCCCATCGCATGAGAGCCTGGACGCAGCTTGGCTACCTCGACCGAGTGCTGCGGCGACCGGTAGCCGCTCGTCACCGTCAGCGGCCCCACCTGCACCCGCACCCGCTGCAAACAGTCCATCAGCGTCTCGTCCAGCAGGCACTCGCCCGTCTCGCGGCACGCCAACTCCGAAAAAGAAAAATTAGGCCAGCGCCCCGCAGGCCACGTCGCCTCCGTGAAGCGGGTCATCGTCATAGTCTCAAACCTACGCTTTTCAACGCTTTACATCAACTGACAGGAAGTTCAGCGGTGTCCATGGCCCCGACTTTCCACCAGGGGGCCATGTACCCCTTTTTTTTAGAAAAGCGTGGGATTCCCGAAAAAAGTACTACACCGCTCCAAGACAACGACTTAACCACCACCACCTTAAAAAACGCTAGCCCTCTTCTAGCGCAGTGGTCGCTGGGTGGATTTCCACGGGAAAATTCCGATTTCTAGCAAAAAAGCGTGGGATTCTCAAAAAAACATTAAAGCATGGAACCTGCAAAAGGGTCAAAAGGGGTCAAAAGGGGTCAAAAGGGGCTTTTGCAGGTTTTGCAGGTAGCCCCCGGCCAGCATACGCAACTGCGCAGTGGTCGATCCATACGGCCCAGTAAAGCGGAGGGCAAGGTACCACAGACCATGAAGGTGCTCTAAAGCCCAGATTTGAGCACCTTCCCATTGAAATTGTCATAACCTGTTGTGCTGTCTGCACTTTACCAAGATGCTCAAGATGCTCATGGTTCGCCTGTTTTCGTCAAGGTGCTCATGGTTGAACAACTTGAGCATCTGTACCACAAGCGTGCTTCTGGATAGTCGGAACTTGCATTGGCAGTAGTCGCAATAGGACTTGTGGGAAATATTTTCCCGTGCCAGGCCCTTGACGCCGCCCACGAGAACCCTTAGCTTGGCGCCGCAGTGGTCGTCGCTAGCCGTCTAGACGACGTACGTACTAGCCGTCTAGACGGCTAGTAGTTTGTATGGAGACGTCTAGGTACTACGTCTAGCCGTCTAGCGTCTAGCCGTCTAGCGTCTAGCCG
>Ga0209434_1001217_pt1 | contig 11686 bp, 15 predicted proteins | sample ETNvirnome_2_300_FD_184068 | JGI IMG/M metagenome (GOLD analysis project Ga0209434, IMG submission 184068) | Marine viral communities from the Pacific Ocean - ETNP_2_300 (SPAdes) (version 2) | ecosystem: Environmental > Aquatic > Marine > Oceanic | place: Pacific Ocean | collected 2013-06-22 | reverse complement strand
GAATTAAAAAAAGTCACCGACCGAGGATGGCTTTTGATGAAAAAATACACACAAGATTGGTACGCTTCAGTCTTTATCGAAAAAATTAATAAAATTTTAAACAAATGAACTGGTACGACGATTTATGTGAATACTATAAAGTTACACCCGAAGAGGCAGATTTACTCGGAACAAGAAGAACGGGCCGCAGGCCAAATCTTCCTGGCTCACCAACATGTGATCCTGTCTCTGGGAAAACCTTTGAAGAAATATGGGAAAGCAAACCCAGAGAGACTTCTGCTCAAATTTTTGAATTTTATAAAGACATGGGAGCGTGGTGCTCCTTTAGACAATGCAAATACCACGAGCACGGACCAGCCTATGGCTCAGGGCATGAAGGACTACAACACCTAAAAGATAAACAAATTAACTCAAGCGTAAACATACTCGAATATGGCTCTGGAGTTGCTCCCGTATCAAACTGGCTTGCAGACAACGTCAAAAACCTAAATTTTAATTTCTACATAAACGACGTACCTTCTGAACATCTAACATTCGGAGAATGGAGACTTAGAAAAAGACAGCAAAACGTCAAAAAATTTGAAATAAAGCCCGACGTTTTCCCAGAATACGGAGATGTCAAGTTTGATTTGATTTTTATGCTCGACGTTCTAGAGCACATGGATAAACCGTACGCAGCAATAGAATCACTATTAAAGCACTGCGAGCCAAACAAAACCGTCCTCATAGAAACCTGGATTGACCATACAGAGCAAGAAAAAGGAACAGGCTGCGACCTTGACAGAGAAAAAGAAGAAACAGTTAAATTAATCAGAAGCAACTTTTCAATGGTCAGGCCTGGCATATTACGCTCCTGGAAAAAGCTCACATTTTTTTGAAATGAATACAACAGATCATGAAGATAAATGAAAATTTACGTTAACAATTCTAACGAGAATTGGATTTGCGATAGAATGAGAAGCGAGTTTATCTCAGGCAACCCCAGCCTTATCACCGAAAATATCCTTGAATCGGATGTGATATGGCTGTTGTCCCATTGGACCTGGAGACAAACGCCCGTAGATCTACTCTCTTCTAAGAAAGTAGTAGCAACCATACACCATTTTGATCTTTCAAAAAAAGAGCCTAGTGATTTTTTTATCAGAGATAAATTTATCGATTTATATATTTGCCCAAACGAAAAAACAAAGAATGACTTCCCCGTGGAGATTGATAGAGAGAAAATTAAAATTTTACCCTATTGGTACAACGAATCTCTCTGGCCTTCAATTTTAGACAAGGAAGAGCAGAAAGAAAAACTCGATATCCCAAGTGAAAAATTAGTAATCGGGAGCTTCCAAAGAGACACTGAAGGCTTCGACCTTAAATCTCCAAAATTATGTAAAGGCCCTGATATATTTTGTAACATTGTGGAAAACTTAGATACAAAACCTCATGTAGTACTTGCTGGCTGGAGAAGGCAGTATGTCATCTCCAGGCTAGAGAATGCAGGAATAAGTTATTCATATTTTGAAATGGCAAACCTCAGAACTTTAGCTGAACTTTATAATTGCCTAGACCTCTACTTAGTAACATCTAGATATGAAGGCGGACCGCAGGCGATTTTCGAATGCGCCTCAACAAAAACGCCAATTCTATCGACAAGCGTTGGTTTATCTCAAGAGGTTCTAGATGCGCAATGTATATGCAAAAACCGTGAAGAATTTGTTCGCAAAATAAACAAAAAAGATTTTAAATACACTTCTGAAAACCACAACAATGCGCAAAAATACAAAATGGAAAACTTATTCCCTGAATACGTAAAGTTTTTTAAATCGATATGAGAATCTGCTTTAGCTTACAAGTTAACCAAAACATCCCTTGTGGCGGAGGTGGAAAATTTGCGCTTAAATTCTCCGAATACCTCCAGTCCCTCGGATATGAAGTTGAGTATTTTTTTGATCAAGATAACCCTCCAGATTGTATGTTTTTCTTTGATCACAAACTATACAAAGGAGAAGGAATCAATAAATGGATAGCCCTAGAACACGCTAAATCCATTAAGTCTAAATTTCCCAGTATACCTATAATCACAAGAGTAAACGATGGAGGAGTTAGAGACAAACAATTTATAGAAAGATTTTCCGAGCTTGCTCAACTTTCGAATGAAGTGATTTTTATATCCAACTGGATAAGAAGCTATTATAGCAAAAGCATTAAAAACAAATCTACAGTAATACACAACTCAGTAGACGAAAACATCTTCACCATTAAAGAGCATTCTTTCGATATGCCAAGGCTTTTTACTCATCATTGGTCAAACAGCAGAAAGAAGGGGTGGGACTTTTATGAGAAAATAGACAAATGGATAAGAGGCAAAAATATTACATTTGCTTTTGCTGGAAATCTGCCGCAACAACTAGACGAACTTAACAACACCAAAATCATCAAGCCAATCTCAGGCCACGCCTTAGCAGACGAAATCAGAAAACATAACATATACGTTACCGCAGCTGAAAACGAAGCCTGTGGACAACACCACTTGGAGGGTATATCTTGCGGACTGCCATATCTATACTACACCAAAGGAGGGGGAGTTAAAGAGGCTGGTAAATTTGGCGTTGAATTTAAAAGCTTTGAAGAGTTTAAAGAGAAGTTGATTTACATAACAGAAAACCACGATAAATATTATAAAAATATAAAAAATAATTTTAATTATTATAATAAGGATACATTTAAGCGTTACGAGGAAATCATAAAAAGATGTATTTAGTAAACATAAGCATTGATGACGTCACCCCACACCCCCAGTCTTCCACGAAAGTTTTAAAAACTTGCGAAGAGCTTATATCTTTATTTCCATTGATTAAGTTTACTTTATTTATCCCCGCTGCATACTGGCGAACAGTTTCACAAGCGACAGAAAAACCATTATTCTTAAGCGACTATCCAGATTTTTGCGACGAAATAAGATCACTTAGCCCCAAAAATTATGAGATAGGACTTCATGGCTTTTATCACGGAATAATCAACCAGAGCAATAACGATGAATTCCGAGACCTAAACTATAAAGATGCCTATAAACTATTCGAGCTAATGGAAGAAATGGCAAAAAAAACCAACCTTCAATTTAAAAAAATATTTAGACCGCCAGCTTGGAGAATGTCTCCAGAAGCCATTAAAGCTGCTAAGGATTTTGGAATCGAGATTTTAGCATTATCGTTAGACAAATATCCAGATGGATCACTAGACTACAAAGACGAAGATAAAAAATTTAAAAATGTCGTATACTATAACTGTAACCCGCCATGGAAAAACCTAGATTTGTACCCTAAAACAGAGATAGTATATCATGCATCAGAATGGGACAAGAATCAGTTAAACGAAAAATCTGCCGAACCCTTGACGGCTTTATTAGAGCCAGAAAGAGATAATATAAAATTTTGCTTTATGGAGGATATGCTATAATGGGAAAGTCTGACCCTTATTACTTTAAGTTTTGCCATCAGAACATAAACCCATCTGGAGACGTTGCATTATTAGGATTTACAGACAACAGATACTTTGATGGCGACTTATATGATTTAAGCTTAAATAATTGGGACATAAACTCTGAATGGCAGTTAAATAAAAAATACGATACGATTATATCAACCAGATGTCCCTATTTTGCAAAAAATCCCCAGGACTTCATTCGGCGTTGCCACGAAAACCTAAACGAACAAGGTAAAATTTATGTTGATTGGGGGCTAGGAGACCATTGGAGATTTGACAAATATAAAATAGGATGGGCAAAAGATAATGAACAAGAATTTGCCTACAAAGACAATAACTTTCTATGGTCCGCTCTATGGGATGATAGCTTTTTATCCAACGAACAATTTAAAGACTTTGAGCAAAATGTCAAGAAGTTCGGATATAAAAGCGTACAGCAGGCCATCCAAGAGGAAGTTCCAAACATATTAACTTTAGATTTCGTAAAATCTTTCTTTAATTGCGACGTTAAACTATTTTCTTTATGGCCAGAAAGCCCACAGCTATATACATTAATCAGAGGAGTTAAGTTGTGAATTTTATAACGCAAGAAATGTCCTTTCTGAGATATTTTTTACCTTTAATTCAAAGAGGTAATGAAAAAAATATTTCTTCGACCATGTATTGGCTTCCTTGCGGTAAGTATACCTGCCCGCAAAAAAATTACAAAACCCTAAGTAGCCTATCTAAACAGTTTAATTTTAACTTAATTCAACTCAAAAAACCAATAAAGGTAAATGGCCCTGCTTTTTTTATTGAAGGCGTAGGCATTGATTTGATCAAAGGTTTAAAAAATATTAATATGACCTATATGACAGACTATCAACTCTTATGGCCAAAATATTGGAACAAGATAGACTATTGTATTTTTCCCAATAAGCTTTTTTCTCAAAAAATTAACAAGCAGGACGACCCAAAAAGCTTGCACTACGGCTCAACAAAATATGATTTGCGCTTTGACCTAGATAAAATAAAAAATAAATACGGCCTAGCCAAAAAAAACGCTTTAGTCTTGTACCCCAGGCTTGAATGGAGACAAAAACTTTGCCTTCAGAAAGAGAGGAGGAGAATTGACATAGATGAGATTCTCAATACCTTAAGAAAACAAGGCTATAAAGTTTTTATTAAAACCAGAGGGAAAGACCCAATAAACCCAAAGAGGCACCCCGAAAGCCCTGTCATCCATGACGGTGATTGGTTTCCTTATCCATCTATTGACTTGCTGTACGCTTGTGATTTAATGATTAACTTTGATTCCACTGCCGCAAAAGAGGCGGCCATATTAAAAACTCCAGTTATAAACTATCACGTAAAACCCGAGAACAGAGGCTTTTACGGGAGACTTGATTTTTTGCTTAATGAAAAGTTCGTTTTCCACGCAAATAACGTTAACCTCGAAGAAACAATAAACAAGATAGAGTCGATGGACTTTTCGGATTATTTTTGTAAATTAATAAAAACTAAATTTTTTAACAGGCGAACTGTTTGCGAAAAAATTTTATCAAAAGTGTGTGCGGAATAGCTGGAGTTATTAATGCCCGAGCCATATAATAAAGGAAAACTTAATAAAATGAGAACTGTATGCATTATTCCAGCAAGAGGCGGAAGCAAAAGGTTGCCCAGAAAGAATATTTACACGATATGGGGCAAGCCGATGATATACTGGAGTATTCAAGCTGCGCTCAAATCAAAATATATAAATGATGTTTACGTAACATCTGAAGATGACGAAATCCTTAAGATAAGCGAGGGCCTTGGGGCAAAAATAACCCAAAGACCACTAAAGCTTGCGGACGACTTTACCTTCAAGCAGTTCGCGGTTACTCATGCCTTAGAATCAATTAACAAGCCTTACGATTTAGTTGTTTCGCTGCAAGCCAATTCGCCAGAAGTTAATTCACAGGACATTGACGCCGCGATAGACAAGCTTCTAAAGCACGATAGAAACGAGATCTTTACCGTTGATAATAACTTAATGCAGCATGGAGCTTTTAGAATTTGGCGCTACAAATACGCTTTCCAGAAGGCCCTGAGCGCTAGGTCTGGAGTTTATATTGCGAACTACACTGACGTCCATACAATAGAAGACGTAAAAAACCTGGAAAAAAAACGTGAAAAGCGAACGTGAAATATTTATAATATCAGAAGTTCACCCACAGCACAGCGGAAGCTTATGCAACTTGCAGGCGATGATCCTTCAGTCAAAACTGGGCGGAGCCCATTGTGTAAAAGTCCAGCTTTATAACCCCATAAAACTACAAGGAAACAATGACAGGCTATACTCGCAAATCTCTTTCAATGAACTAGAATCCATAAAAGCCTATTGTGATAAAATTGAAATAGATTTATTTGCTTCCGTGTTTGACGAAGAAAGATTCGAGTGGTGCGAAGAACTCAACTTTAAATACCATAAAGTTGCCAAGAGAGTTAACAATAACAACTTAATCGAAAAAATGGTAAAGACGGAGAAGCCGTGCTTTTTATCAAACGACGACTTCTCTTGGTCGAAACATAAAAACGTAAAGTATTTTTATTGCATTGCGGAATACCCGACCCCTTTAGAGAACATTACCATGCCTCAAAAATTTTGCGCCAGCAGAACTGAAAAATACCAAGGAATCAGTGACCATTCTTTTGGAACCGCCGCTTGCTTATGCGCAATATCGAGAGGAGCAGCCTATATAGAAAAACACTTTACTCTGTCAAAAGGAATGCAGCGCAATTTAGAAAAGGGCCATTTAGGCTCAATGAACCTTCAAGACCTACAACAAATAAAACAATTCTCGCTCGATGTCAAGCATATTATATAAATCAACACTAAAGCCGAGGCAAGTAATTGAGCCGTATAAATATTTTGCAGAAGGCAATGAATACCTATACGAACAAGATGGCAAGATAACGCACTTTGATGAACGAATTAGGTTAATTTATTATACAGGAAACATAATTAACCCATATCAAAAAGAAGCCACAAAAGAAGTCGACTTTGAGGAGATTTTTGAAAAAACCCTAACAAGAGACTGTGAAGACGCCCAAAAAGACATTAAAACCCTTGAGCGCCTATCTGACCATCTCCCAATAATCATAGGCGGCTGCGGCCGATCAGGAACAACTTTGCTACTATCCATACTAGCCTCACACAGTAAGATTTTTGGAATAGATACAGAACTGTATTCTTTTTATCCTGTTTTTAGACCAAAAAAAATAATCAACTTTTTGTCAGATAACAAATTTCCAAGCAATAAGATTTGGTGTGAAAAAACTCCCAAAAATATTATTAACTTCAATAAAATCTACAACAAACTCAATAAAAATGTCCACCTAATACATATCGTGAGAGATGGACGCGACGTGGTAACCTCAGAACACCCATATCACCCAAATCAATACTGGATAAGCAAGGAAAGGTGGGCTTCAGATGTCACAGCTGGCCTTGAATGCGAAAACTGCCTCTTAATAAAATACGAAGATCTCGTAACTAAAACAGAAGAGACACTAAAGACGATATGTGATTATTGCAGTTTAGAGTTTGAGCTAAAAATGTTGGATTTTCAAAAATTTAGCAATGTAAAAGAAAATGTAGCATGGAAAGACGGCAAGCCAGTAAAAATTCACCCAAATCGTGTACAAAAATGGAAAAAAGAGCAATATACGGACATAATTAACAGCTTTAATGAAGATGCGGAATGTGTTAACCTATTAAAGAAACTAAAATACTAGATGTTTAATAATTTAATTTCTATCGTAATAACGAATTATAACTATGGGGAGTATTTACCCAGAGCGATTAGGAGCTGTCTTTCTCAAAATTTTGCAGATGTTGAAGTTTTAATTATTGATGACAATAGCAACGATAATTCAGAAAAAGCCATGGAGCCTTTTTTATTTTTGCCTGAAGAGAAACTTAGAGTGATCAGAAACACAGAGAACAAGGGAGTTGCTTATTGCTCTAACTTAGGATTAGAGAAATCAGCGGGATTATATTACATAAGAGTCGATGCTGACGACTTTATTGCCCCAGAAACTTGTTACTTTTTAAGAAAATATTTGCAAAAAAATCGTGAAGCCTTTTGTGTTTCTTGTGACTATTGGCTCGTAGATGATTATGAAAACAAAATAGAAAGAAAATACGCGAAGCAAAAGAACATATCTTGCGGAATCATGTACCGTCGAGATTTACTTTTAAAGCTTGGCGGTTACAATACAGATATGCGCCACAGGGAAGAAGAAGAATTAAGAAAGAGGCTTGGCGACAAATACAAAATTCACCATCTAGAAATACCATTTTATAGATACAGAATACATAACCACAACAAAACTAAATCAAAAGAATATTCAGAGACAAAAATATGACATATAATAATCTAAAATTTAACCACTGGAAAAACTTACCCAGTTATAAAGTTTCAGGTTACCACGGCGACGAACCCAAAAATGAAAGAACTAAAATTTTAACAAACCTAATTAGCAAGCTTTCAAGAAACTCCAAGATCAACACGGTTTTAGAACCAGGATGTAATGTCGGAAGGAACTTAAAACACTTAAAAGAAACCCTTGGTTTGCAAATATTCGGCTTAGACATAAACCAGGAATCAATTAATCATCTAAAATCTGACTTACCAGATATCTCCTCAAACTTCGAAGCGTCAAACCTTTATGAACACGGGCTAAATAATGCATTTTCTTTTACGGAACATAATAGAGTTGATTGCACCTTAACAATGGGCTTTCTAATGCATTTGCCCAGGTCTGAAAAAAAATCTAAACTAATTAGCGATATTTTTCGCGCTACAAATACAGTAATATTTTATGAATTAACAGATTTATCAAAAAAAATTGATAAATCTGAAAACGATTGGTATTTGTCGCACGATGATTATAATGAGTATTGTCCAGAGTATTTTGAACAAATAAAAGATTTTGAATACGAACACAAGGAGGTCAACAATCGACGTATGAAAATTTTTACGTTCAAAAGAAAGTAAGAGCGAAACAAAATCAAAAGAACATTCGGAGACAACAATATAATGAGCTTTGCAACAAAAGGAGAGAGGCTTGACGTCGCTCCACCACCTCCACCACAGCCCCCGAGACCGCGCCTGCCAGTGGAATTTTCTGAAACTGAAAAAAATATATTTTATTTTATTTTTGAAAACGAGCTCACATCAGTCTCACCCCAAAGGCTAAGCGCTACGATCCTTGCGGCAAAATACGTCATCGACAACGAAATAGAAGGTGATTTTGTCGAGTGCGGAGTTTGGAGGGGAGGAAACCCTCTTGCGGCTAAAATGGTTTTTGAAGCATATGGAAGCAGCAAACACGTTTATTTATTTGACACCTTTACAGGAATGACTCCGCCGACTGACGCAGACTTAAACCATCGAGGACACCCAGCAAAAGGATTTTGGAGAGAAGGAAGAGATCTCCCAGAAGGAGCGAACCCCAATATAGCGTGGCGCTATAAAAATAATAAACTACAGCCCTGGGCATATGCTTCGCTTTCAGAGGTAACGCGCGTTTTCCATAGCACAATCAAGAACGATAAACAAGTTCATTTTCAAAAAGGGCGAGTTGAGGAGACGCTGCAGGATAAAAACAATCTCCCTAAAGCTATTTCCGCACTAAGGCTAGATACAGACTTTTACGAGTCCACTAAAGTTGAGATGGAAATTTTATACCCAATACTGAGCCTTGGCGGAGTTTTAATGATCGACGACTATGGCCATTGGCAAGGAGCTAAAAAAGCCGTTGACGAATTTTTTGACAGCCCTAATAATAAGCGTCCTTTTTTTCAAGTGACGGACTATACGCAAAGAACAGCTATTAAAATAAAATGAATCAACCAAATCTGAATATCAGCTTAATTAAAAAAAGTTTTTTTAAAAACGAAGATCGAGAAAAATATATCAAATGTCAAAAAATTGCCACATTAACAAAAATTAACAAACATAGAAACCAAAAAGAGTATAACCAGGTAAGCGCTGAGATATCGAGCTTTGTTTCCTCGAGCCACAAAAACATGATATGCCTGGGAGCAAGAAATCCCTGGGAAAAGAAATGTTTTCAAAAGAATTTTCCAAATCTTAACGTTAAAGATCTAGACTTGTCGCCTGAGTCATGCTGTGACCACATCATGGACTACAGTAAACTACCTGAGGACTGGCAAGATTATTGGGACATTATATACTCCAATGCCCCAGATCACGCGCTAGATGGAGAACAAACAATTAAAGAGTGGTTTAGAGCTTTAAAACCAAATGGTATTCTGGCTGTAGGATGGTCAATACATAATTTGTCCGAAGAAGGCTCTGAAAAATGGCTTAGTGATCATGATTGTACACTGTACAATACATTTGAAAATGTAGGCTCATGGATCGAAAACAATCTCAACGCTAAAATATTGCATAATTTTGGCCCAATGTCAAAAAATAAAATTGACACAAGTTTTAATTATTATATAATTAAAAAACTATGAAAATAGGAATTATCGGAAAAGGTTTTGTTGGAAACGCAATATTCCAAGGGCTAAATCATTATTATGACTTAAAGGTATATGACATTGACCCTAAGAGATCTACCCATGATTTTGAAGACGTAGTAGACTCCGAAATAGCGTTCTTGTGCGTGCCCACGCCGATGCATAGAGACACGGGGGAATGCGATCTCTCCTACATAGAGTCAGTATTCGAAAAAGTCGTTAAATTGCCAGAAACTTCTTGCACTTTTGTTATTAAATCAACTGTTCCAGTAGGCACTACAAAAAAGCTAAATCAAAAATATCAAGAAAAAATCAAAATCATACACTCGCCAGAATTCCTAACCGCAAGAACAGCAGTAACCGACTTTATATGCCCCTCCAGGCACATCGTGGGCGGCGAAGCAGAAAACGGAACAGGCCAATTAAAACAAATTTACGAAGAAAGATTCCCAGGAGTTCCATGCCAAACAATGACCAGCGATGAATCAGAATTCGTAAAGTATTTTGCTAATTGCTTTTTTGCCACAAAGGTTTCATATTTTAACGAGATGGCTATTTTCGCCCGAGCGCACGGGCTAGATTGGGATAAAGTTATCCAAGGGGTTATGTCTGATGGAAGAATAGGCATAAGCCACTATCAAGTTCCTGGCTTTGACGGCAGCTTCGGCTTTGGCGGAACCTGTTTTCCGAAGGACATTAATGCGTTAATCAAGAGCTTTGAGGAAGTCGGAGCAGATCCTGTTTTATTAAAGGCTGCGTGGAAAAGAAACCTTTTAGTAAGGGACAATAAAGACTGGGAGCAATCAAAGTCAGCAGTAAGCACATGATATCAGTATATGGATCAACAGGCTTTATAGGCAGCTGTTATTGCAACCTTTACAGCGATAAAATCATTCCAATTAACAGAGAACAGAGGGAGCCTCAATCAAAAAACATTTTATATTTAATTAGCACTACTCATAATTATAATGTTTTTGACAGGCCGCTCCTCGATATAAACACCAATCTAAATGTTTTAATTGAAACATTAGAGTCTTGCAGAAAGAAATATAATTCAGATTTTATTTTTAATTTTATAAGCTCTTGGTTTGTTTATGGAAAAACACAAGATTTTCCTGTCTCTGAAAGTAGCAACTGTAACCCAAAGGGTTTTTATTCTATTACAAAGAGAGCTGCAGAGCAAATGCTTATTTCTTATTGCGAAACCTACAACATAAATTATCGCATTTTAAGACTTGCAAATATATATGGAACTAAAGACACAAAAGCCTCGAAGAAAAAAAACGCTTTTGTACATTTAATCAAAGAAGTTTCACGGGGTAGAGACATAGAGTTATATAATAACGGAGAAGACATTAGAGATTTTTTGCATGTTTCTGATGCTTGTGATGCAATTAATTTAATTATTAACAAAGGCGATCTAAATGAAATCTACAATATTGGCAGTGGACAGCCAAGGACTTTTATAGAAACGATGAACTATGCCAGAGAAAAGTCAGGGCTAAACAGTAAATTTAAATTTATTAACCCTCCAGAATTCCATGAGATTGTTCAAATAAAAGATATGTATCTAAATATATCAAAGCTAAAAAACTTAGGCTTTAAGCAAAAAATCTCAATATGGAGAGGCTTAGACGAGATTATAAGAAACAGCAAATAAGAAATGAAAAAAATAGTATACATAACGGGATGCCT
>Ga0209434_1001215_pt1 | contig 11708 bp, 10 predicted proteins | sample ETNvirnome_2_300_FD_184068 | JGI IMG/M metagenome (GOLD analysis project Ga0209434, IMG submission 184068) | Marine viral communities from the Pacific Ocean - ETNP_2_300 (SPAdes) (version 2) | ecosystem: Environmental > Aquatic > Marine > Oceanic | place: Pacific Ocean | collected 2013-06-22 | reverse complement strand
CAACTAAAGCTTAACAACAAAAGAGTAATATACATCTTGAAGGACTATGCCTTAACAGCATTTAAAGATCTACTTAGTATAGATAGGTCTTTATTCTTTAATTAACTGACTAAACATTAACTGTTGAACTTCTAAGAGCTTGTTCATAAGTTCTGTTGGAGAATATTCTAAGGAATCTTTTACTAAAGCACTTTGGTCAACGGGTCCTGACATCTCCATACTGTGTCTACCACTACTAGAATCCATAGAAAAGTTAGCTGTATAACCATGAATAGACAGACCCCTTTTAGTGACCTCTAATCCTTCCCCAGTATCTATGAAGTTTTTAAAGGCATCGGTCATTTTTTTATTGCCATCATAGTTAAAGGACTCTCCAGTGAGGTAGTTTTGAACATCAAAATCTGATTCTGTAGTGTCATAACAACCCCTCATTAAATAAGAAGCTCCAACCGCTCTCCAAGACCTAGCTACAGCACTATCTTTATCCTTAGACCCAGCCTTAATTCTATTAGTAATTAATCTAAATTCTACATCTCTTTTAAAATTATTTAACTTTGATGATTTCTCGTCTTCGTCTTTCTCATTTTTGATTTCATTCATTAAATCTCTAACTGTATTTTGCCCCATTCCTAGAGCCTCCTTAGAATCATCATCCAATGAATTAAGGAATGTTCTAGCTGCCTCGGTAGCAGACTTAGCATTTAGTTGTCCCTTACCATCAAATATTTTGTTCAAAGATTCTATATTCTTATGGATAGAGTTAAAGTTTGCAGTAGTGGCAGCTTGTTCAGAGCGGGATAATCCTTGTGCCTTATATAATGTTTTGATATAATCACTCTCTTTTTGTTTATCTGCTGCATTCATCTTGGGATCTTGTATACCAGCGAACTCCGAAGACACTCCCTTGATTGATGCTGTATTTCCTAGGTTAGTTCTATTGGAATTCTTAGTCCACTTTAAAGATTGATTAATATAATGTATTTTGGTATTAAGATTTAAGGCTTTCCCTTTCTTCCCACCATACTGCTCTCTTACTGTATCTAAATCGGATTCAGTTATTAATCCCTTATCTATAAGCTCCTGTAGAGTAGCGGTCTTAACCTTGCCCTTTCCTTTAGCATCTTTAGCACTATGGTAAAACAACATCTGATCTACCTTTCTCCCATACTTACCCGCATCCTGCATATTTCCTGTGCGTATCACGAAGTCGGGGGCTAATCTCCTCATAGTTTTCATTCTAAGGGGAATAATCTGCTTCATAATAGCTTCAAAAGTTTTTTTTACTTTATTTCTATAATCATCTCTATTAAAAGTTTCTCTCTTATCAGCATCAAATAGATTTAAAACCTCATCCGATAAATCCCTTAATTGTAAGTACTCCCGTAGTCCTTCCAGAGAATCTGCTAACACCTCTGTCTGTTCTGTAGCTATAAGCTCTCCACCCTCAACTCTTTCGTTTAGAGCAAGAGCCTTCTCCATCCTATCGTGATAAGTATTCAATAAATTTGACCACATCTTAACTGCTGCATCTCTAGAATGTTTATTCCCTGTAGTTTGTGCATCTAATAAAAGAGTGGATATAGTGTCTATAGATTCAGACACTTCTTCTATAACTTTCTGAACATTACCACCTCCCCCAACATTCTCCCTATCTACAGCCTTTATTTGTACTGCGTCTTCAGTAAAGCCCTTTTCCTTTCCCCACGCATTCAGTCTATTCTGAGTATCCTCAATGAGATTTTGTAGTGGGGATCGTGTGCGTACCACATCCCCACGCTTTATTCTGTTTTCCCAGTCGAAGGACACACCAAGGCTATCTGCTTGATCAGACTTAATAAATACCTTAAATCTATCATGACCCTCTTTTCTATATCGAGATATTATTAGATGATCTTGAATATATTTTAAATCATCTATACTGAATTCCCCTGGATTAGTATGAAACTTTTTAACCCTCTCCAATACGGATGCTAGATTTTTAAGAGAACCAGAAATATAATCTTCTGCTGGTCTGGTATAAGCAACTACATCCCCATCCATCATATCCTTCTCACTAGCAATCGTGAATCCTTCTTTTCCTAGTAATGAATTAATAATTTTTCTAGGAATAGTTTTTTTGGCAGCCGACCCTTTAGCGGTTATTAATGAAGTTAAATCAAAGTCTCGAAGATCTTCAATAGCCCCTAACTCATCTGATAATCTATATAAATCACCTAAAGACTTAATAAGATCTCCTCCCCCTATCTCTTCAAGAATATTAGAGTCTTTCATACCCCCTAATAAATCCTGTATTTCAGAAGTAAGCTCTCCTCCACCTTCCTGAGACAAACCTTGAGAATAATGCGCTCTAAGCACCATTCCCCTCCACTCCCTAAAACCCCTTACATTGAGGTTGCAATCAGCGGTAACGACAGTGACAGTACTTCCTTGAATTTTAACTTGTCCACCACAGGCAGGGGCGGTTGGGCCATTATTAGTATCCTTCTTCCCATCTTGTTGCTTGTTGGATATTTTAGGAGTCGTTTCCGTAGATGCCTTTTTACCAGTTTGTATCAAAGGAGCGGAGACAGCCTTCCCAACATCAACCTTGGTTACAGGGTCTGCCGTATTTGTAGCAGGATCTATGCCTGGAAACACCCCTTCGATTTCTAGGTTAGTATTCTTAATAGCCTCTTGTGCTTCCTTAGTCTCTTGATTTAGAAGCTTATTATAGGTTATATTTTTATCAGCAGCAACTTCTTCATAAAGTTTAGCACTAAACTTCCTCTTCTTAAGGAGAGCATAGCTGCTTAGTAATTGATTGAAAAAATCCATGATTAAATTGAAAAAACCCAACCCAACCAGAGACACAGGCTGAGTTGGGTTTTCAGTTTATATATTATAGTGTACTAGCCTATCGTATCTCCTAACTGGAATAAGAAATCGTAACGGAAGGTTACTGAGACCGTATCAAACTCGTTAGTAGAATAGTTTTTCTCAGCTTTGTTAAAAGCTTTCGGGTAAAGACCAACTAATTTAACCATAGTAACAGGTTCCATCTGTCCATTAAGTTCCAGCACTTCAGCGTTAGTCTTAAAGTTTCCTGGGTTATTAAGGAAGGTAGAAGTAAACTCACCCGTAGCAGGATCATAAATTGATTGGAAGTACTTATAAAGTTGCCAACCAGTCTTAGTCTTTAGCAGGTTATCAAAGGTCACTTCAAGCTCACCCATAGAAGGGCGACCAGGATAGTAAGTAACATCATTAACTCTATTTACAGGAATATCTTCAACAGATACCGTCATACCATTCACTTGTTTAGCAGCTAAGGTAAGAGGCTTAGAAAATCCCAGAGGAACCTCTACTTCAGCAGGAGGGAAAAATGTAATCTCCCACTGATAAGCTCTGATAGAATCTAAGTCCTGAGAGATAACAGGCAAACCATCAGTATCATTCAGGTTTCTGTTAAGATTATTAGCGTAATATGATTGTCTCGTCATAATTTAATCCTTTATATTTGCGCTGATTGGTTAGTAAGATTGAGTTCAAACACAACTACTTCAGCAGTTTTCGTGGGCTTCAGCAGAACTTTGCACCACAGTTCATTTCTATCTACCCGTACAGCAGTATTGGTACTCTCGTCACAGACTACTTTATAGTCCACAAGACCCCTTCTTCTTTGGATATCATCTAAAAGAGGGTTAACAACATTGATAATTTTCTCCCAGGTAGTAGCATCATTAGGCTCAAACACAAATCTTCTAGTACTAGCGAGTAGAACTTTTCTAATATAAATCATTAAGCGTCTAACATTAATTCTATCAAGAGCAGTTGGGTTTCTTTGGGCAGTTCTTTGTCCAAAGATCATGATACCTTGTTGAGGGAAATTAACTATTGGGTTCACAACATTTCCCCCACTATACATGGAGTCTCTATCGCCCTGGTTGACACTTACTTCAACATTGGTGGGTTTGGTCAAGCGACCCCTAATAGTGCCAGCAGGAGCGAACCAGGAGTCTCCTACCTCGTCCGTGTAAGCCATCTGACGGACTGCATAGATAGCGGGATCAAAGTACCGATCCTTAGCAGCGAAGGTATCAAAGGTCTGCACCCAAGGCCAGTAAATGGCAGCGTAGTTACTAGTGATTGCAGCAGTCCTCTCATCAGACTGTCCGTTCGTCCAATCAATAGCCTGTTGGACAGTATTTAATCCCTCTGGGGGAGACACTACAGCCAAGAAGTTTTGCGTAGATTCTGCCAAAGTAACTAAGGTATTTTGAACATCTTGGTCATTGTTGCCTGGGACAGAACCTATACCTATGTTAAGAGTATCATCATCTAGAGCATAAATACCAGTCTTTTCCGTCACCGCACCAATTAAGGAAGCATCATTCTCAGTTCCATTAGCTCCACTAGCTAATTTGTAAGTCCCTTCAATAGGCTTAACAAATCTAGGGTTAACAGCAGAAAGAGTTCCATCTTTGGTTCCATCAAAATGAGCATTTAGGAATGAACCAGATAAGGGATGAATAAAATCTTTCAATGCAGTAACACTTGCGTCTGCGTCAGCATAAACAAAATATCCTTTAATGTATTGAGATTTTAGATCAGTAGCCCCAGTGTTAATAACATCTTCAGCAAAAGCACCAGAAGCTAAAAGAGAAATCTTAAACGATTCGGCAGCCGCACCATCTCTATTTATTTGAAGATTAACATTCTCTCCACCTGTTTTAAGAACTTGTGCAGAATAACCACTAGTAGTTCCATCGGTTTTAGTTCCTTCATTATAACCTCTTCCTGGGTATAAACTTTGAACACCATAGGAAATGCTACTAGTTCCTGTATCCTTGATGGATATACCAGTTACTGACATGGTGGCACCAGACGCAGCTTGGATAGAATGACCACTTAAATCTACGGGCCATAGAATATTCCACGGAACCGATCTACCAGAATCAGACCATGCGGAAACAGATAATATAACACCTGACCCAGCATATCCAGCAGTAATATAGCCTGTATCAAGACTAGCCGCATTATAATATGCTCCAACTGAAGCCCCATCCAAAGAACCTCCTATAATTTTCTTCAAGGCTACTGCCTGTTTGTTATTATTCCCTGTTCCTGCCACTGTACCACTAGGAATATTAAACTCTTTAGGAGTATTGTATATGTCTGTACCGTCTACATTAACTTGTACCGAGAGAAAAACAGATGATGCAAAAACACTATCACCTACACCCGCGCTAACACCAGAAACTAAAATCGCAGGACAACCACCTAGCTTTACATTGGCAGAAGCATCCTTAGATCCACTCCCAGCAGCCCGAACAAAGTAAAGGGAGTTAGTAGTTTCCAGCATCTCCAAAGACCCTTCTAACCCTTGTCCTGCAATATCTTCAGCAGGATTACCAAAAGTTTGAACGAGACCTTCAGGGGATGTAATTAAGGTAGCTTTGTTAGTAGGTCCTTGATCGGCAAACCCAACCACACCTACCACAGACGGATTAATAGAGGCAGGATAGTCACTAATATCCTTTTCTACAATATAAACACCTGGACTGACGAAATTAGCCATTTTTAATACCTTTATGCGTTAGTAATTTTTAAAACTCTTCTTTGTGCTAAGTTTTTAATAGTGTTGGTTATTGCTGCCTCTGGAACAGCGATAAACTCTTGAGGGGATAACCATCTAGATTTAGGACCCTTGGGGGTAGATAGTATAATTTGCCTACCGATATAAGAATCATTTTTTATTACTTTCATAAATCTCTCCTATACTTATTTATCCCTGTGGGTACTATAACTCACTTTATTTTTTACGAAACCCATAAATTGGATACTATCTTCTCTACTCTACCTGTAGAAGTGACTTTAAATTTGGGACTAGGGATAAATAATTCAGTAGACACAGAAAAGGTCTTTCTTATAAGCCTAGTCTCTCTATCGCCAGCATCTATAGCGGTATTATTAGTCTCATCTACTAGAAAAGCTTTTAACTCATCCGAAAAATCCGTCTTTAGATTTAGGCTAGGGTTAAATCTAAGTCTAATACTTTGAGATATTTGATCTAAGTCTTCCATGTATCTAGTCCACAGGTTCACTGAAAAGCTAATGGTTACAGGTACATCTGCCAGCCCGATTACCCTCTCTGCTCTCTGTTTATCCTCATCCCACACACTGTTTTGAATAAGAATATTATCATATCTTCTCTTTGAATCATCTCCTTTAGCAGTTAATTGATGAACAGTAATAATTGGAAGAATAATATTATTTTCCTGAAACTTTTTAGCTACTGCTCTCTCCCCCGCTGCATGCATAGACTTAATTCTAGTCAGCTTATTATCCCCAGTAACGTAATGTAAGTTACCAAAAGATACTATTAAAGAACGCAGAACCTCTTTATAAACAAAGGGAGATAGGGTAGAACTATTAACTGAATCCAAGATATACCCTCTCCATAGAGCCTGAGAAGTTCTACCTACAGAACTAGTAGTTGTCCCCATAGTTTCTGTAGTAGCTTCTAGAACCTCTGGTATGGTCTTCCCTAGGTATACATTCTCTCTAGTTTTCAAGGTTCAGATACCCCCCAAGATCATTAGTTCTTTCATCCAAGTCCTCATCCAAGACAGCTTCAGTATCACGAAGGAGTTTAGCAGAGCAAGCCATATGGTAAACCCCATATATTTCATAACTATCTTCCTGAACCTCATAGATTTCATATTTTTGGTTCTGGAATCTAGGTTTAATTACATCCCCTGCTTTAGGCTCTTCATGTAGTTTTTGTTCTATATAAGATTTGTTAAAGATAAATATCTGTTCGTTCTGAATCTCCAACCCAAACTCAGATAGAGTTTCTTCCAAAACAGTAGGGTTGTAGTGTCCGTACACAAGCATAGGTTTAGAATCCAGTACTTTACTTCTAGCTTCTAAATAAGTCTCGTCGTAATCATCGTCACCCATTCTAAACTTGTAATAAAGTAATTCAGAACCTCCTAATCTAATGATCTCATCATCCACTAAGTTAAATAAATTAATATCGTTATTAGTCTGATCAAATAGACTAAGTTCTGTGCCCCCTAAAAGTTCAGGGAGAGGGGGCATGGGTGTAGTAACCCTATATTTTTTCTTATTAGCCATTAGTAAGTAGTGAATCTTGGGGGTTGCTCAATCTCATTCACTAATTCTTGTTGAAGTTTTTCTTTATCTTGATTGCCTTCTTGTATGAGGGCTGCTCCATTCATCTGGGCACCTCCCGCAGGACCAGGAATAACAGCGTACTTACTTCTGATTTCCCCAAGTACCACTTTAGCACAAGCTAATGCATACTTTTGAACCCAGTTTCTCCACGCAGGGGCTATAACATTAGTATCTATAGCTCTATATTCTAGAATAACTTCCTCAGGGGTAGTACTGGGAGGGGGGTATAACTGTAAATACCTCCCATTAAGTATATCCCAAGTACCGTCTTGACCCAATATCTTTCTCGTCATCTCCAGAGTAGACTGGAGAAGATAGTAGTCACCAATACTAAAGTTATTAAAAAGATAATTGTCCTGGAAATACTTAAGGAAAAAGTCAAATTCTAGGGTTCCTGCTTGAGACTGTATACTTAATAAAGATTTTTTATAAGTTACATTCTCTAAATTATGTACAATCCATGGAGGAAGGGAGTAAATGTTAACACCAGCAGAAGCATCAAATACAGCCATTTGTGTAGCCCAAGAGGGCGCATGATAATCTAGCTTGGTAACTGCCTCATCTATACAAGTCTTAATTTGATAGGGTGTAAGCTCTACCCTTACAATAGGATGACCCATCCTTGCTAATACAAAACTATTAATAGTCTCTTCAAAAGAATTAAATTCTACTAGAGATGCTTCAGTAGTAGTGTTAAGAGTATCTGGATTTATATCCCCTAGAGGTTTATTATCTAGTATATTATGAGAGATAGGAGTTCTCGCTCCTGAATTACCCCATCCCCTCATTATTGGTTTACCTATATTAGCCATTTTCTACATCCTTATTAGGTTTAGTTTTTAGAGATACTGTATTTTTCTTTTTCTTTACCTCAGGTATAAGCTTAAGATAGGAATTATCTAATTTTATCTTAGAAGAAATCACTTCTTGTGGTCTAACTTCAAGAATTTCTGATCCCGCGTAGACTAACATCTTAAACCTACAGGTACTTTTATACTTATACATAATACTTCTACTTTATATAGACCTAAAACAAAAATAGAGCGGGGAGTTTTTCATCCCCGCTCTATTGTTACTATTAATTAGCTACTTACTAGTAGGCAGCTTGCCCCACGTACCCACCATTAGAACCAGCAGTCTGAGTCCATCCACCAAGCAGACCAGTAGGCCCAGCAAAGCGAAGCACACGATAGAATCTAGACTCAGGCGTAATAGCAGCTTTGCCATAACGAGTGATCAGACCCTTACGAGGCTGGAATGTCTGGGGATCAACGACTTTCGGCAGACCCTGGAGAGGAATGTACGGAGCGTACACATAACCAGCGTCCATAGGACTAGAACCTTTGTAACCCATGAGGATTTCGTCCTCAGGATACAGAGGATCAACATACATGTCGTAACGACCCATGAACTTACCAGCATAAGAAACACCGTTCTTACTCATGTTAGTAGGAGCGTCTGCACGATCAATGCCACCTTGAAGCTTGGCCGAAGACTCAAGCATAGAAGCAACAACAGGAGCGCACAGAATCCAGTTACCAGGACCACGCTGAGTACTCTTGTAAATGCTTTGGGAAGCAATGTTTAAAAGAGCAAGCAGGTTAGCATAAGTATCGCCAACATGACGAGGAGCAAAGTTAAGAGCAGAGCTACCCCAATCCATAAGGAAGATATTGTCCGTAGAAGCTCCAGCAGGGTTACCTGCCTCAGTGAAGTTATTCTGGAAGTCACCAAAGTTAGAGTCGTTGATTGTATCAGCGGTAACTCCTTGGTCATTAATACCAGTAAAGTTGTTGCTGTTACTCCAATCAAGATTAGATCTACTGAACGGAGACAGGTTTCCAGTAACATCGTAAGCAATCATACGAAGATCTTCAATGAGTTCACGGTCGATCTCAAGACGAAGCTCAGAGCTAAGAAGCTCAGTAAGCTCACGCTCAAGGTCCATGTTGTGATAAGCCTTAAGGTCTTGAGAAGCCTCAAGAGTCCAAAGGGCTCTCATCTTACGGGTACGAGCTACAACAGGCTGTTGCTCGATGTGGAATGTCATGTCAGGAATTCCAGTACCAGTAAGAAGCTCGCCAGCACTCATGGAGAATCCCCAAGTAGAACGATTAGAAGGAGGACCCGCAGGGGGGAAATCAGCAATAATACCTCCATAAGTAGCAGAGGGAGTTCCCGCAGCACCACCCTCCAAGCTCATGTCGGAGAGGTTATAAGCACCACTAGTGCCCCCTTGTGCGCCATTATCAATAGAAGTAGTAAGACCACCAATAGCGGAAGTCTCAAGACCACCCCAAGTAAGGTTATACTTACTGTAGAGATTTCTGGTAGAAGAATTATAAGTTCTATCAGAACCAAGGTAGAAAATTTGTGAGACTGGGCCGCTCATTGGTTGAACGCCACAAATCTTATTAGCAATAAGCTCGGGGAAAACTCTACGGACGAGAGGGAATGCGAACTTCTGGAAAGTACCAAGCGACTGGGTAGTAGTCGTAGCTTCATCAAGTTTTTCAGACATGATAGCTTTTGCTTGGTTCTCTAGAAGTTGTGCAGTCACTCTCTGAGTGTAGGAATCCTCAATGCCTTCAAGAACGGGAGCCCACTTTGCCAGCGTGGCACTATCAGCCCCAGGTTCCATAATATCATTATCAATCATAGGAAAAATCCTTATCAGTTTTTAGAGTCAGGCATAAAAGCCATAACATCTTCAGTTAAGAACGGATTCCCTAAAGTAAACTTGGGTTGGTCGTCCTCCACAGGTGCGTCCACATTTTCGGTAATAACAATAGCTTTCTCGGTGGACTCGAAATCACTATTTAACTCTTCCTCAAGAGCCTCATTGGACTCTTGAAGTTGTACAACTCCTTCGTTTAAAGCCACTACTTTATCTTCAAGATTAGTAATAACTCTTTCTAAACGAGAATTTTCTTTGATAGAGGAGGCTAATTCTTGGACGAGAACTTCATTATCGCTCTCCACCTTTTGAACATCCTCACTAACTTGGGACACTATCGGATCAAGATCATCTCTTTCGATTTCAAACGAAAGAACAGTCTTAATATCCTTAAGAGCTTGAGCGTCACGATAAATCTCATGGGACTCAGAAAGCTCATCGAGAGCAGCCTCTTGGATAGTATCCATTTGATGACGAAGGAATGCGTGAACTTTATTAGTAAGCATACTCATCTCTTCATCCAATCTTTCGGAAATAATATCTTGCATAACCTTACCAATCTCAGAAATAAGTTCCTCGCTCATTCCTTCAGGCAGTAGGTCTGCAATATCTTTTACTTTGTCTGACATAATTAAGTCTCCTATCTGTTTATATGTATGTACTCTATATTAATAGAGGTGTTTTTTATTATTTTTTGTTCTTCCTAAAGTCACTACCAGCAGCGAATTGTTGTTGGTATCCCCCGCTCTTTAATCTATCCTCCATTCTTTTAAGAACAGGCATTCCTCTAGCTAAAGGATTTCTATTCTCCCCGCCAGGGTGGCTAATGGGACGAGCTTCCCTAGAATCTCCTCCTTTTCTTAATCGGGCTCTAGCAGTACGAAGACTTCGGATTTCTCTAGCATCTCTCTTAAGTGCCACCCTTTGTGCCACCCTTTTTGCCTTTTGCTTTTTAGTTGAGAGTACACTTCTTAATTTACTAACAACTCTACCCACAATTCCTGGCTTCTTAGATGGTTTTGATGCATCATCAGCGGCAGTAGCAGCTTTTTTCCCCAAACCACCTGGAGCAGATGCTGCTTTATAACTTCTAACTGTTGCGGGTGTTAGGTCAGGGGCTAACTTACCACCCGCTGAAATTTTTCTGCGACGAGACCCCGACATAGTTTGAAATGTTGCTATTTCCCCACCATCGCCACTCGGCTTTGCCCTTTTTTCAGCCTCCTTCTGCCACCTAGTTTTTTCATTCAACTCCTCCTTAAGAAGAGTAGTAAAGTTCTTAACCTTTTGGGCTTCTGGGAGAACCCTGTCAATAATTTCTTGAATCTCAGTAGACTCAGTAAGACCAGGGTAAGCACCTCTGGTTGAAGGGTCAGCAACCAAGTCCCAAGTAATTAATCTAAAGTCTTCATTGACATGTCTGGTTCCATCTAAGTCCTCACTTACCGTACCCATACCTCTAGAAGAGATACCAACCTTAACTCCACCCTCAATAAGGGCCTTGGCAACTTTACCAGAAGGAGTATTAAGAATCTCAGCCTCACCTATAACCTCATTACCTTTCATATTAAGTCCAGTAATCAAGTGAGATACATTAGAAAGTTTAACTGAGTCGTGTTGTGGGTGATCAAGTTCTCCCATCAACCTTCTTTCAGAGATAGACTCAGCTAATTTGTTAATCTCTCTATCCAATAAAGGCTTACTATAAATTCTTTTATTATTATTAGCTTCGTCTGCTCTTTGAAAGCATCCTCTAATCTTCATAGGACCAGAGCCAGCACCCTCGTTTATAATCTGTAGGTTCTCAATAATAAATGTATCTTCTAATAATTGCATAGTTATTTCTTTGTTT
>Ga0209434_1001214_pt1 | contig 11714 bp, 12 predicted proteins | sample ETNvirnome_2_300_FD_184068 | JGI IMG/M metagenome (GOLD analysis project Ga0209434, IMG submission 184068) | Marine viral communities from the Pacific Ocean - ETNP_2_300 (SPAdes) (version 2) | ecosystem: Environmental > Aquatic > Marine > Oceanic | place: Pacific Ocean | collected 2013-06-22 | reverse complement strand
AAGACTTTAAATCTAAGAGATCCAAAAGTAGTGTCCTCAATGATTCAGAAATATTTTGAACGTGCGGGCCTAAGCGAACGAATGAAAACTCGATTAGACGAGTTAGTACATCGACTTTGGAAGTATGCAATCAAGGCAGAAGACCCCCCTTTCTCTGGGCGCTGGTCGATTAAACGACTGGAGTTTGATAACACGTTTGGCTACGGGAAGGACAATAATATCAATTTTGATTCTTGTGACGGCATTGTAGGAATTTTTGGAAGGAACAGAGTTGGCAAATCATCCATTTGTGGCACATTGATGTACAATCTCTTTAATACTACAGACAGGGGGTCAATTTCAAATTTACATGTTATTAATTCTAGAAAGGGACACTGCAAAACTAGTGTATTAATAAGCAAGGGTAGTAAAAATTATCTTGTTGAAAGGCAGACAGTTAAAAAGCAGGCTCGCTCCGGAAAGATAAGTGCGACGACTCAACTAAACTTACTGGAAGTAGATGATGATGAGAATGTTGTAAGGGACATGTGCGGCGCGCAGCGCCGGGAAACAGAAAAGTCACTCAGAAAAATTGTCGGTATTCCTGATGATTTTCTCCTTACATCTTTTGCATCTCAGGGAGATATGAATGCTTTTATAAAGCAGAAAGCTTCTGCTCGAAAGACAGTTCTTTCTAAATTTTTAGAATTGGATGTATTTGAGAGATTAAATGATGCAGCTCGCGATGAAAGTGCAGGTGTTAAGCAGACACTAAAGAATGTACCGGAAAGAGATTTTGATGTTTCGATTGTCGACCTTAGAAGTAGATTAAAAGCTCGCGAGGGTGAAAGAGAACGACTTTGGGAAAATATGACAGCCCTTAAGAAAAAAGTTCGCGAATTGGAATTAACTTTGGCTACAAGGTCAGACAATAATTTAGTAACACAACAGGATGTTGATGAACAAGATGAAAAAATAGAAGTATTATCAAAGGATCAAAAGAAAAGATTGATACAAATCGTTTCTCTAGAGAGTGATTTTGAAGATTTAGATTCGAAGGTGAAGAAATTAGAATCTTTCAAAGAAGAATTTCCAGTAGTAGACATCAAGACGTCACTAGAAGATCAGCGGGAGCTTGATACATCTGTTTCTTCAATTAAACACAGTGTTGACAAACAAAAACAAAAACTTAAAAATCTTGAAAAACAGGTACAAAAGCTTTCAGATGTACCTTGTGGTGATGAGTATCCTGTATGTCAATATATTGTTAGTGCACAAAAGGCAAAGAAGCAGCTTGATAATCAACGTGGGCTTATTGATGATTTAAAGGACGATCTAAAGATCACTCGAGCAAGTCTCAAAAAACTTATAGATCAAAATTTAGAGGAAAAGTTAGAAAAATATGATGATTTGATTATTAAACATAACAATCTTTCTGTAAGAAAAAGTCGTGTTGAGCTGTTATTAAACAAAGAAAAAAATAGAGAAAAAACAACAGGAGAGGTACTCTTATCTGAAGAACAGACGCTTGATGAGATGAAGGCAAATCTCTCATCTGATGATGCAGCAATTCAGATAAAGACATTGAGATTTAAACTTAAAGACCTCAAAGATCAAGTAATTGAAGGTGAGACAAGGCATGCGTCACTTTCTGAGACAGTAGGGCTTCTGCAGTCCGACATACAAAAACTGATTCATGAGAAGGAAAATTTTGAGAATCTAATTGAACAGTGGCGTGTTTTTGAACTGTTTTTGCAGGCGACATCTAAGAACGGAATACCACTGGCAGTCATTAGATCGAGGCTGCCTGAAATTAATTCTGAAATCGCTAGCGTACTTCAGGGAGTTACAGGATTCACAGTCGAGTTAGAATCTGATGAGGGGTCTAATGAAATGACAGTGTACATTAACTACGGAGATTCTCGTCGAATTATAGAATGTTGCAGCGGAATGGAAAAAATGATGGCAGCGTTAGCAATCCGAGTAGCGTTGATTAATGTATCAGCATTGCCCAAATCAGATATATTAATAATTGATGAAGGTTTTGGAGCTTTGGATAGTGCTAATGTGGAAGCTTGTGGACGATTTTTAGAAGCATTAAAGCAATGGTTTAAAACAATTTTGGTAATCTCACATGTCGACGCTGTGAAGGATGGAGTCGACAATGTTCTAGAAATAAGAAGAAAAGGACCTGATGCGCATGTTATCTTTGATTAGAGCAAAGATCGTTAGAGTGGGTGAACCGCAACCAATAACATGCCCAGTGTGTGAGTTTGTCTTGAGAGATATTGACGATGTAAAATCAGTTAAAAAAGAAAAAGCATGTTCAGAATGTACTCTTAATTTCAAGTATTTGTACATTAATAAATGGAAATTAGGTTGGCGGCCCACTGTTAAAGAGGCAAGGTCTAAAATAATGCATATTTAGAAAAGAGGTGTGTGATGAATTTATCGACAACAAGAGTTATTGGAAACGTATTAGAAACTACATGGGGAAAATCATCTAGTCCTGATGGGACGTATTCTGTAAAGTACGCCCTCGCTGGTGATAGACTAACGCTTAAGTACACGACGGTTGTACATTTTGCAGGAGAGCGCGCCCTAGGGCCACAGGTTGATGCTGCGCATAATCAAGCAATACAATTAGTTGATGCCAAATTGGGTGAGGTGAAGGATGCGTACAAAGCTGTTTCAGGTAGTTCTCTAAAATTAGAAGACCTGGGTGGAAAGGATGATTTAGAATTAATTCAATCAACCGCTGGATCCGATAGAAAAATCGCGTACTATCGATACAATCATGTGTTTCAAATTGAAGACTAAACGTGTCCAACACAACCAAGCAAAGACAGATAAAAGAAATAGTAAAGTGTGGTAAGGATCCTGTCTATTTCATAAACAAGTACGTTAAAATTCAGCATCCTACACGAGGTCTTATTTCTTTTAATACGTACGACTTTCAGGATGTTTGTTTGTCCAATTTTGTCGGCAATCGATTTAATATAATTTTAAAATCGAGGCAATTAGGAATATCCACACTCACAGCTTGTTATGCAGTATGGTTAGCCTGTTTTTATAGGGATAAGAATGTATTGGTTATCGCGACAAAATTGGCTGTTGCACAAAATTTTATCAAAAAAGTAAAAACTGCGCTTCGTAGTATGCCAGTATGGCTCAGACTACCGGAAATTACATCTGCTAATAAACAAGGTGTTGAATTTAGTAATGGGTCAACAGTTAAGGCGGTGCCAACATCTGATGATGCTGGTAGATCTGAAGCACTTTCTCTGTTAATTGTTGATGAAGCAGCTTTTATTAGAAATTTTGATGAGCTGTGGATGGGCCTGTATTCGACACTTTCAACAGGCGGGAGAGCTATTGTTTTGTCCACACCTAATGGTGTGGGAGACAAATATCACGAACTTTGCACAGGTGCTGAAAACGGAGAAAATGAGTTTAATTTTGTAAAACTTTTGTGGGATGTGCATCCAGAGCGGGATGCAGCATGGTTTGAGTCTGAAACCAAAAATATGAGTCGTAAACAAATTGCACAAGAACTCATGTGTGATTTTGCAGCCTCAGGTGACACACTTTTATCCTCAATAGACATTGAAAAATTAGCATTACAGATTCAGACACCTTTAGAACGATGGGGCCCTGACATGGGAGTCTGGGTATGGAAGTATTATCTCTCAGAACACAAGTATGTAATATCAGCTGATGTATCTAGAGGAGATGCCGCTGATTATTCAACTTTTCAAGTGATTGACACAATAACTTCTGAACAGGTGGCTGAATATAGAGGAAAACTACCCCCCGATCAATTTGCTGTTGTCCTTGTAGAAGCCGGTAGAAGGTATGGCGATGCTCTACTCTGTCCGGAGAATAACACGTATGGATACGCCACAATCATGAAGTTAGTCGATCTAGGCTATAGGAATTTATATTTTAAAAATGAAAAGGATAAGTTTGCTGCTCTTTATGCAGGCTCTGTTCCTGAAGTGGCTAAGATAGGATTTCAGACAAATTCGCAAACCCGGGGACAAATTTTAACAAAATTAGAAGAGTCAATTAGGACAGGAGCCATTCGCTTTTATTCGTCACGATTGTATGATGAATTTAAGACCTTTATCTGGAAAGGTAGTAAGGCACAGGCACAGAAAGGGAAACACGACGATTTAGTAATAGCAGCAGCTATTGCTGTGTGGCTTTATGACACTGACCCACATCGCAATAAGCAGACAGTTGATCTAAATAAGATAATGTTAGATGGTTTTGCAATCAATACGAAGGGTGCAGAAAAAGTGACAAATCCGTGGAGCAGGGTCGCATTTAATCCATTTCGTCCTCATGTGATGTCTAATATGCCTCAATCCGGATCTGTTGATGGTATTGATTACAGTTGGCTTTTATAGTTTAGAATTGAGTATGCATTTAAAATGCCTATGTAACGAAGAGGATCTCGATGGCAAAACAACCTAGTCTTTTTAACCGTCTCACACAATTATTCAGGTCTGGGCCTGTAGTAAAAAGACGCGTACGAAATTTCAAACAACCTGCAGCTTCTTCAGCACTTGAAGTTTTCCGTCGTGCGCACAGTGACATTTACAACAACACACTTAGTGCATATGGGTCGTTCGATCGTATGTCTCGCTACAGCGATTTCAGTGAGATGGAGACAACACCTGAAGTAGCTTCGGCACTGGACATTTACGCAGAGGAGACTGTCTCTCCTGATGAGCATGGACGTGTTCTTCACATTTATTCAGAAAATAGAAAGATTCAGGAATTATTGGATCATTTATTTTATGATATCTTGAATGTTGAATTCAATCTTGTGATGTGGGTTAGAAATTTATGCAAGTATGGTGATTTCTTTCTCTTTAATGATGTGAGCCCAGAGTTTGGAATTGTTGCTGCTTATCCAATAGCCATTAGTGAGATGGAAAGAGAGGAAGGGTTTGACCCGGATGATCCTATGGCTGTGAGATTTAGGTGGATCACACAAGGAAATCAACTTTTAGAAAACTGGCAAATATCACACTTTAGACTCTTGGGAAATGATGCATTTTTACCTTATGGAAATTCTGTATTGGAATCCGCAAGAAGAATTTGGCGTCAATTAATTCTCATTGAGGACGCGATGTTAGTGTATCGTGTAATTCGAGCTCCGGAACGAAGAGTTTTTTATATAGACGTGGGCAATGTGCCTCCGGAGGATGTGGCCAATTATTTGGAACAGGCTCAAACTTCTCTCAAAAGAAATCAAGTAGTCGATAGGGATAATGGTAGAGTTGATCTTCGTTACAATCCCCTAAGTGTAGATGAGGATTATTTCCTTCCTGTGCGTGGTGGGGAATCTGGAACAAAAATTGACACACTTGCTGGAGGCCAGAACACAGCTGCAATTGAAGATGTTGAATACATTCAGAAAAAATTATTTGCCGCTCTTAAAATCCCTAGAGCATATTTGGGCTATGATGAGGAAGTGGGTGCAAAGGCGACTCTGGCACAAGAGGATATTCGATTTTCTAGAACAATTCAACGAATTCAAAAAACAGTCATTTCAGAACTTAATAAAATGGCGATGATTCATCTATTCTGTCACGGCTATGAGGGTGAGGAATTGGCTGATTTTGAATTACATCTTTCCAATCCGTCAACAATTGCACAACAGCAGAAGCTGGAACTAGTTCGAGCCAGATTTGAAATTGCTGGCACAGCACCAGAAGGTGCTGTCAATCGATCTTGGATTCAAAAGAATGTTTTAGGTCTTACTGATGAGGAAATCGAGGATGTGAAACAGGGCAGAATTCAGGATAAAATTGATGATACTGAAGTTGAAAATGCTCAACCTCCTGGAGCTGAAGGTGGAGAAGCCGCCGGAGGAGGAGAAGAAGCTGGAGGAGGAGAAGAAGCTGGAGGCGGTGACTTATTTGCTGCTGACCAACCGGAAGGAGGTCTTTTGACAGCGCTACCTCCAGAAGATCGGGCCGACGACGATGAAGGCGACGTTGATGAGGAAGATATTATACTGTCGTTATCAATTGATGATGACGATGCTCCTATCAAGGCCCAAAACGCTATTTATAATGCCTTTGGACAACCTATAAAAACGAAACGCGTTGTTCGAAACGGACCGGGTACTACACATATGCCCGATTTCGTTAAAATGACATCAGTTGGCAAAAGCGGAAGAACTCAAGACTCCTTGAATAAACCCTTTGATGATGACTTTTTAAAGACCCCATTTGGGGAGGGCCCGCAAGATATATCGGTTTCGGCGCCCCCGAGATTAACTTTTGATCTTGTTAAGACGCTCGGGCGCATGTCCAGCAAGATAGGTATATCTAGACAGGGATTACTCTCAGAGACTGATGTAGATGAGACAGATATAATACAGGATTAAGGAGATCAATAGACCAAAATGGCGAAGCACAATAAGAAACGCAACGTCGGTCTTATTCATGAGCAGCTAGTAAGATATGCCAGTGAAAAGATCGTTGACGGCTTGAAAGATCAGGCCAAGACAGCAATAAAAATTCTCAACAAACACTTTGGAGAACAATCAGCTCTCCAAAGGGAGTTTCGTTTATTTAACGCACTCGTACATACGCGTGTGCCCACTAAAGAGCTTGCAAAACAAATTATTCATGAAAGCAAAAACGCTTGCAGGAACCAGGACTCCACAAAACTTCAAAGGGAAAAATCTCTGCTCATACGAGATATAAATCATAGAGTAGATAAGACAGATTTTTACAAGAGAAAGGTGTCCGAGTACAAAATTTTCGCCACTGTTCAGGCATTACTCAATGAATGGCGCGGAGCTAATCGACTGGGACCCGTGGATATTGTAAAATATGAAAAAGTTCTTGAGAATTGGCTCACAAGAGATACAATGCCAGAGAATTTAAATAAAGATGGGGATGCTAATCCATTGGCACTTAAGATAATGTTGGAAAAATTCAATAAAAAATATTTGTCTAGCTTAAACAAACAGCAAGCACAATTATTGGAAGCTAGATTATCTGGCAATGTTGATGGCATAATCGAACATGTGGATGACATTAAAAAAAGAGCAATCCAGAGTTTGGAAAAATTTTATCAAACATGTGATAATAAAGTACTTCATGAGAAACGGAAAATAATTGAGTCTAAGATTAAATCTTTGTCTCCTAATACAACTGACGATACAATTGCAAAAGCATTGACAATTTCTGCTCTAGTAGGTGAAATGGAGGACGAAAATGAATGAGAGAAAACTACTGACTGAGTGGTTGGCGTTTGATTACTCTTCTAAACAAATTACTGAATCAAAAGATTTGAATAACGGTAAGATTGTAATGAAGGGAATATTACAAAAAGCTGACACTCTCAATCAAAATGGGAGAATCTATCCTGAGCCTATTCTTTCTCGAGAGGTGAGAAATTATCAAAAATTTATCCAAGAGAATCGGGCTCTTGGAGAATGTGACCACCCGGATTCATCGGTGGTCGAACTTAAAAATGCATCCCACATTGTTAGAGAGGCTCATATGGACGGTGACACATGTTACGGAACAGTAGAGTTGCTGGATACACCTAGTGGTAAAATACTCCAAAGCTTAGTGGAATCTGGTGTAACACTTGGAATTAGTTCTAGAGGCGTAGGTAGCACACAAAGGGATGGTGATTATGATGTGGTCCAGGATGATTTTCAGCTAATTTGTTGGGATTTTGTTTCTGAGCCTTCTACGCCCGGCGCATTTGTAATGAGAGAGGGTTTAGATTTTTCAGGTGCAGATTTGCGTAGGCACTTTACTAAGACAGACAGGGTTGATAGACTTATGAATGACATCCTGTCGTGGGAGAATGAATAATGGGACAGTGGGTATCAAGCAACCACAATAATGCAGATGAATACGTGGGCTCATCTTTGCCCTTTGTTACAGGGTCCGTATCAGCGGAAACGACGGCAAAATATATAAAGTTCCCGTATGTCACAAGATGGATCGTCGTATCCAATACACACGCGACAGAAGAGCTGCGTTTTGGATTTACTAAAAACGGCGTTAACGGTAACCCCTTACCAAACTCTAATTATTTTTTACTCAATGCAAAAGATACTGGCACAGGTACGCAAACAACACCCAGGCTTGAAGTAAAGTGTAAAGGCATATGGATCAGAGGCGATTCAGGTACCGCTACCTGTTCTATCATTGCGGGATACACGAATATCCCAAGCAAAAACTACCCCAACTTAACTGGGTCGAATGACTTTAGTGGAGTCGGTTGATGGCGAAAATGTCAAGATCAGATCTAAAAGGAATCGTCAAGGAATGTCTAGTCGAAATATTATCTGAAGGTATTGGGACTTCGTCTACAACATCTAGAACTAAAAAAAGAAATAGAAATAGAGTGGCTGCTCAATTAGAAGAGAAGAGACTCAAGGAACATAGGCAGCGTCTTGAAACACGAGTCAATTCTGCTGTGTCTTCAGTTACTGAAGACCCTATGATGCAGGAAATACTGCAGCAAACTGCGATGACGACTCTGCAGGAACAGTTAACAAATGAGATTCCTGGTGCCGGCAGTAGTCCACTTTTGGGATCCCAGGAATCCCTGCCTAGTGCTAATTCTACAGCTGGAATTAATTTAGACTCAATTTTTACTTCACCAAAGGAAAATTGGTCAGAATTAGCCTTCACTGAAAAGAAATCTAGTTAACAACAAACCCTTCTAACGACATAAGTAGATAACGTAGGATAGGAGGAAACCCATGTCGCGACGAGTTAGAAAAATGACCCCTCATATGATCAAGCGTATGATTGTTGAAGAGGCAAGACGACTTCGTAAAGAAGTTTCAGAACCAAGTGAGAAGCCCGTTGAAAAGGAAGCTAAGGAAACGGACGAGACCGATGCTGATGAGTATGCTGACTCAATTGAGCAGGATATTGATTGGATGAAGGCACTCAAGATCCATGAGTCACGATTGACGCGAAAGCTTCGAAAGATTAGAGGCTCTAAGAAAAAATTAGCCCGTAGGCTTACAAACAAATTATAGGATAGAAAAATGCCAACACACAGACAAGGAACAGTTAACCCACCTGTTACTGATCGAGCCCTAGGGCGCGCCGGTACTCACACGCTCAAAAGCATTTTTACACAAAGCCCTATTCACACCAAGGTCATTACAGAAGAAGGTCTCCGCGAAGAATATCAAAATACAGTTTTGGACGCAACTATCAATGACGGCGGCCATACTTTTGGAACCTTTGATACAGGCTTTTCTGGAGCACCTGATCTTGCCGAAGTAGAAACAGGAGGTGCTGGTGCACCTGCTTCACCGTATGTACCAAACCCCACTTCTCCAGGACCTGGAAGCGTGAATGCAAATGATCAAGCAGAGGCTCCGGATGGTTATGGAGAGACAGCAAACTCACAGTGGGGCTCCGGTGTAGGATCTGCGCTAGGACCTAAAGAATCCTCAGCAAAAATCTCCAGTCAAAAGTTAGGTGATTACGTGATGGGAAAGGCCACCAGGGAGTAATCTAAATGTCTGATGCCATTGTCAAGGGTGGCCACATGTCTCACAACACGACTACAGCGGTGCGTGACATGTCTACACATTCGACTAATACGGGCGCCCAACCGGCAAAATCTGACGAGGCTAGTCTTAAAGCCTCATTTCCTGCATCTCCTCTTTTTAAAGCGGGAAAGAAAGGTTACAGCGCGGATGCTGTTAAAGAATATTTGTACAAATTATTGACGAATACTGTTAGAGGCACACAAGATCAATCTGACGCGGCAGCTTACTGGGGTTTCCCCAGGAAGACTGCATCTGAGAAGGCCCCTGAATCTTCTGATTTATCATATAAAGGTGCACCTTCCATTGATGGACTGAAAGAAGTGGGTGACGATAAAGCCGGCCCCTACATGCCTAACTTACATGTGCCTCCCATAGATGCTCCCACATCTCCTGTTGACAAACAAAATATTCAGCCTCAGGCTTCCAATCCTCCGTACGTTGGCAATGGATTGGCTAGCCCAGCTAAGACACAAGCCACTATTAAAAGTCATTTAGTAAAATCTCAAAAGGGCGGCAATTCTCCAACGCCAGGTGGCCCGGGATCAGACTCTGGATACGCCGGCGGTGAAGATTTTCATCTGCCGTCTCAGTGATGTTGTTTAATGTGGTCAAACACTTCTATTCCTAGCACTTCGGGCGCGCCCATAAATACACGATATGATGATCGTGTGGGTTTAGGATATGGACAATTAGCTCAAAAATTTCACAAACCGTGGAAACATACTGATACATTTCCATTTAGTGCTCCCGATGAAGCTGAGGATATTATTGATGATCCGGCGGATGAAGAGTCTAAGGAAGCAATTGATACAAAAGTTTTGGATTTTTTAAGAACAGATCCATTAGCTTTTAAAGGAGCTAACAGACTTTACTTTGTGGGTGCTTCTACTAATTTAGCATCTTGCTTCGAACGACCTGATGATGTATTAGAAGAGATTACGGGTGTGGCTCGAGGGATTATCGCCATACCGGGGCTTTATGGAAAAGTTGATGGCCCATCACTTGGCGGTTACAGTTCGTGGAAGGCATTTGATGAGAGACCATACAAAAGAACAGGAACCAAACAAGGGTGGTCACAGAAGCCACCTCCGGGCAAGATTGCTGCTGAGAAAGAAGAAGACGACGAAGAGTTTTATGGATTATCTGATTTAGCCGATCTTCAGGAGCCATCTTTAGGTGAGTGTTTCGGTTTCTATGATCATACTTAACAAGGAAATGTGGTGGGTGAGTAAATGAGTAAATCAATGTATGATGAAGCTATCGCCGATGCGCAAAAGCTTAGAGAGTTAGCCGAGGAGTCAGCTAAGAATCGAGTTGTAGAGGCAATAATGCCTCAAATACGCAGCTTAGTTAATAGACGAATCTTAGGTGAACAACTTGACGATTTGAGCCTAGAAGATAGCGAAGAAAATGTTGACCAAGTATTGCCTGAACTTGAGGGTGAAGGGGATATTGATTTGGCTTTGGGTGAACCTGAAAGTGACACAGATGCATTGGATGTGAATGTGGAAACCGATGATGTGAATCCTTCAGCAGTTATCAATGTGTCAGCCCAAGGCGACGTTAATATAGATGTTGACAAAGAGGGTGAGTCAGAGGAAGAAATGGTTTTGACTGACACCATGGCCGAAGCGTTAGGTCGTCTCATACGAGGAGAAATCAAAGTTCCTCCCACCACTTCAGAACGTGTGTCAATGTTAGAAGCACGAGTACATCGATTAAAAGAACTGCTGGAAATAGTCGATGTTAATACACTTAAAACCAGCCAGAAACGTAGAATTGATCTTTCTTTCATCCATTGTATGAGAGAATCATTAAAATTACGTAGTAAAGTCATACTTAGTGAACAGGACGCTCAAGAAGGGCTTGAGAAAAGATTATCAGCAACTATTAAGGAGATGAAGCAGATGTCAAGATCCAAAAGGCGAAACATTTTCGATTTCCTCTTCGAGGCCGGAGATGATAAAGAGAAAATGGAAGAGCTTGAAGAGGCTGAACTTGCACTTGAGCTCGAAGATGAAGAAGTTGAAGACTTAGCAGCAGCGGAAGATGCTGATGCAGTTGATGCAGCACTTGAGGATATTCTCGGTGATGTGGAACTTTCACTCGGAGGCGCTGAAGGCGGCGAAGAGGAAGGCGGCGAAGATGAATTTGCTGCTGAGGAAGAAGA
>Ga0209434_1001213_pt1 | contig 11721 bp, 19 predicted proteins | sample ETNvirnome_2_300_FD_184068 | JGI IMG/M metagenome (GOLD analysis project Ga0209434, IMG submission 184068) | Marine viral communities from the Pacific Ocean - ETNP_2_300 (SPAdes) (version 2) | ecosystem: Environmental > Aquatic > Marine > Oceanic | place: Pacific Ocean | collected 2013-06-22 | reverse complement strand
ATGAAGAACTTTATAAAAGCTTTTATATGCTGTATAATACTGTTTATATCTCCAGCATTGGCTTCTGATTATGTTTCAAATTTTGAGAGAATCCCAGCCATCCAGAATAGGCCTCCTCAAGTTGCAACTTGGAAACGTACTCCAACAGTGGTAGTGTGCGATTACGCCCCAGTGAAAAAATCTGAAATCTTGGCCGCTGTTAAATTTTGGGAAAAACTGGGGCACCCCTTCTATAGAACTCAGTATCGATACGACCCGCTTAACAAATGCAAAAGTACAACTCCAGTTGGCTACATTGTGGTCCATTTGGTCACCCAAGACCTTAAATTAGAGGATGATTCATTAGCTGAGACACATTTTTTTGTTGATAATGATCATAATGAGATTGAATGGGCAGTCATTTACATAAAATCAGAAACTAAAGAGACGGTTTTAGAACATGAGTTGGGACATGCGCTTGGTTATTTACATCATAATCATATCAATCATCTGATGAATTCTAAGTGGACACAGGGCGGTTGGGACACGAATGGCCTAGAAAGGCACCTACGATAGGTGATTTGGTGATCTGCGTGGATGTGCCAGGACGAGAGCGGCATCAGCCTCGACGATTTATTGGATTAGTGCTTGACAAATCTACTACAATCTATACAATACATGTAGTGGCTACTGGAAAAGAAGTTTTTTGGCCACAAGATAGTACTTATTTATGGAAGGAAACAACATGACCCACGTAGAAGGACCCCCTTGGAAAACAACAGCTCGCTATAACACCTTTGAAGAGGCAGACACAAAAAGGAAAGAGCTTTTAGAAGAAGAAGATCTTCAAGTAAAAGTCCATTGGCTGCGCAGCGCGCTTCATAAGGTATTTGCAGTTAAAACTCGCCTAGATCCAACTAAAACTCCTCCTCCTCGCAAGACTAAAAAGAAAAAGCGACGAAAGCAGTGAGGACAGAAACACGTAGACAGCGCTATGATAAAAAGATTAAAAATGCCAAAAAGTATCCGATTAGTCTCTGCGCTATCAATTTCCGCGTCGACGATAATCTTGGGTATCTCATTAGGAGTGCTGCTTGCTTTGGTGCAGAACGGCTTTATGTTATTGGACACGTACCTGAACGCAGTCGCATAAAAGCTTCTTCTGGAAGCCTGGTAGATTATGTGGAGATCGTACAATTTTCGACACCGTCGGAATTTCTTACTCACATGGCGGTCAAAGGGATCCGCGTGGTGTCGGCAGATTTGGTGGAAGAAGCTCGATCTCTCTCTTCTTATAATTTCAATTTTACTCGCCCTGTGTGCGTGGTTGTGGGTAACGAAGAGATGGGAGTTCCTGGTGAAATCTTGGCCAATTCAGATGTAGTATATATCGAGATGCCAGGGGTAGGATTCTGCCTCAACACAGCACAGACTGCTAACATATTGTTGTATGAGGCAGTGAATCAATATAACAACGAATTTAAAACTTTACAAGCGTATCCCTTTGCGGTATGATAATTAGTATGGAGCGTTATTGCATATGGGCGACCACCCCGATAGAAAAATTCCAGCCTTTCTTAAGACAGTCTATCTCTCCAATAGAGAGATTCGGCTTCTTTTAGCAGGACTATATGCACTTAATATGCCGGAAGATGAGATAGAAGGAACATTATGGAAAAAACTTCTTTTTGAAAAACTCCATAAAAAAGTCAGGCGCCGCCGGAAAGAATAAATCTTGTATAAAGACGAAATAATATTAAAGGCAGCCGTCGAATTAAACCCCGAATATATCTATGAATTTAAAAGGGGGACTCTAGGTCCTACTCTATACGTTCGCGCTAAGGATAAGGAACAAGCCCACATTATTAGAAAAGAAATACCCCCAACATTTGAGGGCTATCGAGTATTGGTTACCTATCATGCGCCTCGGGATGAATTTGACGATTTGATTTAAGATACATGTATAGACCATTGCCTTCTTTTTTAACGATTTCTGGTTCTTCTATTGATGGCCTAGGCCTTTATACAACTACGCCCCTAGAAGCAAATTTAGAATTAGGAATTTGTCATATCAAGGATGAAAGATTTGAAAATGGCTATAGCCGAACTCCTCTTGGAGGTTTTGTTAATCACTCACCACATCCTAATTGTAAAGTATATGAAGAAGAAGGGTTTTTAAAACTTAAGACTTTAAAAGAAGTTGACAAGGGCGCCGAACTTACGCTATGCTATACTTTATATGAAGTGGAGAAGCTGTAAGGCACTAACACAATGACTATCGAACTCATTCTTTTTATTGCGATTGTAGCTGTTCTAATTAATCTAGCTACCATATGGGCTATTGGTAGATTGACCCATGATCAGCGTGAAATGACCGGCAGATTATGGAGCCGAATTCATTATTTAGAGATGGTTCTAGGCTACCATGATTTGGTTCCAATGCCTTGGGAAATGGACGAGTTTGATAATAATGAAACAAAGGGTTTTAAACGAGAAGGAAATATAGTATACTTACAACAAGAAGAATAACAGCTTCGATATAGAGATTTACCAGATAGGAAGAAACATGTCAGACGAAACCGCAACTCGCATAGCCGCGCAACTTCTAAGAGCAACTTTAGCTCATTTTGATTCACAGCGACAAAAGGCGCTCGCCACGCTGGATATATATTTGCATAAAAATGTAGCCATTGGAGATCATCCAAACTTAGTAGAAGAAATTATCAGTGCCACCCAGGACTTAGCTGCAGCCGAGGAAGCAATTGAGTCTTTAGAAAGAAACTTTTTAAGCACTGACGCGCCAGAGTCATCGCCCTCGCCGCCCCAAGAAGAAAATGCCGAATAGAACGCCGTACACCACCATTTGTGTATCAGGGGGTTTTGACCCGGTTCACATCGGACACTTACGTATGATGGTAGAAGCAGCCAATTATGGAAATTTGATCGTCATCGTAAATTCAGACGAGTGGTTAATGAGAAAGAAGGGATATATTTTTATGCCCTTCGATGAACGATGCGAAATTTTAAGAGGATTCGAATGTGTTCATGAGACAGTTGAGGTAAACGACTCTGATGAAAGTGTATGCGAAGCATTAAAGCGCTTAAAGCCTGATTATTTTGCAAACGGCGGCGACCGGAAAAATCACAACACTCCTGAAATGCAAGTATGTAAAGAATTAGGAATTGAACTTCTTTGGAATATGGGAGGAGGTAAGATTCAAAGCTCTTCGGATTTGGTTAATGATTCGCCCATGCTTGTCAAAACTCCAACTCGCTATGACGATGTAGAAATAGTACCCTCCCGAGTCGCGATACTCCAGAGCGGCGATGTTCCCAAGAAATAGAGAGATTCTTATTACTAATTCTAGTTAGTATACCAAAGAGTCTTATATGAGCAGAAAGAAGATATACATATTAGATACTAGTGTTTATCTTACAAATGCTGATTGCCTTTATGCTTTTAAGAATAATGATATCTATGTTCCTCTAAAAGTGTTTGAGGAAATAGATAAACATAAAAAGCGTCAAGATGCGGTTGGCTCCCAAGCGCGCAAAATTATTCGAATGTGGGACGAACTACGTCTACGTGGCTCTATCGGCAAGGGGGTTCGTATTCGAAAGGGCCTCGGCCTCCTTAAGTCAATAAGTGCCGGAGACATCTCGAGAAAAGATCTTCCTTGTGACTTAGACATTGGTGTCCCGGATCATTTGATTATAGCCACAGCGTTAAAGATACAAAAAGAATCTACTCGTAAAGTTATTTTAGTTTCGCGGGATATTAACATGCGAGTCATCGCTGATGCTGTAGGTCTTACATCTGAAGACTTCCAAAGTAACCAAGTTGTTGATAACAGCGAGAGCATTTTTGAGGGCTATGCAACTATTTTAGTAGATGATCAAGTAATAGATCGGTTTTATGATAAAAAAAGTGTATACCTTGAAAATAAGGGACTATATCCCAATCAATATATAATGTTAGTGTCTAATGCTAACGAGAAGAAAAGTGCCTTGGGCCGCTTTATCAACAAATCAACCCCCATTAAACAAATCTTACCAGGAAAGAATAAAATTTGGGGGATTAGTGCTCGAAATAAAGAGCAATCATTTCTCTTGGATGCGTTAATGGACCCGGCGATTCAAGTAGTGAGTGTTATTGGAAAGGCGGGTAGCGGCAAAACTATCTGCGCTATTGCTGCAGGCCTTGAACAAACTATCGATGAGGCCGCCGCTCAATATTCTCGCGTCATTGTTTCGCGTCCCGTCCAGCCCCTAGGAAAAGATATTGGGTTTCTACCAGGCACCATGGAAGACAAGATGTCTCCATGGCTGATGCCAATTCAGGATAACTTACAGTTTTTAATGGGAAATAATAAAATAACTCTTGACATTTATATGCAAAAGGGTACAATAGAGATAGAAGCATTGACTTATATCCGTGGACGCTCAATCTCAAACGCCTTTATTATAATTGATGAGGCTCAGAACTTGACAACTCACGAATTAAAGACTATAATAACAAGAGTGGGAGAAGGTACAAAAATCGTGTTAACGGGTGATATAGAACAAATTGATAATGTATATATCGATGCCACGACGAATGGGCTGACACATGCAGCCGAAAAGTTCAAGATTTTTGAACTTGCATCACACGTCACCCTTCATAAAGGTGAACGTTCAAAGGTTGCAACCTTCGCTGCACAGAATTTGTGAGATAAAAAAATGAAAAAAGTTGATAAAAATCCAGACTTATTGGTTCCTGTATTAAGAGACAACCCCTTAAGGGACATGGTTGTTGAATATGTTGGTACCAAGCTTGAACCAGAGAGCGATGAAGTAACAGTGGAAATGGTAGTGGAAGTTTTTAGTACAGACTTCCCGGAGTTCCTTATGGCTGTCGCCGAGGAAAACTATATAAGAGGGTATTCTCAAGCTCTGGATGACGTCGAAGCGACCTATGTTAAAGAATAATGGAATATTATATTTACAATATTCCTGTTTTTCTGCTGGAAGAGGCACCACCTTCGGTGGACATTCCAGCCTTTTGCAACGAGGTCGAAGATATTTTGCCAGCTCAACTATTAAGAAATATAGATGTAGTGTACATAGGAAATTTTAAAGAGCTTGAGGGAAGAAACGCTGCTTTTAGTAATGCAGCTATTTATATGACGGTGAATGAGCCAACCAATTTTGATATGTTAGAAAATTTTGTTCACGAAACTGCTCATTCTTTGGAAGCCGATAATGGCTGGGCAATTTATGGCGACGACCTAATAAATGAATTTCTCGGCAAAAGGGCGCGCCTGAAGGCTATATTGGAAGCGGAAGGATTTTTTATTAATCCTGTTCTCTATGATTTTACAGAATATAATAGAAAATTTGATGAGTTCTTATCGAAGGAAGTGGGATACCCCCTCTTACTAAATTTAACCATGGGCCTTTTTGCGTCTCCCTATGGGGCAACATCAGTACAAGAGTATTTTGCTAATGGATTTGAGAAATATTTTCTTGACAGTCCACGAATCGTTTGTGCGGTTAGCCCCATTCTATGCCAGAAGATAGATTCTATACTAAATGACAACACCTAAACATATATCTTACTCCGAATTAAAAGACTGGGCTACTTGCCCTCATTATCACAAGAAAGCCTGGATTGAAAGGGTTTCAACCTTTGAAGGAAATGAATATACGGCCTTTGGAACAGCTATCCACGAGGTCTGCGAAAAGAAACTTCTCAAAGAAGACGTTGATGATGCTAAATTATTTCAAATTGGGTTTTTCAAGAACATTTCAGAGCTTTTGGAAAAAAACATTGTAATGAATGAGGAAAATGTGAAGCAGATGCGAGAAGCCGGCCCGGAAATCCTGGCTGAAGTTGACGAGGCACTGAAACAGTATTTCGGTGATTATGAAGTATTCTCTTCTGAGGAGATGCTTTATGTACCAATTGAGAACTTTAATATCAACTTTAAAGGATTTGTCGATGCGGTTGTAAAAGTGGGTGATACCTATCATCTATTTGATTGGAAAACATGTTCGTGGGGTTGGGATGCAAGACGAAAAGCAAAGAAGCTTGTTACCTATCAGCTTACTTTATACAAGCATTTCTTTTGCCAAAAACACAATATTGACCCCAAAAACGTTGAAACTCATTTTGCATTGTTGAAAAGAACTGCCAAAAAGAATCGAGTTGAATTTTTCAGAGTGACAAGCGGCCTCAAAAAAACTGAGAATGCCCTTAAACTTTTATATCAAGCCATTTATAATATCTCTAAACGATTTTCAATAAAGAACCGGTTATCCTGTGAAAAACCATACCGGTGTAAATTGTATAAAACGGAACACTGCAGATAAGGACACAAATGTCAGATAAAATAAAAGTTTTTACCATTAGTGACCACCCACTATCTCCATCGGGGGTCGGCACACAGACAAGATATGTTATTGAAGGTCTCCTCAAAACTGGAAAATACCAGTTTATATCATTTGGGGGCGCAATATCCCACCCAGATCATACTCCTCAAAAGACTGAGGCATGGGGAGAAGATTGGGTTATTTGGCCTATAGATGGATATGGGACCCAAGATCAAGTACGTGCTATGATTAGTCAACAAAAACCTGATATTTTATGGTTTATGACTGATCCACGTTTTTATGAATGGTTGTGGGCAATTGAGAATGAGATTCGAACTATGGTACCAATGGTCTATTATCATGTGTGGGATAACTATCCTTACCCCCATTTTAATAGAAAGTATTATGAGTCGAATGACCATGTTGCCTGCATTTCAAAACTAACTTATGATGTGGTTCAAACTGTAGCGCCGGATACCGATTCAAGTTACATGCCCCATGCTGTAGATACTGATGTTTTTTGCAAATTGGAAGAAGACAAGGTAATGCCATTCAAATTAGAACGCTTTGGTAAGGAGGGGGCGGAAAAATTTTACTTTTTTTGGAACAACAGAAACGCCCGTCGAAAACAATCAGGTAGTTTGATTTTCTGGTTTAAAAAGTTTTTGGATGTCGTGGGACATGATAAATCGACTCTTATTATGCATACTGACCCTAAAGATCACAATGGCCAAGACCTTCAACACATTATTCAAGAGCTGGGGTTGGTTAATGGAGAAGTGCTCTTTTCAAGGGAAAAAATTGATGCCAATGATTTAGCAGCAGTTTACAACATGGTCGACTGCACCATTAATATTTCAGATGCTGAAGGTTTTGGGCTAGCCACTCTAGAATCTTTGGCATGTGAAAAGCCGATTATCGTTACTCTCACGGGAGGGATGAAAGACCAGATTACAGACGGAGAAACTGTATTTGGAGTAGGGATTGAACCAGCTTCTAAAGCGGTGATTGGTTCTCAAACTGTTCCTTATATCTATGAAGATAGGCTTTCTGAAGAATCGGTGGTTAATGCTATGCTAGAATTATACAATAAAACCCCAGAGGAACGCGCGGAATTAGGGAGACTCGGAAGAGAATATGTTATAAAGCAATTTAATTTTGAAGAGTTTGTCGAGCGTTGGGACGATCTGCTGACCTCAGTTCATGATACCAAGGGCTCTTGGGACAATAGACAAGGGTATAAACCGTATGGAGTCAGGGTTCTATGATGAAAAAAAGAATATTAGTTAAGGCCCCAGCGCTTTCTCGCTCTGGTTATGGAGAACAGTCTCGATTTGCACTTCGTGCTTTGGCCTCTAGAGAAGATATTTTCGATATCTTTTTAATCAATATTAGTTGGGGCCAAACTGGGATGATGTCCGATTATGGACCAGAGCGTCAATGGTTAGATTCTTTAGTTCTCAAAACCAGTCAATATATACAAGAATGCCAACAGACACAACAGCCTATTCAGTTCGATGTGTCTCTCCAAATTACTATTCCTAATGAATTTGAACAAATAGCTCCAGTTAATATTGGATATACAGCCGGTATTGAGACAACAAAGATCGCGCCGCAGTGGATTGAAAAAATTAATGGGGTGGTGGATAAAGTAATCACTATTTCTAATCACTCCAAGAATGTAATAGAAAATACATCTTATGATGTCCCACATCCCACTACAGGAGAAACTATAAAAGGTTGGCGCGTTACGAAACCTGTTGAGGTGGTAAATTATTCATTTAAAGAAATAACACCAGATCCTGATGGGGTTGATATTCCTTTTGAGACAACTAAGAACTTTTTATGTATTTCACAATGGGGCCCCCGCAAGAACCTTGAGAATACAGTCCGCTGGTTTTTAGATGAATTCCAGGACGACGAAGACGTGGGGCTTGTTTTAAAAACCAATACTGCCAATGAAAGCATTCTGGATCGTGAGCACACCTTTGATCGTCTTCGGGCCCTTATAAATGATTTTTATGATCGCAAGAGTAAGGTTTATTTGATTCATGGTCAACTGTCTGAAGCACAACTGGCGTGGCTTTATCAGCACCCGACAATGTGTGGACTAATCAATATAGGCCATGGAGAAGGTTTTGGATTGCCATTGTTCGAAGCAGCCACCAATGGTCTTCCTTTGGTAACCGTTACTTGGAGCGGCCAGATGGATTTTATTTGCATGCCCAACAAAAAGGGTAAGCAAGTTCCTCGTGTTGCAAGAGTAGACTATGATATTAAGCCGGTCCAACAAGAGGCACATTGGGAGGGGGTAGTACAGCCCGATTCAATGTGGGCGTTTGCGAAAAAGGCTTCTTATAAGCGCGCCCTTCGCGAGGTAGCCACTAAACAGATACATTTTAGAAATCAAGCAGCCAATCTTCAAAAGTATATTCTTAAGAATTTTAAACAGGAAGATGCTTATGCTAAGTTTGTTTCTTGTATCGTGGACGAAGAAGAATTTAATGTAGAGAGTTGGCTCGACGGCCTGGACCTAGAAGAACATGATTAAGAATGATTATTTTTATAGCAGATTTTTTTGTTGAACATGTTTTAGGAGGCGGCGAACTTAATAATGAAGAGTGTATTGAAATACTAGAAGAGAAGGGCCACTCTGTAACTAAAATACAGAGTCATCTCGTAACTCCCGATTTCATAGAGCAGAATAGACCCAATAAGTTTATCATTGCAAATTTTGTTAACTTACATCCTGAGTGTCACAAAGCATTAAGGTCTACAGACTATATTATCTATGAGCATGATCATAAGTATTTGAGAACCCGCGACCCGGCGCCATACCCCAACTTTAAGGCGCCTCCGACAGAACTTATTAATTTAGATTTTTATCGAAATGCTAGGGCTGTTATGTGTCAGTCTCAATTTCATTTGGATATTATCGAAAAAAATACGGGACTTGCAAACTTGATTAATTTGAGTGGCAATTTATGGACACGGGACTCCCTAGAAATAATAGAGTATATATCCCGCAAACCCAAGCAAAAGAAATGTTCTGTTCTTAGCTCGCCCATTCTTCATAAAAATACCAAAGAAGCAGTAATGTTGTGCGAGGTTAAAAACATGGAATATGAGCTCGTGAGTAATCCTGTATATAAAGAATTTTTAGTGGCTCTGGGCGCAAATGAAAAATTTGTCTTTTTGCCAAAAACCCCAGAAACTTTTTCACGCGTCGCAGTTGAAGCAAAAATGATGAATATGTCCCTTATAACCAATAAAATGTTGGGCGCCGCTGGGGAGCCTTGGTTCAAACTCAAGGGCCAAGACCTAATCGATATGGTCTATAAGATGAGAGAGACCATCCCAGCAAAAGTTATGGAGGCGCTCGGATGCGACTTTACTTAAAGCGCCCCACTATTCAAGGTGCTTGGATGTGGATTCAAAAGGGATATAAGTTGGGCTGGGAAGCTGCCGGTCTTGATGCTGTATATTATGACAATCTTGAAGAGATTAAAGAAACTGAATTTGATCTTATGGTGCGAGAGTGGGACATACAAACCCAGGCTGATTTGGAGACTCTTCAGCGCTCTCGACGCGCTTATCTTTTTGCACAAGCCACTACATTTCCATTACCGTGGGGTTCTCATCCTAATTTTAGATCGTCGTCGTCGCCTGAACTGCGGGGATTAATTAACAACATGTCTAATGTGTATCTTTGGTCATTTGGGGACACCTTCGAATATCACGACGGATGGAAAAAAATAAATTCACTCCATCTTGCGTTTGATTCTATTTCCTACAAGCAGAGTATTGATCCAAGATATGCCTACGATATTTGTTATATTGGTGGCCGTGCAGATAACGGCTTTGATGAAAAGTATAAAATAATGCTTAAGTATTTTGGGCAATTCCGTAACTCCAAACGCAAAGTGGGCATCTTCATAGGCAAAAATCTTTCTCACGAGCAAGAGAATCTGATTCTTTGTAATAGTAAGATCTGTTTAAATATTCATGACAATTACCAGAAAACACTGATGTTAACCGACACAAATGAAAGAACATTTAAAAGTTTAGGATGTAATGGAATATTGGTTAGCGATCGCGAAGGATTTATTCCAAAATATTTCCCAGATTTGCCAGTTGCAGACACTCCACAAGATATGGTAGACTTAACGGAACATTATATGTTAATGGATCTTGATGAACTAAATGGAATAAAGGAAACTTACCGTAATATAATTTTAAAAGAGCACACATATACATCGCGCGCTCAAAAAGCGCTCACTTTTGAAAATACGTAAATAGAATTATGATAATTTTTATTGATATTGATGAAACAATTTGTGAGACCCCGGTGAATCGAGATTATACGCTTTCGGTACCTATTAAGGAAAATATTGAAAAGGCCAATAAACTGTATGACGAGGGCCACACGATAGTTTACTGGACTGCTCGCGGAAGCATAAGCGGCCGTAATTATACGGAGCTAACAAATCAACAAATTAAGGAGTGGGGTGCTAAGTGCCATGAGGTGCGCTTGGGGAAACCTTATTATGATTTGTTTATTGACGATAAAAATATGAATGTTAAGGACTGGGAATGAAAATAACTATTGTCGTGCCTTGTTACAACTCAATGAAATATTTGGGGGAGTGTTTGGACTCTGTTTTAAATCAAGATTACGACGATTATGTGGTGTGGGCGTACGACAACGAAAGCACCGATGGCACCTATGAATACTTGCTAGAACGCGGAAAAGAGCATGAGAAGTTAAAAGTATTCCAGGTACCCAATGTCTATAAAAATGGATATCGCGAAGCCATGGCGCACGCATTTGAAAATAGCGATAATGACTATATAGCTTTTATTGCCTCAGACGATTACGTAGCGTATAATTATATTTCAAAGTATATGAAAATCATTTCTCACAATCCTGAGAAAATCAAATGTATCCAAAGTGGGATAATCGGAGTTCAAGATGGTCAACGCATTGGGGAACAAATTCATTATTACAAAAATTTGAACGAATTCAAGCAACAATGTATGGTTCGTAGTCCAGTTAATACTCCAACAGTTGTTTTTCACAAAAGTTTATGGCCTATATTTCAACACACACGAGCTATCGACAATCAGAAATTACCCATTGCTGGCTCTGAGGATTATGATCAATATTGTAATTTGGCAGACAATGGTGTCTTTATTTATCCAGTTAGTTCTTGCTTGGGATATTTTTATCGATGGCATGAAGGACAGTCCACTTGGAAGGTGCATCAAGACCCTCACCTTCAAAAATATGACAAGGTCATACAAGAATATTGGAAAAAGGAGTGGACTTTGTGATCTCCTGTGTTATAATAATAACATTATAGGAGAACAAAAATATGACTAGAAAGCTTT
>Ga0209434_1001212_pt1 | contig 11726 bp, 7 predicted proteins | sample ETNvirnome_2_300_FD_184068 | JGI IMG/M metagenome (GOLD analysis project Ga0209434, IMG submission 184068) | Marine viral communities from the Pacific Ocean - ETNP_2_300 (SPAdes) (version 2) | ecosystem: Environmental > Aquatic > Marine > Oceanic | place: Pacific Ocean | collected 2013-06-22 | reverse complement strand
AGTCTTGGCTTCCTCTCTTGTCACGCTCTTGTCGAAAATGTTTCTAACATTCCACGCATGAATATCCTCTGATGGTTGCGCTTCTTTTGAAAGTCCGATCAAAGTTCTGATTTCCGCTCCATTGTAGTCCAGCGACAAAAACCAATCGTTCTGTGGCTTGAGCAACTGCCGAAACCCACGCTGAGACGTGAGGATGGGGAATGACTCAGGATAGGTAGTCAACCTCCCTGTGATAGTTCCAAATATATTGTAGTTGATATAGTTCGGTCCGTCAAGTAGTTTTTTTGCCATAACGCGAGAAGGGGTATTATAGAACAAATTCTTGCAGTCTGTGGTGTTGAGGTTCAAGTTCTGATACTTTATCTTGTATAGAAGCTTTGAAACCTTATTTAGATGATCATAACACGGTGGCTTCTCATGCGTGGTTAATACGTGTTCTGTGATTTTATTTTTGATCTCACAGAATTCCTTGAGGAAATCCTGTGGCACCAAATCAAAGATACAGTGATCTCGCATATTAATCTTGGCTAGTCTAAACGACTGCGCGTATGCCTTCATCCTTCGCTGCGCTTTCTTCAAGGGTTCCTGCAGGCTTTCTGGTGCGGCGCGGTCCAAGTTCAAACCATCGCAGTAAAGAGAGGCATATTCTATGTCGGCATCTTTTGAAAATCCCGTATACCTCCACGTCTGCGTAAGGTCATCGGGCCAATTGTCAAAATGTAACTGACCGTCTGCATACACACCGACGCATTCTGTTTTGTCATCGAGCGTCTGAAATATCAAGTCCTCTCCGCATTTTCTATTGCATTCACTTGTTCTCTAATATAACTCAAAGAGCCGCGATAGTCAAATGTTTTATTGAGAATTCTTTCGAAAACTTCCAGGCAGCTAGTCATCCCCTTTAAGTTATAAAGCTCTATACTGTCATCAATTATCATTTCTTTTTCAAAATCTTTAAATACGGACTCTTCCTCTAGAAAACGAATTTTAAAATATAATTTTAGAAAATATATATCAGAATAATTTTCCAACATTTGTTCTCTGGTGTAAGTTTGGGGGATTATTATTTTTGACCGTGACGATCCATTACACTCCACGACCTCCACAAAACTCTTAAGTTTTACTTTGTTATATAAGTTGAGAAGGAAAAAACGAAACTGAGAAGCATATGAAAAGTGCGCCAAACTATAACCTAAGTTTAATATATTGGTTGTACTTCCGAGGCCATAGGGCACAGCATACTTAACCATCGTGGAAGACCCTATATCCGCCACCAATCGCCATGGCACCGCACGGTCGACCATGAATCCATATGAACGACACGCATTAACGTAAAACTCCCAATTTTTGCTATTGACAAACTGATTTATCTTTTCTTCGTCGTTGGCGTAATCTAAATTTGCTATTTCGATGACAAGCCCTGAACAATGAACCGGGCAAAGACGATTCTTAATGTAACCCGGCTTTGTAAAAGGAAAACGTGGCGCGCTAGCCTCCATTAGAACCTCAAACTCCCTAACGAATTCATCAAAATTTTTCACTCGCACCTTTTGACGACTAAATTCGCTCGCAATGGTGTTGTAGTAGGTTGTTAAATATTGATTGTACAGTTGTTCTGGACTTTGAAACGCCTTATAAACCGTTAGGTTGCTCAAAAACGGATCATCACTGGCGATTTGATTCTTCTCAACACATCTTTTAAACTCGGCAGCGAGACCATTAAAGGCATCCACCACAAAAGAAACAGCGGATAAAGTTCTCGCAGAGTCAATAGACTTATCAAACGTTTTGAGGGGAAGCATGGTTTGATTTAAAACAATGGGCACAAACAAACGATTGACCCTTCCATACAGATATTTTTCTGCAAAATTAAAATCCACCAAATTTGTGTAGACCGTGGCAGTCGACTGGACGGTATTATAATAAGACATCCTCTTTAAGTAAAGATCTAAAGTCGACTCTTTATTTGATTCAGCATAATTTACCGCCATGCCTTATCTCCTTCTTACTCTGTCGCACAGCGTGGTTTTGATCCGCCATCGCCCGCCTGACTCTCATTTTGGGCTGCAGCGCATTCCGCCGCTTCCGCTTCATTCTCTATCTGTGCGACCCACTTGGCTGTTATTTTGGTGTTCGCCTGCCCCGGGCCGAATTCGTGCTCCGAGCGAATAATCATACAATAACCCCCTATACCAAATTTTGTCAAATCAGTGATACCTCCGTTATACGAAGTTGTGTTGGGCGCAAAGCCTCGTGGGTCGACGTATATGTAAGTGCCTGGAAAAGTTTTAACATTGGCGTAGGAGTCGACGTTAACATCATACACCTCGCGCAATTGTTCCAGGCCGTCAAATCCCTCTTGTTCAAATCTCACCTCTTTTAATCCTGTCGCATCTGTTCTAGAGAGATTAATGGTCTTAACAATCCCCCTTGGGCGCCCAATCATGTAGTGGAAAATGCCATTTTGTGCGTCCTGCGACCGAGAGCCGTTCATCAGTTCCCGAGGCTGTGTGCGGCCGGCAAAATATACAAGATAATTAATTTCATTAGTGGGTGGTCCGTGGCTTGTGGGAAGCGGGCGCGGAGTAGCACAGGGCCCTGATATATTTAACGCTGGGCACGGGGCCCTATCTTGTTTCATCAAATCCAAGTCGGCCCTGGAGATGCGCGGGTTTAAATTATGTTTCTTGCTATAATCAAGAATCCAGCTGGTGATTTCATCATAGCGTGTTTCACATTCCTTATAAGACGTTATCGCTGCTTTATTAAGCCGTATTTTTTGTTTGGTGCTATATGAGAAGCAATTGTCACTATTCAGAAAGTTCCTCAAAAGATCATTAAAAAAATCATTTATAAATTTACTTAAATAATATTCCATTTGATCTTTTTTGGTGGTTTTTTCGGTCATCCACTCCATAAAGTACTTAACGGAAATCGGAACATCTCCGAAGCTGACATGATCCGAGGGTGGTTCCCCCAGCTTCTTTTCCCTTTTGTTATTCCTAGGGTTTAAAATCTCCAGGGGCCCCATCACTAATCGAAATTTCGCAAACTGTCTATAAAAGGCTTTATTCTTTTTAATTTCTCTTTCTTTGTACGCTTTTAATTTGCTCAAGCTTGCGGTGAGCTGGGAGATATTCATGGCGCGCATTTCTTGCTCTACAGCTTGCCATGTTTCATCTCTTTCAAATGCCCGTAACCGCTCCGAGATTGACTGTAGAACCACATCCAGAAGATCGCTGACGTAAAAGAAGGCAATCGTTTCTTTTTCTGGGTTGCTCACCTCCAACGCAAATTTCAAATTTGCTTTTGCTTGCGCTTTCTCAAAGGCCGATTTTGCGTTGCTGGAATCTGCCGTAGAGAGCGTTGCGGCTTCATAAACTTGCGCTATATCTTTCCCCACCGCAAAACTATTAGCCGGGTTATCAGTCACCTCAACTCCCTTCCCGCGTTCGAAAAAAGGCCCCTTAGTTTGAAATGTTCGCAACTCCTCTGCGGATAATTCAATATATTTTACCTTTGCAATATTTGTCTCACAAAAGACGCCGGCGGTGGTTAAACGTTTTATTATTGATTGCGTATTTAAAAATTTATCTCGGCGGACGATGCCGCTATCGGCCCAAAGTTCTTTAAGTTTGTCGACCCCATCGCCACACTTTTCTTTTTGAAGAATCTTCAACGCGTATTCTCTCGCCTTTTGCCTGACAGCAACACCGTTCTCTTCGTCATAAAAAATATCAAACTGAGGTTGATCGAAGAAATCATCGACATATGCCAAATAGTTAATAGTAAAGTTAACGCGGCCCATTTCATCGATGTCGAATTCATGAGTGGTTGGAGTCAACGTTAAGGTAACGTAAGATTCATTAATAGCATCTATAACAGTCGCCTCTGCGTTCTCTGACATGCTTGTAAAAAGGTCTGTGTTCCCTGGCGGGCGCGCCCAGCCTATTACAGCCTTTAATTTAAAAGTTAATTTATTTTTATTTTCTTCCTTAATTGCTTCTAGTTCAGCGCATTTTTGAGAAATAGCAGCGTCGGAGGTACCGTCGCCGGTGCTTTCTTTTGATTTTTTCGTCCAAGTCTTTAAAGCCAAATCCGCGTACATATACGGATCGTCTATATCCGGATTAGTGCCCGGCCTCTCTTTGAGCAACTCATCAAACGAACTAGCAAATAGCTGTAGCCTCGCTCTAATGCTCTTTTTAGCCGAAAAAGGATCATGACCATCATACGTAAAAGAAAAGTTCTTGATTCCCACTCCGAACCCGCGCTTATGCGTATCTTGGAAAAGACTTTCTACATCCCCTTTGGATGCATACGCATCAAAAAGAAATTCTTGTTCTGCTTCCCCCGCCCCCAAGCCAAAACACTTTGATTCTTTGGAAGGTTCCATTTCAACAACTTTAAAAAGCCGTATCATTGGTTGCAAACTCGAAATCTCTTCTGTCTTCATATTAAAAAATGCGTCTTGAGCCGGGTGTTGCGTGAGGCGATTAATGAACCCATATGACTCGCCTCCTACCATCAAAGACGCATTGTCATCCGGATTTTCTTCTGCGTAATAAGGCAATTTTTTTGTTTGAGGATCAACCATTTCTAGGATATTTTTCTTGTAGAATGAGAGATCAAAGATTTTAGCCAGTAAGAAACATTGTTCTTTGAAAACCATTTTTTTGTAGCCGGCCACTATTACATCTTTATATACATCTCCGAGTACTTGCTGGGCTTGCGAATCCGGCCCTCCAAGTATAGCGCCTTCCCGACTATATATCGTTGCTTTGTCCGCAAGGAAGGTCCGTGCTTGAGTGCATGGGTTCGGCCCGGTGGCGCCTCCCTGGGCAACATGCTCCGCTGCTGCTTCCTCGGCTGCTTTACAGAGCGCATCTGAGACGGAACCATCAGTATCCGTAGCCGCCAATCCAACAGCTGTCTCTGCAATTTTATCTTGCTCCGCCCATAGGCGCGCTATTTTTTTAAGATGGGATTCTACTGCCTGCAGCTTGTCGTCGCATTCTGTTGGAGTGGTTTCACTTTCATCTCTTACCTGAGCAAAAAATCCTGTTACACCAGTTGGCTCCTGACCCAGTGTCGCCAAATTTTCACAAGTTTCCAATGTTTTGCCCTCGTTAAATAAACTTTTAACAGCCGGAAATGTTTCACCCCCGTTTTCAGCCGCACATGTGTTAAATTCCTCAATGAGACATCCCCCCTCGCGCTGAGTATTTGCCACCTCGTCGCATAAGTTCCATATTTCACAGCCTTTCTCGCCCCACCAGTCGTCATAGTCGTCTAGGCCAGTAGGCGCTATCGTCATACCACATTCTTTTAATTTGTTCTGGTAGTCTGCATATTCACCGGCTGCTAGACTCTCCGTAAGTTCTTTCGCTAGCGCTTCCTTAACGGCGGTCTGAATCGCTACGTCGCGCGCCTCCCGGGCGGCGATAGACTCCGGGCTCTGTCCCCAGAGGAGATCGTCTGCTGCTATCGCGGTGGACTCTTCCTCTGTGGCCAGTAGAGGCGTCTCGGCCTCCAGGGCGGCCTGCTGTTCTGCAGCGCTGACCGCCTCAGCCTGGCGGTTCCTAGCCTTTGACTCCTCAGCGGCGGCGGTGAAGGCCTCCTCGGTTTGCTCCCAATAGCTTTTTGAATCAGGCGGATCCGCCAAAAGTTTATACAACCAATCTGGGACTGTCATTTTACGCCACTCCTAGCGCCTTTAGCGCATCTTCGATATTTATTGGAATCGAGATTAAGACACCATTTTTAATTTCTGCTTCGGTGGGGACGCCATTCCACCATGCGATCACCCACCAATACTGTGTGTCACCATAATACTGGTAAGCAAGCTTGTACAAGCGATCACCATATTTCCATATGTGACTATCTGCTGTAATTCGCGCGCGATCAGCCACCGAGGGATTTTTCAGCTCTGGGGTTTCATACTGGACTATGTACTTTACACCTCTCGCTTCTCTCAGAGGCTTATAATATTCACTTTTATTTGTTATGATTTTAGAGTTTCTATATCTTCCCATTATTTATACCTCGTCACTTTTTTGAAGTAAATCCCAAGCTGCTATATAAATTTTCTACCGTAGCGTTCATTTGTTCCATGGTACTTTGAAGTCCTTCATGGATTTCCTGTAAGGGTTGTTTATCTGTCGTAGTGTCAGGAAAATCGGCAGTAAGGCTCCCGCCAGCGGACGCAGCGATACCGAGAGCATCCTGTTGCGCGGCGAAATTGTCCAGTTTGGCCTGCAACGCCGCAATTTTGGCTGCTTTCTCGGCTTCTTGCTTTGCTCGTTCTGCTGCGGCGGCATCTGCATCTGCATAGCTCTCGTCCAAATTAACACCGTATGGAAACAAGCGGTTGTATGGCTGTGACTCGCTCCACCCTACTGGCCCTTCATGAATAGGCCTGAAGGTGATGCTAACTTCAATCAATTTTGGAAGAACAACTCCGACCCCCTCATTAAAAACGCCGTCGGCACCCTCAAGATTGTGGCTTACGTTAACATTCTGAATCACCCCCAAAAGGCCAGGAGAAGCATCGGCGCCCTTGTCTGTAAGATAGTATTTAGCACTGCGATCACCGTCAGCCGGAGGAGAAACAATAGTATTGGAGGCTTCTGCTTGCAATAGGTTCATTACTTTTAATCTCACCATCGGAGACTGTGAAATTGTTTGAGCAAATATGTCTGGCTTCTTCGTCACCGGATCTATTAGGTTCGTGTAGTTCGGATATAAAAATTGAAGTAGTTTTTGTACTCTGCCCAAGTTTTCAAATGCTTCGCTTTCGGATTCTGCCGGCACTTTAAACCCGAGAGAAATATCTCTAGTTGTATTCTTAAACAAGTATATTGGGTCTATACGACCATACACAGTTTCGGCAGCCCAGTCTGAATTATAAACATCTGAAAACTGCGTTATAAAGGCTTTAAAAGAAACGGACTGTTTGCTAGGCATGTGAACAAAGTTGATAACCATATTTTTATGGTTAGCATATGCATCTGAAGCTTTGACAAATGAACGCGCGCGCAGCTGACCTGCGCTCGTTATTTCGCCTTTTTCGTTTTTGCGAACCCCCTCCCTAACAGGCCCCCCTTGAGGATTGTCTGTAAATTTCTGAGCGTTAAAAGTCTCACTGAGTTTTGGTCCGTTGTCATTTGCCATCTATAATTCTCCTTATCCAAAGTCTGGCGCTGCTAGCGCCAGGGCCCCACGATGCCGTTCCGTGCCGGTAGGCCGTTAGCAGCGTTCTTTGTCACTTTGCCGACCACCGTTGCCGCGGCGCCCTTCAGTAAGTCGCGCGTAGTCGGTCCATCTAACTGCACTGTAACTGTCATAGGTCCGGAGCCTCCCGCGGCTGCAGCTGCGGGGGCGGCGCCCCCACCGGCGGCGGAGCGCGCGGCGGTGGCAGCAGTGGCGGCCGTAGCAGCTGCTCCCATAGAGGCAACAAATTCCAAATTCTTTCTCATCGGAATCGCGGAGATTGCTTCGCCAATTTTCACTATGTTGTCTGCTGCGTCCTTCGATGTAAGAGCCGTAAAAAAACCAGTAATACCGGTTAACACGGTTCCTATAGCAGTTCCCAAGGACTCAATTAGCAGCCTAATTTGATTAATGGGGTTCGTCACTTCTATAACTCTAACGGCAATCTCTCCAAAGGCGTACGCTAATTTGACCAGACCTTCAAGGAATGTGGAAGCAAATGATTCCTTAAACACGACGCGCGCGAGTTTGCTAAAAGCGGCGGTCACTGCAGTGACCGCGAGGCCAATGAGCATCAGGGCGCCCTTGGCCGCGAGAAATGCCGCGATGGCGGGCCAGAAGAAGTTCACGAGAAGCGCGAGTCCCACGACCATGAACCCGTGGATCACTTTTTCAAGGTGGCCCGTGGCTTCGAGCCATTTATAAATGTTGCTCGCGAGCACGACGATTGGCTCCACAATAAACCAAATAAGCTTAGCCAATGCGCTCACGGTGGCAACAAAGGGCTTTAAAACGATGGCGAGTCCCGACATTTTTTCTTCTCCCACTTCAAACGAATCAAACAGCAGGGAAAAACCGAGGGTGGCGAGGGCAATCCCGGCGGCGACGGGCCCGAGGAAGTAGGCGCCTATCAACATCAACACTGCAAGAAAAGGCTTGATAATATCCATATTTTCTGCAAGCCATGTCGCGGTGTTGCTTAATCCATCGATTAGCGCATCAAGGACAGGAATCAGCTGCATAAATGCTGTGGTGAGTTTGTCTTGAATAGAGGCCAGGTCTCTGGCTCTGTTCGCGGCTTCTTCAATCTCTTGAGAAGTTTTTTGTGTGGCGCCCTCGACCGATTCCATATTTCCACTAAGAATTAGTGACAGGTCGTTAACATCAGTGAGACCCATAGCACTAGCGTAAAATTTCTTCTGGTAATAGTCCATAGTATCAAAAGACAAACCAGCGTCAAGGATCGAGTCTCGGATCATACCAAATCTTTCTGCTGGTTCTGTGGCAGTCATCATATCCATCGCATTGACAAAGTTACCTCCCAACGCAGCGTTTAACTTACCAGCCATTTCGGCTGCACCTTCGAATGTATCAAATTTGTCTGTGAGGGTTAATATTTTCTGCATTTCCAGACCCGTGATCTTCATGACCGCCTGCAGCTCTTTAAACGTTCTGTTGCCTTGGTCTCCCATTTTCGCCAGCATATCGGTGGCTCCAGCAAAATCTTTTGCCATGGCCTGTGGGGCTACTCCCAACTCCCTGGCAAACTTCTCCAAGTCCAGCATGGTTTGTCCCGCTTGTTCCGTAGACATTCCCATGGCCTTTGTCGAAGTTTGAATGCTGGTGGCGAAGTCAGCATGCGATATACCAAGCTTTTCTAAAATTGCGCCTGTTTCATTTAGTGATTTTCTCTCCGCCTCTGACGCAAAAGTAAAATCAGTAAAAGTTGTATACAGCGCTTGTGCAGAGTCCGATGCATCGGATGCTTTTATGCCGTATTCTCGTACTTGAGCATAAGTTTGTGTCAGGGATCTCGCAAAATCGTCGTCGGCGCCAGTGGCGCGGCGGAATTTGTTTTCCATGTCGGCTAATTCAACGGTAAGTTTAACTATTGCATCGCTATATGCCAAAACCGCATCGATGGCGGTGCGCTTGAACATATTCTGAAACTTCTTCTTCTCTGCGGCGCCGCCCCCCATGGCGTCTTTGAGGCCCCGAAATCCTTTGCCAATGGTGATCAAGTTTCTTGGATTAAACAGGCTTGTTGGGGTAATCTTCGAAGCATCAAATAACGTCGCGACTGATTTTGTAAGGTCGGCTACGGCTGCTGTTTTACTTTGAAGTCTGCCAATATTTTCGTCTAGTTCTTTGTTCTGTTCTTTCAGCTGTTCAATTTCGTTTAAGTTGGCGGCGCGATTTTCCGTGCTGACGACGTTCAATTCTTTCAACTGTTCGATTCGCGCGTTGTTGTGTTCCAGCTGACGCTTATTTATGTCTAGTTGGTCCCTGGCGTTTTCCAAGTCCTCTCTGGTAATTTCGACATGTCTTTTAAGTGCATCTGCGCGGTTGTTGCGAGAGATGATCTCCGCATCTAGAACATCCGCGGCTTCCGCGGACAGTTGATTGGTGGCCTTCATGGCCTCCAGTTCTTCGTTCCTTAACCGAGCAAGTTCTTTCTTGATCTCGCGCAGCTCCAAGCCAGCCTTGGTAAGTTTATTTACTGCGTCTACTTCTGCCTGTATTGCTGCTGGTTCAGTGGGATCGCCCAAAACAAATTCCTCTCAAGTATAAACTAATTAGCTTTGCAAAAAAAAACAGGGCTATGAACCCTGTCTATTTCTCCCCATCATTTGAGGGGGAGGAGACGGCTGGTTGTGCGAGGAAAGCGTTTGCGTTGTGCTATTGCTTCCTGATGCTGCCTCAATCGCCTCTTTTTCAGTTTCAAGCTGTTGAACTAGCCGTTTCACAAACCACCCACGCAACCCCACCGGGAGATTGTAGGATTCAGAAAATGACCACCCACCAGAGTATTTTAAAAAGAAGAACTGCTCATACACGTTCTCCATATATTCATCGGTCAGGCCAAAAAAAGTCCGCAGAAAGCGGTACCTCCATATTTTGCTCATGATCACATTCGCTACACTCAAAATGCTGAGTTAAATCTATATTGGGTGCAGCAAGACGATATGACAGTCGCAGTTGTCGAGAATCCATGGCTGGCAAGTTCTCGACCAAATATTTAATTGCTTCTTGGGAAGAATCGCCATCGACCGATACAAGCATTGCTGCCAGCTGTCTTGTTATGTTTCGTTCTGCGTAATTCTTTCGTTTGCGGTCTGCTTCCATCCCCGCAACAAATGTTTTTTCATGTCGTCCGGTAAGCAACTTAAAGACTACATCCAATTCCGTTCGGGGTAGGCGCGTCGAAAAAGTCCCATTCTCGTTGACCGTAACATTTAAATCTTCTACATCTTCTCCTTGATATACGTGAGCATCATTTAAGTCGAAAGCATATTCCTGCTGTGTTCCGCAGCCCGGACAACTTACCTGTGTTTCATACACGTTACCATAACCGGAAACACGCATAGCAATAATAATTGCATTACGGTCTCCCACAATAAGCGAATCGGGGTCTATTCTTTTATCGACAATAATATTTTTGATAACTCTATCAAGGGCAACACCTTTTTTAAGGAGTGCTTTCGATGTGAGAATATCTTCTTCTTTCGCCGTCATTTGGCGAATTTCAATGCTGTCCTCTCCCCGTAAAGGATGTCCTTCTGGGTAGAAGCGACCTCCGGAGGGCAGCTCCACGAATTCCGTGGGAACGACAAACGAAAAACCACCACCACCTTCGTTTTGTATTGCTTGTGGTGGAGGAGCCGTGTCGTGCTGTTGAACACCGCCTACGCGGTCTCGGTTTCTAGACAATATACACCTCTTTTTTTATCTATACCTGAAAGAAATCCTTTTCGCCGGATCCGGCAACAAGAACTGAACCATCATTGAAGGTCTGGATCCGCGCCCAATCATACTTGAGAGTAACGGACATTTCAGTCAAATCATCAGTACCGTATGCCAAGGAATCTCCAAACTTCACGTCACTGATAAAGGAGTTCCAAAGGGTCCACTTCTCTAGAGCGTCTCCATTTGAATCAATCTGCGTGATGACTACAGTCCCCAAAGCGTTGGCTGCCTTGGCCTTAGAAATGGTGCCCATACTATCAGTAGTTGCATCAGTGGGAGGAGAATATCCTGACTGGACTAAAATATCGGATAAGGTGGCTGCCATGTCAGGACTAACAGGGTCAACAAGGGTAACAGTAATATCCTGCCATGTTACTTTGCCGGGATACTTAAAAACATGGTTTAAGTACATGTGCTCGGTGGCATCGACTGTAAAGCTGGGCTTTGCGGCGGTCTTGGCATACCATAGGGTAGCACCGCCCTGTGGGGCATTAATACCTTGAAACTCTACGTAAAACCTAAATTGTCTCTTGGGATCTTTTAGCTCGGTGCTCTCACCGAAATTTGTTGACCAGAATGGCATGTGTTAAAACTCCTATAATCTATTTTTAAATAGTGTGGTGAGGGAAAAACCCCTCACATCTTTAATCATCAAATGAAGCTCCCGTCGACATGATAACGAAGTCGATAGCAATGTATTCGATTGCACGAGCCGGTTTAATCATAATCTTCGCATACAAAATGTTCTGGTCGATAAGATCAGGAGT
>Ga0209434_1001210_pt1 | contig 11734 bp, 19 predicted proteins | sample ETNvirnome_2_300_FD_184068 | JGI IMG/M metagenome (GOLD analysis project Ga0209434, IMG submission 184068) | Marine viral communities from the Pacific Ocean - ETNP_2_300 (SPAdes) (version 2) | ecosystem: Environmental > Aquatic > Marine > Oceanic | place: Pacific Ocean | collected 2013-06-22 | reverse complement strand
CTATTTGAAAGCTGGTCAAAATATTTTTATAACTCTTTAAAAGAGCGTTTAATTAAAATAAAGGTCAAAACAAGATGAAACTCTTATTTGAAAATTGGCGAAACCATTTAGTCTCCCTTGAAACACAACTTTTAATTGAAGGCCGTATCGAGGACGTCAAAAAGAACTAAGAGAAAATTTGTAATTGGTGATTTAGTTCAATTTGATATTTCTCATATAGTAGGGATTGTAACGGGGATAAAATTAGCGCCAGCTTTTTTCCCTTCAGAAGAAATATATGATATAAAAGTTAATTGGACGGATGGGGAAGAATTTTGGTGTTTAAAATTCACTTTAAATTTAATTTCTAGCAAATCGTGTAAGTAAAGACTAATTAATAAAAAAGGATTTTTGTTATGAAACTCACTGAGGAAACTCTCAGGCAAACCATCAAAGAAGTGCTAACGGAACATGCTGAATCAAACAATGAAGTTTGGAGTGCTTACAAAGAAGCAATCAGTGTAATTCGTGATATTTCCAAAAGATTAAGCGATGACGATTCTTATTTTTTTCTTGCAGAACTTAAAGAATGGTTCAATAAAAATGTTTTAGAGGAACAATGACCAGAGAAAAAGAGATCTCGTGAAGATCTAGAAGGGTAAAGTCAATTGGAGTATTACTTTAAAGGAAATCAATATGAAACTAACCAAATCAAAACTTAAGCAGATTATTAAAGAAGAGTTAGAAGATGTGCTTAAAGAAAAAAATCTGCGAGAATCATGGTGGAATGGTACGTCGGCACCCAAGAAAACGCCACAATATATGAAAGCGATTGCTGAAAAACACGCGATCAGTGCCGTGACAGAAGAAAACGCGACTGCCCCCTCATCCCAAAAACTAGCTTTGCCTTTGCAAGTTATTAAATCCGATCCAATAAGATGGGGGGATCCTAATTCATATGACAAGGATGATTGGGATACAAGCCTACATCATACTTATGAGATACTTGTAACAATCCGCGACGCCGCTGGCAAAAGCTATATAGCTTTTATGCTTGTTGATGGTAATACCGGAGAAGCGGAGTATGAGGGCGAAGGTTATAAAGACTGGCTAAAAAACAGTCAAGCCTACGAAGCTTGGTGGCCAGACAATTAGTTTGCTTTATAGGTTCATTAAAAAAATAAAATGAAATTAACAAAATCAAAACTTAAACAGATTATTAAAGAAGAACTCAAACAAATGGTAGAGCCCTTCTCAGGCGAAGAGCAAGAAGCCCACAGTGATGCTTATTATGAGTTATTAGACTTTTTAACAAACTCTAGTTTGCCCGGGGATAAACCTTCAGAGAAATTACACTCTGCTCTACGTTGGATCGCCAAGTTTGAAGGAGGGGTCGAATGAAACTAACAAAATCAAAACTTAAACAAATTATTCAAGAAGAGATGGAAGAATACACAACGTCAATGGTTGTGAATTCATTAGAAGACGCTTTAAAAACAGTTTTACCTACTATAGAACACGCATATGCTTCTCTCTCTGACAATAGATCAAAAGCCGAGTTTGAAGATCACCTTCTTAAAAATATTGAAATGTATGTCGACAAATGGAGAGAAGAGCGCGACGATGGGGACGAGCTAACAAAAGACATTCGCAACCGGTCGGGTGGGGAATGGCCACCGCAACCGCCGGTTCCGGGCACAGGAGAATAAAATGAAACTAACAAAATCAAAACTTAAACAATTCATTAGAGAAAAGATTGTTCAAACGATGAAAGAAGGGGATGTGGTTCAAGGGCCATGGCCCCCGGGCACCGATGAAGGTGATAAACTTCCAGCAGAATTTCAATATGAATATGTTTTAGATGAACTCGTTAATGCAGCTAGAGATAGTGTAATGCCTTTGGCAGTTAAAAAACTAAAAGATGTAGGGGCTTTTAGCGATGAAGAAGAAAGAGGTAGAGGTCTAACTTATAACGATGTTGAATTAGAAATTGAAGAGGGTTTGTTGGATGCGCTTACACCTTTGGCTAAAATGATTCAAAATAAAATAGATTATAAATCAGGCGCATATTTAACAGAAGTAAAAATAGGCGATAGAGTTGAACATAGAGAATATGGACAAGGGCAAGTGTCTGCCCTTCGAAGTGGCAAAGGGGGTGACAGACGAGTTGTTGTTAATTGGGATAGAAAAGGTGAAAATCGCGAAACAATTGTTGATTCACTTAAAGTAATTAAAGAGGACACCAAACCTTTTCTCAATGAAAAAGATTCCCATTCAGGTCAATCATGCGAAGAAGCACATTCAGATGTATCACATGAAGAATGGGAAAAAAAGCAACACAATGAAGATAATCTTTGAAAATTGGCGCCATTATTTAAATGAGGCACCCGAAGAACCCACAGTGGGTGAATTTTTAGAATTATTTGCAAAACAGAGACCAAAAGTACTCACTAAATATTTAAAAATTGGAGCAAAAGCCATTGGAGCAGTTGCAGGTGGTTTGCTTACCGGCGCAGGCGCAGGTGCAGTAACCGGTGGTCTAGGCGTTGCTGCAGCAGGAGCTGGAGCAGCAGTAGGTGCTAAGATTGGAGAAGAAGCGCTTAATCAAATTTTAGGAAAAATTATCGACAATGCTCCGAATCTTGCAAATTTTTTATATACCATGGCAAAACAACAAATCCCAGACGACCAAAGAAAGCCGATAGATGTTTATTTTGACCTAGATGATGAATATGAAGCTTTATTACAAGGCATGGACTCAAAACTAGCTAAAAATTTTACAAAGGGCTTATTTGAATATTATAAAGATGCTTTTAGCCAGATTGAAGAAGAAGATATGGGGAAACCTCTTAAAAATTTCCTAGAAATGAACGCAAATCAATATTTAAGAAATTTTTTAAGTAAACAAGACCGATCCGGGGTTGGCGTCATAGTCAAAAAAATATAAAGATTTTCAACAAATACTTTAAAGAATAAAGCTAGATCTGATAGAATAGAGTTTGTGAACGCGAAATGTTTACACTGAGGAATTTCACCATTGACATTTAAGTTCGCAAACTCTTTCTTTTTTAAATTTTCTTTTAGATGAGAATTTAAAGTTATCATTTTTTATTTGGAGAAATTATGCTAGCAGATATTATTGTTGGTCTTCAGTATGGAGACTGTGGTAAAGGAAAAATTACTTACCATCTTTGCAAAACAAAAGACTATACACATGTTATAAGATATAATGGAGGTTGTAATGCAGGACATACCATTTATCACAATGGACAGAAGCATGTTACTCATCATATACCCGCTGGAGTGTTTTTTGGCATTAAGTCCATCATTGGTCCAGGCTGCGTAGTTGATATAGAACAATTTTTTAAAGAAATAAAAGAATTAGAAGAGCGCGGTATACAGACAAAAGGATTAGTTTTTATATCAAACAACACTCATGTGATTACAGAAAATCACTTAGAAGAAGACCAATTGGATTCTCATATCGGGACAACAAAAAGAGGGAATGGCCCAGCGTATCGCGACAAGTATGATAGAAAAGGGATAAGAGCAGAATATTTTGTATCAACGTGGAGAAAATGGGGAGATAGGCTTAGACCATACCTTATCGATACATATGAAGAGTTACACGTCAATGAAGAGGCCCCTAGGATCCTTTTTGAGGGTGCTCAGGGTTTTGGTTTGGATATAGACTGGGGGGATTACCCATATGTTACTTCAAGCCACTGTACGGCCGCTTCTGCGCTTCTTAACGGCATTCCTCCTCAAGCGGTACGAAATGTTTGGGGAGTAGCGAAAGCATATGAGACATATGTAGGCGCCAAACAGTTTCAACCAAAAGATCCAGTATTTAATGCAATCCAACAAATTGGAGAAGAATATGGTGCAACCACCGGAAGAAAGAGACAATGTAACTGGATGAACTGGAATTTAATCGAAAAAGCGATTAATATTAATGGAGTCACAGACTTAGTACTTAACAAGGTGGATGTTTTAGAAAAACTTGGAAAATATGTGATTAAAGAAAACGATATTTCCCACAAATTTAACAACTTATGGGAAATGAAAGGATGGATCACTGATAAAATAGCTTCTAAAAACGTTAATGTCTATTTTTCAGGAAATAAAAATAAAATTTAAGGTTTAAAAAACTATTTAAACATATGACAGAGTGTACTATAAAAAACAATACTACGCATGATTTAACTGATGTCATTGAATATGTCAAATCGTTTTATCCTTATGCACAACGAAAAATAGGGTTTAATAAGCCTCCTATGATTGTTTTTGATTCAGATCCACAAAATGCTGCAAAACCTTTAGGTAAAACAGCATATTATAAACCAAGCACTCACACAGTCACAGTCTTTGTCGATGGTCGACACACTAAAGATGTATTAAGGTCGGTTGCACATGAACTAATACATCATGGTCAAAATTGTCGTGGAGATTTTAACGGTGATATTGCTTCTGAAGAAGGTTATGCACAAAGCGATCCTCATTTAAGAAATATGGAAAAAGAAGCATATATGCAAGGAAACATTATTTTTCGCGATTGGGAAGATAATATGAAAAAGAAACTTAAAGAAACTATTTATTATGAAAATAGGAGAATAGGCGATATGTCTTTAGAAAAATGGAAAAACAATGAACTTAATTTTTTGTTAATGAAAAAGTTCAAACTTTTAAAAGAAGATATTCAAACTCGATATCACATGCGAGATGAATATAAAACAACTGATCTTTCAGGTGAAGAATTAGAAAAAAAAGATGATGAAGATGAAGAAAGTGATGAGAGCGAAGCACATACTGCTAGCCCTGATAATAAAACACAACACAAACCATCAGAAGAGGAAATAGAAGAAAGTTATGCATATCATGCAGATGACGACGAAGAAGAATCCTTACCACCTAAAGCCTTATCCCCTGAAGATTTAGCTCCTTTTGAAAACCGCCCCGATATCGCTTTAGAACCACCACCCAGTAAATATCCTGAAGAATCTTCTTTTGGATTTGAGGCCGGAAGACCTTATAATCGTGACGATGACGATAAAGAGCAGGAACCGGTAGATTTAGAGGCAATGGATTCCAACGAGGCTTTTGGGTTAGCTTGGAGTAAAGCTATTGAAATTCTTCAGGATGCCGGTTATAGCGATGCAGCCTGTAAACTTAGCGCTGAATCTGGTGGAGATCCAAACGAGAGTGAACCATCGCCAGAAGAAGAACCAGAAGAGACAATACCTGAAGCATCATATCAACGTGATGATGAAGAGAAAGAATTAACTGAGCTTAACGAATCTCTTGCATTAAATGAATGGTACCAAAACAATCTTTATAATAAATTAAAAAACCTCTGGTCTAAATAAAATAACATAAGTCATGGCAACATATTAGATCATCAATATAATTGTGTATATGTAAATGGAGATGCCTTTCTAGATGAAGACGGTGATGCATCTACCGCCAGTTGGGGAGATATTACTAGCGAACCACTATTTACTGATGCGAGTGTATTAGATTTTACACTACAGAAAACTTCGCCGTGTGTTGATACAGGAATTACATTTGATAGCATTGTATATGACTTATCAAACAGTTTTCGACCATATGGCGCAGGCTTTGATATGGGAGCCTATGAGTTTTCGGAGGTAGGAGTAATGAGTTTTGGAGAATATGAAAATGTAAGTGCCACAGGGTCTAGTCAACCTGATAGTAGTGGCAAAATATCTCTTTTTGATGGAGATTATACTATATTGAATATTCCTAATATATCAAAACAATATAAAAAAGGAGATGGCACTGGTGTGAATCCAAAAGTTGAACAAGTTCCAGTTATTTTAGCAGTTCCATCTCCAGCAGCTTTAAGAGGACGGATATCGCCATATATTGTATCTGGCTCAACCTAATTTTAGATACTAATTATAAACAAGGAGAAATAACACAATGGCTAAGAAACGTAAAATAAGAAAATTCTTAAGACGAAAAAGAGCACAAGAGGAATCAGGCACGAATTCTGTTGAAGAACAAAAAGCACAAGAAGAAGTTGAAGAAACTAAAAAAGAAACATCCTGGGTACCAAAGCTTAGGAATGTAGTGTCTAAAAAAACAAAAAAGAAGTAAATAAAATTTATTTCTAATATGAGGAAAAATAGTATGATCAACTTAAATGCTATTGCGCGCCGGTTTCTGCTTGGAGAGGTAAAAGCCTCTCCAAGTATTCATAGTTATATACAAAGTTTAAATGAAATAATAAACAACATTGCGCCAAAAAGTCAAAGGGATTCACGACGTCTAGATATTGCAAAAGACCAAATAAGAGAAATCAAAAAATTATCACGAAAGTTAGAAGAACGTGTGCAAATTTTAGAAGAACAAATAAATATTTTAGAAGAAAAAAAGGAAAATAAATAATGGGCGGCGTTGCTAAACATTTAATGCACCTTTATGATGATAAAGAATTAACTTATAATAATATTAAAAAGATTTTGACTCAAGCCTCTTCCGGAGAATTAAAGGGCACAGAGAAAACTGATGGTTTTAATATATATTTAGGTGTTATAAAAAAGAAAGGAACGTGGCTACCGGCATGGGCAAGAAACAAAGGCGACATGAAAGAAGGCGGACGAACGTTCGCAGACTTAGCCGCACGAAAGTTTGGTGGTTCAAAGGCCCGGGCAACAGAAGTTAAAAAGGTGTACTTAGACGCCTTTAAAGCCTATCAGAAGGCCATCAATTCACTTAATAGGAACCAATTAGCAGCTATATTTGGAACAAATAGCGAAATATTTTATAATACAGAAATTCAGGGACCGAGCGCAACAAGTGTTGTAAATTATGATAAAAATATTATCTCTATACATCATGTAAACCATAAAAGATACAATCCAGAAACTAATCAGCTAGAGGTTGTCGATGCGACAAAAAATTCTGCAATATTAGATAATTTAATCGATCAGTTTGAACAGGCAACGGCCGAAGAAGATTTCTCTATTCGAAGAACTGCTTTTTTAAAGTTAAATGAGCTGGACAATGACTATGATTTAAATATTGCCTTGCAGAGAATGCAGAAGTCAGGTTTTTCCGGAAGTATGTCTATTGGAGAATATTTAGAAAATTACATAAAAAATGAAGTCGAAAGGAAATTAAGTTTTTTAAATCTAGAAATTCAACAAAACATAGTTAATAGAATTTTAAAGAAAGAGGATCACTTTAGTCTTACTCAAATTTATAAAGGGTTTCCTATCGAAGTCAAAGAAAAGATCAAGAATTTTGTTGACAACAGTCCTTTCACCCTTAAAGATGCAATTTGGCCAATCGAATCCGCAATTCACGATTTCTCTATTGAACTCTTAAAAAGTCTTAAAAGCGCATATATTTTAGATAACGAATCTGAACTTACGAGGCTTAAAAATGAAGTAGGAACAGCGATTAAAGGTGCTCAAAAATTTCAAGGAGAAGATCAAGAAAAGGTACATAAAGCGTTGGCACGACAATTAGAAAAACTTAAGCATCATGACAATATTACAACCGTTGTTGAAGGCTTTGTATTTCAAATTGGAAATCAATTATATAAATTTACTGGAAATTTTGCTCCAATAAATCAAATATTAAGACTTTTTAAATTTCCGAGAGGTAGCTTACCTCCAATTCAAACACAAACAGATACAAAGCCAGAACAACAAATAACAGAAACAGAGGATGATGCGCAAATTATAGCTTTAATCCCTGGTAAATTTAAACCCCCTCACCGCGGACATTTGGAAATGGCAAAACACTATTCAAATATTGCTGATAAAGTTATTGTTTTAGTTTCACCATTACCAAGAGAATATGCAGAGGGTAAAGAAGTATCTGCAGAAGATTCAGTAAGAATATGGCAAATATATTTAAAAAGCGCCAATTTAACAAACGTTATTGTTGAAATTGCAGAATATAATTCGCCCGTACAAGCAGCAATGGAATATGGCAATAAGCCAGAAATTGCTGGAAGTAAAATATTATTAGGTGCTAGCACAAAAGGAGGTGATGCCGCACAAAGGTTTGGTAGTAATTTACAACGTTACGTACCAAATGTAGATATATTAGATCCATTAAAATATGCGTATGAGACAAAAGGGGATAATGTATTACATGCATCTGATTTTAGAGCAGAATTGGCGAAACCTGAAAAAAACATTGATATGTTTATTCCGGAAGAAGCAAAAAATAGAATACCTGAAATATTAAGTATTTTAGGAGAAACAGAATTAAATGAGGAGAAAAGCCCAATTCCATTGGGCTTGTTTCTTCGGTTAATTGAAGAGGGAATAGATGAGGCGCCGAACGAAACCGAAGAAGCTGAAATTGAACTAGCGCTGCCTGCAGAAATCGAAAAAGAAAAAGAGAAGGAAAAAGAAAAACAAGACGCTAAAGAGGAAAAAGAAAAAAAGGAATCTGGTTTACAACAAACGCAAGATGAGCTTAAAGACAAAGCTGAACAAACTAGAGATGAATCTGAAGACGAACAAAAAGAAAAAGAACAGGAAGAAACGCTAGAAAAAGAAATTAAAGAAATTTCTGCAATGGGTGCTGGTGCAGTTGAAGGCGGCGCGGTATTTAAAAAGAAAAAGAAGAATACAGCAAATAAAGAAAATAATGAAGAGTTAGTTAAAGAAGTTTTAGACTATTTAATAAGTAGATAATGGAGTACACATATATGGTTGACCGTACAAAATTTATGAAAAACATAAATGAAGAGAAAAAACTTCGCGAATTAGTAAGAAAAACTATTCGCCTTAAACGAAAAAAAGCTCGCTTAGAAGAAAAAAAGCTTCGAAATTTTATAAGAAAAATAATTTTATTAGAAGCTAAATCAACAGATGTTGCTAGTGAAGTGCCACATAGATCAACTGGGATTAATATATTGGAAGATTTGCTTAAAAAAATTATTCCTATTTTAGAAGATGATTATAAAGCTTTGACCTCAAACGAAGAACAAAGAATTTCGTTCAGAGCACACATTGTTAGTGCAGTTAAAAATTCTTTAACCCCTACAAAAGTTAACATTGATGCGGCAGCAGCTGAACAATCAATTAAAGAAGAACAAGAAGAACAATCAATTGATGTAAGAGTTGGTGATGAAACAGACGATGCATTTATTGATATTCAACCTGAAGAAGAAGTACCACAGGACCCACGTGACGATTTTGGTTTAACAGGACAAGATAAAACAGGTAGAAATATGGCATACTCTAGTTTTAATAAAGTTGAAAAAAACGTTTTAGATGCTTATGACCTTTTATCTAGTGATGAAGATAGAGAAATATTTTATGACTATTTAATTACAAATTTAAAACTTTACTTTGATAAGTTTGAAGATGAATTACAAACATCCTTGCAAGAACCGACTACACCAGAGTATGAACAAGAAAAAACTTCTGGAGAAGAATTATAATTTATGGTATAATGTGATTATATCACATATTTAATAAATTTTTTAGGTTTAAAAATGGTATGGAAGAAAAAAAGACGACTTCACGGAAAAAATCAACATTATAGTTTATCTAGAAAGCTGCGTCGTGAAAATAAAAGTAACGATGAATTTGAAGTGATGTTGAATGGTTTAAAGCTAGAAGAGCTTATTGGGCTTAAGCTAGAATTGGCTTCGAAATATTTTGGTGGAAGAATGTATGGTATACCTTTATGGTTCTCCTTAAAAAGTATCACACAAGATGCTATGCTTAAATATGCATTATCAGCGACAAGAGCAAAAAAGGAAGCAGCGAGACTATTAGGTTTATCAGCAAATGATTTTCGAAAATTGCTAAAAAAATATGATATTGAAAATTATTTTGAAGAAAATAAAAATAATGATTTGACAAATGAGAATTAAGTGATATAATACATATTATATACTAAAAAAGTATGAGGAGATTCGATATAATGGATTAGTAACAGTAGTTGAATAATAAAATCATAACAAGGAGTTGGTTCATGAATACTATAGTGGGTTTTTCATGAACTTAATATGTATATCAGCAAGCTTCTATGGTATTATCGAAGCGGCAATTTTTCAAATTGCAGTATGAAGAATACCTGGCCTGGTTAGAGTGAGGATCTAACTCCCACTATAATTTGATATGGGGGTGAAGCGGTTTCGACAGAATAAAAAAAGTATTATCGTGCAAGACTGTGTGGGTAACACAGTAAAAATACTCAAACTTTATAAATGCCAACGATAATGTTGAATTTGATTACGCTGTAGCAGCTTAGTCACGGGGTTATAGCTACCTTGTTATTCAAAGCTATATTATAAGTTTTTAATTTCTTTAAAAAATTGATGGTACGCGCAGCCAGGATTTGTGCAGTTTGTTGGAGTAATATATAACCAACTAATCTTGTGAATGACGAAATATTTGAATTATTTTGGACCCGGGTTCGATTCCCGGCACCTCCACTTAAATAGATTATAACTTGGAGAATTCAATGGGTAAAATTGCAAATACAATTTCAGAAATTCAAAAAAAAGAAAATTTAAATTTACTAGAATTATTTGATAAATATCCACACCTTGCTAAACTTCAATATGAAGAACAACTTGAAGAACAAAGTGTGTGCAAAAACGAACGTTGTAAGAAAAACAATTGTAAAAAAAATAGCTGCAAAAAACAGCTATTATGTGATTAAAACAAAAAGGAGAAAAATATGAGTGGAATAGTAGGTTATTTAGTAACATTGGCAGCAGGAATTGTCCTAGGAGTTGCATTAAGTAAAAAGGGTGTACTATAATGGAACAAAATCAAGCTTTAAGTGTATTGGTAGATGTAGCCCGTTTTGCGCAAAGTAAAGGAATATTCACACTACAGCAAGCTGCAACGATCTCAGAAGCTGTTGGAGTGTTTGTAAAAGAAGATGAAGATACTTCGTACGACGTCGAAGAAGTAGACAGTACAGATTCTGTTGTGACACAGGAAGAAAAATAAGATGAAAGACTCGGAACAAAAAGTCAATAAAGTGTGGAAAACGGCCGCAACTTTTTCATCGTACGAAGAAGCTAAAAAGTTTATTTTAAAATATGAAAAAATATTAGAGGAACAGCTTTTAAAAATTCGTCGGATGAATGGTGATAAAAAGAATCCATTTTATGTAAAAATTTGGACGCCATCTCCTCCAAAGAAAAATAAAAGAAAAAATAAAAAGGCTAGGGTTAAAAATGAACGATGACAATGATAGATTCTTTGTTGCATTTCACAAAATGTTAGAAAGTGAATCCTTAAAATTTCGATATGCATATGATCAAATTGGTTATTGTAATGACGGAACAGCATGGGGTTGGAATAAATTCAAAGAAGAGTGGGAAAGACTTTATAAATTTGATTGTCCGCAAGGTTGTGCAGAATGCCCAGATTTAGATGATGAAGAAACTTATGAAACCGAAGATACTTTTGCTGAATTTACTCCTGATTTTATTGAACGTGAACTAGAAGAGGATGAAACATTTATGAACAATTTAGATCCTTCTGCATTCACATCAGAACAACTTTCTAAAGCGGCTTCTTTAAAATCTTATTTTTCCGACACTAATGAGGAAGATGAATAAAACAGTTTTAATAATTGGCACTGGAACCATTGGCGAGCCATTGATTGGTCTTCTGGCAGACTTCAGAAAAAAATTAAATATCGGGCAAGTAATTTTTCATAAAAGAACGCCCTTGATAGATGAAGTGGCGAAAGTCAACAGTCTAATAAAGAGGGGTGCCAAATTGGCCGTGAATAA
>Ga0209434_1001209_pt1 | contig 11734 bp, 13 predicted proteins | sample ETNvirnome_2_300_FD_184068 | JGI IMG/M metagenome (GOLD analysis project Ga0209434, IMG submission 184068) | Marine viral communities from the Pacific Ocean - ETNP_2_300 (SPAdes) (version 2) | ecosystem: Environmental > Aquatic > Marine > Oceanic | place: Pacific Ocean | collected 2013-06-22 | reverse complement strand
ACGGGTGTCTATCTTTGAGCTGTGTGTACGTATGGTGACTGTGACAATTTATTAAATCTGTAGATTCATATAGTGGATCATTGAATTCAGGATAAGGGGTGTTATCCCATACATGCCACCATGCTATTGGACACACTTGATGAATCTCATCTTCTATTTCAAATAACCACAGAAAAAACCTTGGATCTGTAAAAATAAATAAAACATCTGGTTTTTCTGCTGCAAGAGTTACCCTTATAAGATCTGGATTTCCAAATCCATCTATGGGCTTAATAATAAAATCATCATCAACTTTTATAGTGTCATAACTTGCGTGTTTTAAAGCTGCACCAAATTGTCTAAACGTGTATTTATTTTTTTCTAATAGTCCGCTTACGAGGTGTCTTGTCTGTGTTCCAACACCAGATGTAGATAGTGCATGATCAGACAAAATTACTACTTTCTTTTTCATTTATTTCAGCCTCAATACAGATAATAACACAGTGAGTACATCTAGTTAATTTAAAACTATGTACAATGCTTAGTATCTTTAAACGAGCAATACCTGCAGGAGTCTCTATTTTTAAGAAAAATATTATTTGAAACAGAAGATATCATATTGTTCATCATCTTTATACCGCGAGAAAGAGTCTTAGGCCCAACAGAAACTGTAACAAGTTCACAAATTTTACCTAACTTTCCCCCTCTTTTCAACAAAACAAATCCGCATCTGATATCCTTAAGCTCAATATTATGCTTTCTTGCCCAGAAATGCTTATAAAGTATAAGCTGTGCAGTCATTAAGATATCCTGCTTTTTTTCTCTTCTCCACCCGTAAGCCCCGGCTGTCTTCCAGTCAAGAATCCAGTAAATGTATCCGTCTCCATTTTTCTTAGGAACTTTTATTACAGCATCAATAAATCCTTTGAAATTCATAGATTTTCGACTTATCTTTTCATAAAGCTCTTCTTCTGCTTTAACAACTTCCCAATTGGGAAACGTCTTGTCAAGAAAATCAGGAATTTCATTCCACATATTTTCAGCCCAATTACACCATTCACTAACTGGAACATGTTTATACCAAGAAGGTTGCTTTTTATACCAGTCCGGATTATCAAAACCATTTTTTTCCCAAGCGGAACGAATATTAGATAAAAGTAAATCTTTATCTACTAATCTAGTCTCTAAAAGAGATTCACACCCCTCATGAACAGATGTTCCAAAATCTAAATAGGGGGATGGCTCAAACATATCCACCTTATCAATATGTGTAAGTTTATGTCTCCAAGAGCACTCTTTCCAGCACTTAATCTCAGAAAACGAAACGTGCTTCTTTCCAGTTGGAAACTCTAATTCGCTCATTCTAACTCTCCTGTTATTTTATAATACAGCAACCTATTAGCTTTTATCAGTATGAATTAATCATATCCTTTAGATCATATTTTGGATTCCACTTTAAATGAGAAATAGTTTTACTAATATCCGCTAGAGTTTCCCTAACTTCTGCTGGCCTTTCGTCTATATGTTCTATACCCACCCCCTCCATTATCATATCAGAAACTTCTACAATTGAATAGTTTTTACCCGTTCCAACGTTGTATACATTGTGCTTGATATTCGACTCTGCGGCACACATATTTGCATCTACAACATCATCAATGTATGTAAAGTCTCTTCGCTGCAATCCATCACCTACTATTGTCATTCTTTTTTCCTCTCTTGCCTGTCTTTTAAATAGACCTACTATGGGTGCATAATGACCTTTTACAGGTTCTCTTGGACCGTAAACATTAAAATATCGCAATACTATACTTTCTAATTCATAAAGCTGAAAGTATAATTTGCACACATTCTCACCCATCCATTTTGACATTGAGTATGGATTTAAGCAATATGGTGGCATATTTGGTTGGAATGGAATTGCATTCTGTGGTCCATATAAGGATGACGTACTAGAATATACAAGTTTCTTTACAGAGTGTAACCTGGACCATTCTAGAACCCTCTGTGTACCAACTACATTAACCTCAAAGCATTCACCTGGGCTTCCTATAGTTGGCTGAATACGACTGCGAGCAGCCAAGTGAAAAACGTAGTCGACATTAGAAAAATACTCAGAACAGTCATCTTGTGAAATATCTTTTTTCCAATATGCGACGTTTTCTTTGTTTTCATTATAGTAAAACTCTTTATTCTCAGGTGCAGAAAGATCATCTATGACAATAACGTGATGTCCAAGTGAAACTAGTCTATCAACTATATGGCTTCCAATAAATCCGCAGCCGCCTGTAACCAAGCTAGTCGTCACTTATAGCCCTTCCTTTCATTTTTTCCCAATCTCTATTTTTTCTCAATTTATTATTCTTGTCTAATACATTTTTTAATAAAGTGGGATCCACATCAAGTTCCTCAGCAAAGTAAATCAGTGCCTCCATATCTTTAGGAAAACAGTGACCTCCAAAACCTCTATCTCCATCTGGACCAGGAACCATTAAGTGACTCTTTCCAATTCTTCCATCATGCAATGCATACTCTGTCACTTTGTCAAAGTCAATATTGGCTGCTGTACAAATATCGTACATCTCATTTGCAAATATAACCTTTGTTGCAAGAAAACAGTTTGTAAAATACTTTACAGCCTCAGCTGTATTTGACCCAGTCTTAATAATTGGAATCTCTGGAAATGCACGTCTAAATATTTGTTTTACTTTACCAGTAGCAGGTCTTGGACCACCTATTATAATCCTGGTTTGATTTTTAAAATCTTCAAATGAATTTACTTCTGTTAAAAATTCAGGACTAAAGCAAACATGAAGCATAGACGTTTTATTTATTCTTTCTGTAGTTCCAGGAGGAATAGTTGATTTTATGACTAATACAGGTCTATTTCTACATAAATTATTTTTACACTCTTTGTCAATCTTTTCTATTGCAAGCTCAAGAATTCTTGTGTCACAAGAACCGTCTAGTCTCATTGGAGTTGGAAGACAGACAAATATAATATCAGACTCATAGCATACTTTTTCGTGTGTACTATTGCACTTATCAGCATCTATATCATACGTTCTAACCTTATAGAAGTTTTTAAGACCTTCTCTAATTGCTGAGCCGACAAATCCTTGTCCAATAATTCCTATCTCTGCATTCATTTTTTCTCCTTTTTTATATCTAAATACAACATGTGTGACAACATAGAAGATACTCTCTCTCCGTCATTAGATATAAAATTTTCAATTTCATTTTTTATTGATGACGATTTTTCAACATAAAAATTTTGACAAACTATTCCAATTTTCATTATAAAACCAGCCTTTTTTATTTTGATAAATTATATAGCATTGAGTAGTAGTTGGAAACTTTAGATTGAAAAAAGCTTACCTTAATATCTTCAGATTTAAACATTTCTAAATCTAAATACTCTCTACCGCCATTTCCTGAAATATATTCAGATGCCCCTAGCTCTTTACATATCTCGACTAATAAATCAGTTTTTGCTCCAGCAGCAGCGAGTTGAGATGAATATACTATGGGAGTGTTAATTTTTAACTGATCTCTTACCCAGTTAATTCCTGACATGTTTATTTCAATCAGTGTTTCATGATTATAGAATCTATCAGCCTCTATATCAAGATTGTATTTTAGATTTTTTAAAAGTTTTTTTCTCCACGGGTTGACACTTTCATCACATGCTACTACTTCATTGATAATCATGCTATTGCTTTTCTTTGGAACTGGGAATCCAAACCACTCTTCTTTTCCCTGATTGTTTACAAGCCTATTTCTATTTTGAAAATTATTTTTTTTAAATTTTACACTATCTAATATTACAAAAATATCACTCATTTCCATTTTTTTAAAAAAACCCTCATATGGAAAATGTTCAGGCTGGTGTATTGTTACTATGAGATCTTTCATGTTTCTACCTTAGAAAGTATTTAAATGGCATATATCCCTCAGCATATTTACATGCCCTTGTTTTCACACCATTAGATAGAGCTTTTGACTCTATTATCTCAGCAAGTGTAATCTTATAATTTTTATCACCTAGTACTTGTGATCTATACTCTCTTGATATATCTTTCTTTGCATCGATGTTTTCATCAGATAGTTCACAAAACACTGTTGGTTGAAAATTATATGTTGACGGTGTCTCATAGAATATAATATTTTTTCTATATCTACAAGCTGATAGGCATGCATTCGATATTGTTGTATGGTCTTGATGTGTATCAGTGTAGTATGGTATAAAAATCATTGAAGGATTTCTTTCATTGCAAATATTCTCTATGAAAGATATAATGCTATTTTTACTACTTTCAAGCTCTGTATCAGTGCCAGAATTAAAAAAGATAACGTCTATATCTTTAGAAACCCTGCGCCACGCTGCACTTTCTTCACCTAGCCGCTCCCAGTAGTCATCTTCACCCATTGTTGTCATACAGCAGATAATAAATTCATATTTGTCGATAGCTGATATAACGAATCCTGCGCATGATATAAACACATCATCAGGATGAGGACCTACTAGCAGCACAGTTTCTTTTTTATGCTTTGCCATAACTAAGAATCCTATTCATAATCATCATACACTTTTCTTCCATAGTTAAAAGATTTTTAAAATACTCTTCAGTATTTATATTTTTTGACCTTTTGATGTATGAAATGTTCTCTCTTCACTTTTTTTAGATTTATAAATATAGTCTGTAAAGCTAGAAATTTCAAAGTCAGATATAAATCTTTGGTAATCTTTATCCATCTTTATCACTCTTGCTTAAGACTTTTATAAGATACTCCTTGTATGTATTTTCACTCATCTGATATCTCTTTTAAAATTAGCTCTGCTTCTTTCTCATCTATTGTATTTTCTATTAGTATCTTTTTATCATTTTTATCTATATAAAATGCTCTAGGCCAATAAGGAATCAGGCCCCTTACAAGATTGCAAATCTCTCTCGGAGTCATATCTTTTTTTACTTGACCATCCTCTGGAAGCCTTTTTCTACACTTAAACTCATCGCCTATAGCAAATTGATCAATGTATGATAAGCTATTATTTTCAAGATAAGAATAAAACAATAGTAAAATTTCACACGAACACTTAATCCCCTTCTTTAAAACATCACCAGCACTATCATTATCCTCTATATTAAATTTTTTTTGAATTATTATCTTTCCGCCGTCAACTTTAGGAGTTAGCTCGTGTAGAGTAACACCAGTCACACTTTCTCCATTTATTATCTGCCAATTGAGAGTATGAGATCCCGCATAGTTGGGTAATAAAGATCCGTGAAAATTAGCAGAAACAAGATTAGAGAGACCTATTATTTCTTTTTGTATTATTTTATTATAGTAAAAGCTTAGTATGACATCAGGAGAATAGCTTTTACAATCTGTGTAAAAATTATGATATGATATATCGCTACGCCTGGGATGATCTTCTGAAAAAACTATCTTGACATCTTCAAATAAGTCTTTAGACTGTGATATAAAATTTTTATAAAGAAGATTGTTTTTGGTAAATAAAAGAAGCTTCATGTCACAATTGTAAACACTTTTCTAGTATTTCGTCACATTGATCTTCAAATGAAAAATCTGACCAGCAATAACTTTCTGGAAATAAATCGTCTGATACGATTGAAATAGCCTCTTTCAGAATTTTATTTAATGAATCTGTTTTCTCATAATCATATACAAGACACGACTCTTTCCAAAACGAGGGAATTGTCACCGGCTTATTACAAACAGGAAGCACTTTTGCGGAAATTCCTTCGCCTAACATCCTGGGACAACCTTTTGGCTGCCCAAAGACTCTCATATCCATTGTTATCACATGTATTTTAGAGAGAGAGTAAAGATTAACTAGAAAATCCTCACACACATTTCCAATAATAAATGGAGAAATTCCTCTTTTTGAACATGTGCTTTCAATACTAGATACATAAGATGAGTCTTTTTCTGGTCCAACTACAACAATATCAAAGTTTTTAACTAAATCTGGATTTACCTGTTGAAAAAAACTAAGCTGCGTCTTAACATACCACAAAGAGCCTGTTATCAGAATAATATTTCTTTTATTATATTTTTTTAAAAATTTTTCAGCCTTTTCTGACATTGCTGGCTGTGCTACTGGACACAACTCTTCTTCTTCAAAATAGTGATCTGCATGTACATAGTTTGGCTTGTACGACATTGTCTTAATATTAACCTTGTAATCACTGTCTTTTACAATGCAGGCATCTTTTTCTCTTCTCATCATATTTGAAAGAACTGATGATCGCGCTATTATGACATCATACTTGTCATATAGGCAACTTATCTTTTCTAATCTGTCAGTCATTACTTTAAACTTTTTAGACTCTGGTCCACCTTTATCATACGTTAAATGTATATCGCATCCATCTAGCACAGTTGCAGCATATAGAGGTAATCCAAGACCTTCTAGTTCATATTTAAACGGAGAAAAGTGAGCAAATAAAATCTTCTTATTTACATCTAACTTCTTTAACTTTTTAAACACAAGATGTAAATCTCTTCCCTCTATATTGGCCTTATTTACTTCTTTGGGACCGCTTCTTAAAAAAGCGGAATTAACACTATCACAAAGCTCTGGATATTTCCTTATAAGATTTGCAAGGTGAAGATTTGCTCTACTTTCTTTCATCTAAAAACTCTCTAAAGCAATTAGCAGAATACAGCTTTTTCATTATATCTTTATTTGACATAATGTTTTCAACATGCTTGTTTTTATATTTTTTCTTTAAAGATATCTTAGTAGAAATCTCTGCTATCCACTCTTTCCTACACACTTCATCAAGAAATGAAAATATCATATTCAATATTGCAGAAGGATCAGACAAGAGATCTTCATACTTGCATAAAAGATAATTGTTAAACATTTTTGAAATATCAATACCGGACTGAGTATCCTGTATAACTTTTTCTGTTGCGATTTCTACACTATAGTTGTGAGACTGGGTATATGAAAAGATGGAGTCAAGCGGGTCTCTAGTTATCTGAATAAAATATACGTTTTCTCTTCCAAGTAAGTCTATAATATGCTGAAACTTATCTGGATTCTCTCTAAATGTGGTTGCATTTCCACCAGCTTTTTTATCGCCTATTATCTTTATTTCTTTCTTTTCAAATTCACTGTTAGCTACCAGGTCGCCCATTTTGATCCAGTCTTTTTGATACTGGTCAAGCTTACTCCCATGTGTAGTAGACTTTTCAAGTCCAGACTGATATTCATGCACGGCTTGTCCCACCATCATCTCAGTAGACATTTGAATATCTCTATTTTCACATATGCAATTTTGTAAAAATCTTGACTCATTTGATACTAAGCAGCTAGGATGATAGTTTACTAATTGACCCAAAAGTGTTGAGCCGGTTCTTCCGCTTCCGACAAAAAATAAATATTTTAAATTTTCAGCTATAATCACTTGAGTATCTCTTTTCTATATTAATACCATACTGCTTGCTTAATTACGCACTCTTCAAACTCATCTAGTTCTTCTTGTGTAAACTTAAACTTATTTTGATGAACCTCTGGTGAGTAATGCATGTGATAAATACGCGGTGCCATGTGTTGCTCACCAAACTCATGCTTAAATCGATCTTGTTTCTCTCTGTTTGCGTGACTTCTTATATTATACTCACAAGGGAAGTGATGAATTCTCACATTGCTTCTCCATAAAGATACTCTGAGACTAACCTGGTCCCATCCATTTGTCTCCTTAAAGTACTTATAAAAGTACTCCCTCCACATTGCTAGAAACGTCTGAGTTGCAAGGGAGTCATTATAGGCCATGACTCCTCCGTTCACCTCAGAGAAAGCATATGGTATCTCAGCATACTCTGGAACGATCTTAGAATATTTCGTTCTCTTTCTTGCGTAATCATTAGTTACTGCCACATCAAACCGTTCTAGCACATCAAACATGTCAGATATATTTCTCACTATGAGTGTATCAGAGTCTAGATATATTGTATTTTTAAAAGGAGAAGATCCAACAAAGTCTACCTTGGCACGAATATGACTTGGTTGAATTTTAGCATACACATCAACCACGGAATCTATTTCATCTGTTTTTTCCTGATCTGTAAACAGTGCTACTGGTTCCTTATTGTGACGCTTTAGAGATTTTATAGACATAAGTGCCTCTTTTGTAAATGCATCTCCGAAAGCAATATATAAAAATCCTCTTTCTGATATTTTTTCAATCATTGTATCTTTCCAATAAACTCTACGAGTTTCTTTCCGCATTCTAGCGGATTATAAAATTGTTTAAATGTATTGTAATTTGTATTAGCAACTTCATTTCTAAGTCTAAAATCAAGCAATCTAATTAAGTTTTTCTCCCACGAAGCTGTGTCATGTGCAAAGATATAGCTATTAGACCTTGCCATAAATTCAAAACTACTTGGGCTCATATCATGTATGACAGGAATGCCGTGCTGATAAAAGACATATGCCCTTCCACCGTTTGTCTTATTTTTGAATCTTAGAAAATAATCAGTATCATAAAGTCCCAAATCTACAGATGTAACACCTTTTAATCCGGGAAAATATGTTAACATGTCAGTTACGTTTGGAACGACTCCTACATCGCAAGACTTAACAATATCAGAAAACGTATCCAAATTATATAAGTGAGACTCTAATCGGACATTTTTCGGTGCTCCAATACTCCACTTAAAAGTTTCAGGAAATTTTCCAGTAATAATAACAAGCTCTATATCAATATTTTTAGATACATTCTCAATAGCCTTCCTGAGATATGGCTCAAACTTTGCCAAGTGTGGATAATGTCCGTGGAAGCAGATTCTAAGCTTATTAGTCTTTTCATGTTTTTTTATTTCAATATTTTCAAACTCTCTTTCAATTAGAGGGTAGATAAATACGTGATTGTATGAGCTCATTGAGCACATTTCTTCTGGACTTCCGACTATTACAAAATCAACGTTTTTATCATTATGACCCTTGGGTATGTTAATTGCACCAATTTTTGCATTTTTAAAAATATTTTTAATATTACTCGTACTATTATATGCTGATTTTCCGAGAATAACAACATCAGAATCTATGTGGTCTACGCTTATATCTCCAGTTAAAATTCTTGATTCATGACCAATCTCATTTAAAGTTCTAGATAAATCTCTGACCCAGATTCTATATGATCCGCAAGTACTATCTGGATTATGTGTAAAAAAATCTATTTTCATTGACTTTATATCTTAAAAGTTCCTTTTATAATAACCTGATGGGATGGTTTACCACTTGCAGTTTGCCCTATGTTATAAACTTTAAAACATCGCGAAAATTGAGAAATTGTAAGAATATCTTTGAAACATCCAAACCGTTCATCAAAATCATCAAATACCCACACACATGGTCCTTCTTCTTTTTGTGATTTTTGTAAATTTTCTATATCTTGAAAAATACTCCCTTCATCGTGAAGACCGTCTATGTAAAACATATCTATATCTTTACATTTCGATGACATGTCAACACTTATTCCATTTGTAAAACTAACATTCTGATCATCTTTATATAAATCAACATATTTTTTATGTCTAACATCCCTGGGATCACAACTAAAAACTGATCCATCTATATCTGGATTTCTTGCATATTCGCAAAAAGTATAAAATTGCCATCCTTCTGCAGTACCAACTTCCGCTATATTCTTACACTTAAATTGATTTGCAATTCTTGTTAAATAGTATGCTCTTCGGCTAAGTCCGTCGAGTATCTCTTTTCTAAGTTTTTCAGATATTATGCCTGAGCTGTCGAGTTTTTGTACTTGAATTGGAAGATTTATATCATTCCATATCTCTTCATATTCTTGAGGAACATCGATTGTTTTTACACTTCCATAATTGTCAAATAGATCACATAGATCTGAATCCTTCTGAAAACACATTTCAAAATTCATACCTGAAAAATTTCGTTGAATAGGAGTTATGCCTACACAGAAAGATTTATTAAATAACGTACATACATCGTGAATTGGGTTTTCTATCATACATTCAGCATACTGATCTTGATCTTCACCTACTTTAAACTGTAAATAACATATTCCGCCAGGTACTAAAACTCTCTCTATTTCTGATATCATTTTTTCTGGATTGATTGAGTTACCAAATACGTTTGAATAAACAAAGTTAAACGATTCATTTTCAAACTCTAGGCTGTGCATATCACCCTTAATAACATGGGGTGAATGAGGTACTAGATCTAGCCCTATTACATCTGTTATTCCAAGCTCATTTAATGCAACAACTTCCTGTCCGGTACGTGCTCCTATACAAAGACACTTGCTATCTTTAGCAAGAGCATCCAATACCTTGTTAAATTCATTTTTAAATCCGTCTATTTTTAATCTCCACTCTTCATTAAGCCATATTTTTCTTTTCTCTGGATTTAAAGTTTTTTCTGATTGAAAATTGATATACTCTTCATAGTCAAAATAATGTCTACTCTTTTTCATTTTATTTTCTCCATAACTCTATAGTATTTTTCAGAAACGTCTCTTAGGGATAGGATATCAATGCTATCTTTATTTTCTACCCTAATATTAGAAAAATTCATAGGAGGTGGGTTGTAAAGATCAATCGGTGAAAAATCCCATTCATCCTCTTCGACTACCACAGCATCTCTTCCAGCTATCTCACAAGTTCCTCCAGTAGACGAGCATATAATCTTACAATCAGATGCTCTTGCGTCAACAACAACATTTGGGCAATGATCAAGATATGCTAGGTGAATAAATGTACTGCAAGCATTTCCCAATCCTATTAGCATATTTCGATCAAGATGACCAACATAAAATATTCTACTTTCATTTCCCTTAACAAGATCGGAAAACTCATCTTTTGATATTCCTTTTCCAGCTATAATTAAAATTGAATCAGCAGGAGAAAACTCTAGAAAATACCTTATATTCTCTCTAAGTCTCTTGTGCGGTCTCCAGGAAGATGCACAAAACCAAGCATCTGCACCATTTGTCATTGACTTCAAATCTAGTGAAGGAATTAATTTTATCTCTCTAGTAGACGGACCATTGTGGATTACATGACCATTTTTATGACGACCAAACCATTTCTCAATTAATTTTCTATTAAAACTAGACTGAAAAATAACTGCATCTGATGCATCGTATGTTTTCTTTATTAATCTATTAAGATCCTGATATCTTTGTTCTGTATTAAAGTATATTCCATCGAGTCGAGTAATTCTTGGTTTTGATTTTACTATTGCCTCTTGGATTAAGCAAAATTCAATATCTGCAATTTCTGGCAAATGAGTAAACTCACAGTTAAATTCGCTTGAAAGAACTCTAAACAGCCTAGATGTAAAAGAGTTTGGACCACTATCTGACGAAGGATTAAAATTATGAGGTACTATTATCATCACTTCTTCCATAGTCATCATCTAGCCTGATAACGTCATCAATCTGATGAGTACTTACTTCAATAAGTGTAACATCTTCGTCATTCGCACAAAACCTATGTATCTGATGTGGCATTATGCGAAGTGATTCTCCCTTGCTTATTTTTTCTAGGCAGTCTTCTCCGCCATAGTTGTAAAGTGTGCCCTCTAAGACATAAACTGTCTCATCCTTTGCTTGATGATATTGTCTAGAAAGCCTATGACCAGACTTGATATGTAAGATTTTTCCAATATACTGATTCGTTTGTGCCCATATAATTTCATGACCCCACGGTTTTTCAACTTTTTTTATCATTCTAT
>Ga0209434_1001208_pt1 | contig 11751 bp, 9 predicted proteins | sample ETNvirnome_2_300_FD_184068 | JGI IMG/M metagenome (GOLD analysis project Ga0209434, IMG submission 184068) | Marine viral communities from the Pacific Ocean - ETNP_2_300 (SPAdes) (version 2) | ecosystem: Environmental > Aquatic > Marine > Oceanic | place: Pacific Ocean | collected 2013-06-22 | reverse complement strand
ACCGTGGGCCCACTCTACACTTTTTGGAGTGATGAACTCTTCAATCTCGATGCGTCCAGCCATGCTCCGACCCTATGCCCTCAGTACGGAAATGTCAACGGTTGTACCCGTCTTCCTTGCGCTTCTCTCTATCCTGCGCTTCCACCAGTTTCCGGAGTTCATTGAAAGAGCCGTACTCCCATCTCTTGGGCCGGGATCGCCAGTAGTCGCCACGTCTGTGATCGAAGGCAGGTGCTACTTCAGCTTGGTACACAACGTAGGCAGTTCCTCTCTTCGGACTCCAGTTCTTGGCGACCTTCTTGACGGTCATCTCAAAATCATGCAGGGGGCTGTAGTAATCATGGTAGCCCCGGAGCCCAGGGAACTCATCGAGGTCCATGCCCGTCGGACCCCTGTGGACGTAGCTCCCGATCTTGGCCGGGTATGGCATCGTCCTTGCCTCTCGGCGCTTCTTTTCCCTCCACCTGCTCCGCTCCGCAGCTTCCTTCGCACTCCGTCTCCGAGGATTAGCAGCTACCCTCCGCTCCGGGAACTTGACGAGCCGAAGGACCTCTGGTGAGTCGAGGGCGTCGGTGTGGCCAAGGGCCTGCGCCATTTTGGGGGTGAGTACTTGCCAGCCTCTGGAAAGGAGGCTTCTGATCTGGTCCTCCCGGTGCGTAGCTGCCGGGACCAGGGTCAGGGGTAGCCCAGTGGACGCGAGTTGAGAAACGACGGCATCAGTCAGGCGTTTGCTCACTCCCTCCTTTCTCGCAGAGGGGAGCACGAAAACGTCCTCGATGTGGATGTAGTATCCCAAACTGTCCGCCGTGAGCACTCCCACGTCTTTCCCGTCCAGAGACGCGGTCCAGGCATATCCGACCGTGGAATACTCGGGCAGCCAGTCGTACTCCGCGTTGGCCTCGACTGCCGCGACAAACCGGGAAGACGGCAGCCTTCGGTTCACCTCTACTCTCCCGGCGTTGGAGCTTCCACGCTTCCTGACGGCCCTGCCTCCTGCGCGTTTCCAGTAGAGGGCCCAATCGCTTCCGGAGCGCACGAGGTGAGCACGGTGACCGCGCTGTAACAGATCATCTTTCCACTTCGCCAAGAAGCCCTTTCGCTCCGGAGGCTCCCATAGGTAAAGCTCAAAGGTTTGCCCCCGGAAGTCCCGGTAGAACGGCGGGGATCCGGGCGCTCCCGGCAGCCTGTTCTTTCGTCTCCGAGGGTTCTTTCGATCCGTGCGGAGGAGTTCCCCATCGTATTTCTTGGCCTTTGCAAGCACAGCTTTGTAGGTCTTGGGAATCCCTCGCACCACATCTTCCCTCGTTTTGAACACTTCCTCGTATTTCCAAACGATGAACTCCCCATGGGCGTCATACGCCTCTGGAACGTCCCCCATTCTTTTCACCACGTCTACTGACACCTCCATGATCCACCGATCCGCGAGGTCGAGGTGGTGGATTTCGATGCTTGCGGCGTTGGTCCCCGGAGGTCCAAGGTCGTCTGGGCTGTACCGCGAATACCGCTTACCGGGTCTGCTGGGGATTGCATACGAGACGAGGGAGTCGTAGTAGGGGTCGGACCGCTCCATCGAGACTCCATGCTCTGTATGGAGTCTACGGAACTCTCCGATTCGCTCCGGCCACTTCATTTGCGCTTCTTGGAGAACGACTGGTAACCACCACGCTCGCGCCACGGTCCTCGTTCAAGCTGCTCAAGACGACGCCGCAGCCGGTACTTCTCGCTCTTCTCGCGCTCCTTCTGCTCCTTGCGTTCCAGGTCACGTTCCGAGGGGTATCTAAACTTGTACTCCGTGTACCGTGCGGATTCGATTCCGGCCTTCCGCTCCTTTGCAAACTCACCGCGTTTGGGTTTCGCTCGGCTTCCGGCCTTCTCGTAGGCCATGTATCCAGCACGCTTAGCCTGCGAAGCCCAGGTTCCAACTCCGGCGGACGGTCTGTGGAGCTTGAGTTCTTTCTGGAGCGCTTTGCTCCGCTTTGAGGGAGCCAATGGCTTGAAGTCGCGGAATGAAACCTCACGGTGGGTAGACGGGCGCGGCCCATACCTGGGTCGGTCCTTCTTTCCACCGGGATTGAACTCGTGGGGAATACCAGCCTCTGATTTCAGAGTGGCCCAAGATTCTCCCAAGGACAATCCCTCCTTATGGGAGCGTTTCATGGCCGCCGCCGCCATGCTTTCCTTCGGGCGGCTCGTGCGCCGACCTCGGAGTATCTCTCGAAGCTGTAAACGGGCTTCTTCCTCGGAGATACCACCAGAGGCGTTGTGTCGTCTCGGAGGAGGCACGCGCTCCAGCTTGGAAAGAGAGGAGACGGAGAACCAACCTTCCATCAACACAACCTCAAAAACCACGTAGCCCCAACCGTCCCTGATCTCCGTGACCTCGCCTTCTTCACCGCGAGGAAAGCGGATTCGGTCTCCGACTCTGACCCCGTTCTTCCGTCTCCGAGGATTGGCTTTACCCTTGAGCTTCTTGAGGTACTTGCGAGCCAGCTTCTTCGCAGCCGCGATTGCTTGGGACTGACTTTCAGCCCCCACTGTTTCCAGTGGCTTCCGATCACTATACTCACCCCCCGGCGCACGCTGGGTAACCTCTACGACCCAGCGGTGTCCCTTATGGCCTTCTCCTCTCCGAGCCGTGCCTATCCAGATTTCGAACCTTTCTGCCTTCTTTTCAGAAGAGTGGCTGTAGTACCCCTCCGTCGAGTCAAATACCTCCCCACTCGCGGCCTTCACACCCCATTCCGACTTACTTCTGTCCCACCCTCCCCCTGCTCCACGGACCAGAGAGTGCGGGACCAGAAACTCAGGCCACCCAAGGGCGGCGATGTCGGGATCGCCTTCCCAAATGCCCTCATACGGTGAGGGCCTGTAGCGGTCGGGATGATCATGCTCACCAATGTTCTTCCGTCTCCGAGGATTCCCTTTCTTTGCGGCCTTCTTCCTCCGGAGCAACTCGTCTCGCTCGGGGAAGAGATGGTCAAGGGCCTGACGTTCCAGTCCATGCTGCTGTGGGCCTGTGTAAGCGATGATTTTTCTCTCCACTTCCTCCAGCCGCGCTTCGTCCTCTTCCGTCCAATCTTTCGTCCAAAACTCGCTCGGGAGCCCTCGCTCTTCTTGGAAGCGGCGGCGCTTCTCGGCCTGTGTTTCCGGAAGGGGTCCGTGGTGTAAGGCCCCGCCAACGACCCGGTCCCAAGGGTTCCGTCTCCGAGGATTGGTTCCCAACTCGTACACATTTCCTTCAGGATCAACTCGGACCCAATCCCCGTCCCACTTCTTGCCATTGAGGTAAAGCTTGCCACCCTGGAAGGTGTAAACGTGAACGCCAGGAAGAGCGTTGAGGCGCTCTTTCGTCGTTGATGTAGGGTGTCCTGCGTCAGTGATAAAAAGCCCTTGACCGAGGAGAATCTCCGCAATGGCATTTCCGTGAAGGTAGAGGACGGACGGGTCTCCGGCAGTGTGGGGCTGGCGTACCTCCGTATTGCCCCTCTTGAAAGGTCGGAACTCTGCCAGCGCTCGTGCAGCTTTGACTGAAATCTGGCGAGGATTCCCCCTCTGCGCGGCCTTCTTTTTCTGGAGCAACTCGTCTCGCTCTACTTGTAGCGGAGGGATGTTGTACCTCAACAGGCCGGACAGCATCATGGCTTCGTGAGAACCAAGCCACTTGATCTCGGCTTCGATTGCCTTCAGCCTTGCTTCGTCTTTCTTCGTCCAGCCACTGTTGTTCCGTCTCCGAGGGTTGAGTCCGACGTGGCCCTTGACATCGGACCAGTCGATCTTCTCCTCGCCCGGAGGAGGTCCGGCCTTTCGAGGGGCTTCGATGGGACCGGCCACAATGCGCGTTCGGGTATCCCCTTCGACTCCGGCGATAATCCGAGCCGCAGCCCGCGATTTCCGCATCTTTCTCCATTCACGCGCGTAGTTGGCAGCCACCTTCAACGAGTCTGTTCTCTTGTGCTTGCCGAAAGTCTCCGTCAGGGCTCCCTTGGCCCATACCTGGGTCGGTCCCTCTTTCCCCTGGAGTCGATAGAGCAGCACATCGCGGCTCGCCTCGTCCAGCATGGCAGCGGGAGGTCGTACATCGGTTCTCCGGACTACCCGAGCCCCGGCAAGCTCACCAAGTCGTTCAGCAGCCCGACCTGACGGAGCACGGGGCGCTCTGGAAGGACGCCGAGCAACCTCGTAAGCCTCTTCCTCTTCGTACTCCGGCTCGTATTCTTCCTCTTCCGGTTCGTACTCCGGATCCTCGGGTTCCTCCGGACGCTGCCACTCCTCCAACTCTGCGATAAGCTCGTCGCGCTTCCACTTGTAGGCCCCCTTGAGTCCGAGCTTCTTTGCCATAGCTCTCAACTCGGCAACGGTAGGTCCTGCACCCGAGGCTTTCCGTTTCGCCGTTCTCTCCGCCTTCTTTCGAGCTTTGGCCTGGGGCGCTCGTTTTTCCTGCTCTACCTTGCGCTTGCTCTGGATCAACTTGGCGAGCTTCTCGGCCTGTGTCTCCCAAGTGGAAGACAGGACAGTAGGTTCCTCCTCCTCTTCCGCCGCTTGCAACTCCGCAGCGAAGGGATGATGGCCGCCAAGAACTTCGACGGCGGCCATTGGCGGCGTCTTGTCCGCGTGTGATGCCAGTGGGTACTTGTTGTCCTTTGTACCGCTCCACGCAGTCGCATTGATCATGCTGGGGTACGGAGCGAGCATGATGACCGCTGCGGTCTGCTCAATGCCCCGATCCATATCCTCCGGGGTGAGGTCAAAGTTGATCGCGCCCGCTGCCTTCTGAAGCGCGTTCCACATCCTCCGAGCCGCGCTGGTCGCGCTTCTCCACGCATCGTCCCACTGGTCAGCAGAAACGTCCGGAGGCGGGCCGCCCTGCTTGGAGCCAAAGGGATTGGTGGGCGAGATCGGATTCCGAGAGCGCCTTCGATGCTTGGACTTTCGACTGTGGCCTTTCGCCACGTTGTAGCCTCGCTCCTTGCGTCTATGGCCGCGAGTCGGCTTGCGGCCCAAGGCAGCCTCGGCCACTCCGGAACGTGAACGGGTCGTGCGCTTCTTCCGCTTCTTTCTTGCATTTCGTAGGTAAGCCATCAGTCCTCCGTCAGTATCAGTGCAGCCGACTCTGTTGGCGTCTTCTTTAGTTTCTTTCGTCGGTCCTGCACATGCTCAACACTCAACTGAGTTAGCACGGCGGTCATTGAACCTACGATCACGGCCACGATGATGGACTTCCAATCCAGCCCCATGAATGCCGCTTCCTTGGCGTGCTGTCCCGTGGCGACGGACGAAGCTACCGCTCCGGATACCGTAGATCCGGCGTTCTGTCCGTAGTAGCCATAGGGATCGTACACTTGCTTATCGCCTTCGCTTCATCTTGGAGCCTTTCCCCTTGCGCTCCCGCACACGCTCCCACTCCGCAGCATCCATCGCTTCCCTGCGCCTCTGGGCGATCTGGAACTTGCTGGGCGGAGGGTAGGCGCTAACCCAAGGCCGGTCGCGGTACGAGGGAAAGTCCCGCTTCCAGCCTGCCACGCGCTGTCCCTCACGCTGGTAGTAGTAGTAGACGGCGGCGGTTCCGAGAGCCCAGATCCACAGTGGAATACCCATCATTGGCTCCTTTGCCATCTCTGCCACTCCGGAGTACTCCGACCGCACCCTGATCCGCTCTTGTGCAGCAGGCGAGAACGGAAGAAGACGAGGCAGCTTGACGAACGGGGGACTACCCGCTGCGATGCCAGCCAACCGCTTGCGGAACTGCATTGCAGAGAAGTGGACGTAGGGAACCACCTTGGACCCATACGCTCGAATCTGCCTCAAACTCAGCCAGCGGTGAGAGACATGCTCCGGTTTGTTGACCCCGATAGCCTGCACTTCTGCTGGAGTCAGGAACACAACCCAGGCAGCTACCTGTCCTGCGCCCGGATGATGAGCGATCCACAGATGGTTGAACCGGCGCGGAGAAATCTCGATCCCCGCCTCTGCCTTGAACACTTGGACTGCTTGGGGGAGGAGCGGTTCGTTGACACTGACCTTTCTCGCTGGGAAGTCGTATTTCTTGGGCCATGGCTCTACACCTCGGCTCCGCTTCTCCAAGAGAACTCGACCATCCGGTCGAACGGCCATGATAGTGGTCTTGTGAGCCCGCAAGCCTGCGGTTCCTACTCCACCGCCGCCTCCTGCTCCGGATCCTGCTCCACCGCCAGTGCCCGGATAGATCGGAGTGATGCCAGGGGCAGAGGGCACCGTCGATGTGATGATTGCGGGAATGTCGAGTGTGGGTAGTCCGCCGCCAATGAGAGGAGGTGCCGTGATGGAAGGCGTACCCGTGAGGGAAGGCGTACCCGTGAGGGAAGGCGTACCCGTGAGGGAAGGCGTACCCGTAGTGATGGACGGACCGAATGAAGGACTGCCCGTTAGACCTGTGGTGAGAGACGGAGTGGCGACCTGACGCGGTGTGAAAGTGTGTTGAGGGATTCCCCCGCGAGTCTTGGGCGTTGCTGTCGCCCGTAGCATTGACCCTGGCCCACCTCCGGGCGCGAAGCCCCCTTGCGGTCCTGGCCCACTTGCGCCGTAGTTCTTTCTAAACTGCTTGAACATGATTCCTCCGTAGTTCATTTCGGGCATCATCTCAGCCCCGTTGCGGACGACATCCCAACCCAAGGGTGCTCCGCGTACTGTGGGCTCTGCGTACTCCCACCGCTTGGGGCTGAACGGCTGGTCACCAATGCAGAGGTAGATGTGCGACCATTTCACCCGCTTTGGGTAGTTCTTGTCACCTTCGTGGTAACGGAGCTTTCTACCTGTACGTGTCGTGCCTGAGATTGTGAGCTTCCAGGGCATTCGGATGCTTTCCAAAAGCGCACCCAACATGATGCTGAGGTCATCACAATCTCCGTACCCTACCTTCAAGGTATAGAGTGGGTCCTGCAAGCGCTCATCCGGCTCGTTGACGTAGTACAGATTGTCCTGTACCCACTTCAGCAGGGCCGCTGACTGGCCCTCGTAGTCCCGAGGTTGCACTCCGGACTGCTTGAGAATGTTCACGGCCAGGGTCGCAATCCGAGGGTCTCTCCCGCGCATACGTGCGATCCGAGAGATGATGTCCATTCGCTTGGGGTCTTCGTACCCGCCCCACTCTGGAATATGATGGACCGTTGGCTGATCCAACTCCAATGGATTGGCCGAGGCTCCGAGATTCCCAGCGATATTCATGGAGCGCACTCCGAGACAAAGATTGCTTGACCCTACTACATCATAGGGGTCGGAGCCATCCTACGGAGTGCTACGTCAGCGAACCGAGTGCTACGCCTCTTGCGCTATAGCGTCAGCAGGCTCAATGGGACTCAAGTCCGGCTCCGGATCTTCCGGTGTGGGCTCTTGAGTCTCGGTCACCTCCGGCGCTCCTTCTGCGGGAAGTTCCGGTACAGGCAGCCCAAGTCGCTTCCGAATGTCGAAGAACTCACGCGCCAAGGCCATGTCGTACTCTGGGGGAGCGATGTAGATCACTTCTCGCATTCCCAGGAAGGGGTCGGAGTTGGCCTCCAACTGCGCGAACTGCGCGGCGATCTGAATCTCCACTGCACGTCTGGCTTTGGCTCGATCAGCCTCCGGCACTTGCGACAAGGTTGCTTCTATCAGGCCCTCTTTGACAATCTGAATCTCCATCCACTCCGGATTTGGAAGTCGCCGTTCAAAGGTGATCTTCGTCCAGCCTTCCGGAAGGGTGCCCATCTCGTCCGAATCTTCGGGATCGAGCAAGGCTTCCGGGTCCGGCTCGACGCCAGAAAGTGAACAGGTGTAAAGGTCATTGAACTCCATGGAGTACCTCATCGGGTTGCGGTTCTTCTATAAGTGGATCGTGCTGCTCCAGCAGGGGACAGACTTCGGGAAATCGAATGCTTCCGACCTGGGCGATGTTGATCGCCATGGATCGAGCCAGGGTTCGAGTCTCATTTGCATCAATCGACTGACCCCGATTGAGATCGAGTAGACAACCGAAAACAGCACGGGTCAATCCCGCACAGCCTTCGATGTAACCAAGGACGTTTCCATTGAGACGCGATGTACTCAGCTTGAATAGCATCTCGCCCAGGTCGGGACGGTTCGGATCTTCCGCCTCCTCGTCCCAATGAGCCATCCCACTCGTATCGAACCCATCACGCCAGACATCTACGAGGCTCCGAAACGCCTCAAACCCTCGTGCGATGGATTCGTCCTCGGTGATCACTTTGATCGCCTCGGGCACACTCTCCACCGGCACTTCGGTGGTTACCGTGATGGACTCGGAGGGTAGGCCAAGCAAGTCCGAAGCGTTGTCCAGGAATCCACCCAACAGGGCGCGGAGCGCAACGGCTTCAGCTTCGATGGTGATCTTGATTTTACTATCATCCATAGGGAAGGTCCTCGGGCACTACGGGCGAAGCCTGCATCAGCGAGCAGATGGAATCAACCATCTTTGGTGATCCTCCGGCTTCCAGCAAGGCGGCGCGGACGGTGACCGCATTGACGTAGTGGTAGATGGCAAGCTCCGCTTGGAGTGCTTGGATGATGAGGGGTGTCCACTGGTCTTCCGGAGACTGTTGGATGCCCCGAACCAGATTGCGGAGGGCGATTCGCGCGTTCTTCTGGGCACCGAGCCCCACGCCGCCCACAGTAGCCTCGTCGGACAGCATCCGAGTCCTTGTTTGCGCCGGAGTCTCTTTCATTTGCGCTGCGGGGTCTTCCTCCTCCTCCTCTCCCTCCGGGCCAATCGGCTGACCGGGCATCGGTGGGGGTCCAGGCGGCATCCCTCCTGGTGGCATTCCTCCGGGGAAGCCATCCGGTCCATACATCTGTCCCGGCATTGGAGGCGGAAGAAGGGCAGGATGGGTGCCTCCGGGCAGTTGAGGCTGGTTCTTGCCCATTGTGGCCCCCACTACATCACTGGCGGCTCCGAGCAACTTGGGAAGGGCCTCCAGCCAGCCTCCCTTCTCCTCCTGCTCAGGTGTGAACAGGCGCGGCAAGATGTCGGTGGGTTCCACTCCGAACTGCTTGAGGAACCCGGCAGCGTTCCCCAGAATGTTGAGCCCGCCTGCGCTCTGTTCGTTCTTCAACTCAATCTTGGAGAGAGCGAGCATTCGCTCTTGGTGTTCTCGGTCGCGCTGGGCAGACATCTCGACATCCTTGAGCATTCTCTCGTGCTGCCGCTGTCGCTCCGTATCTCGCGCCCTGGCTTCCTCGCCTTCGCGCTTGTCTCGCCGCTCACGTTCTTCCGACATCCATCGGTCTCGGCGCTCTGATTCATCGCGCTCGCGTTTTTCCTTGCGCTCCATATCTTCTCGTTCCCGCTGAAGCCTGGATTCAAGCTCCAAGCGCTGCTGGTCGTAGCGGCGAGAGGATTCTTCACGTTCATTCCGGAACCGGGTCTCCGCTTCTTCTCTCTCTTGTGCTCGCTTGCGGCCCCACTCCTCCCGCTGTCCCTTCATGTTCTCGTCGTGATCTCGTCGATCCCGATCCGCTCGCTGGCGTTCTTGCTCCAAGCGGAACTCATCAGCCCGTCGCTGTTGATCAGCCGACTGTTGGGACATGGACTGTTGCTGCCCAAAGATTGAGGTGAGCGTAGTGAGCAGCATGTTTGACTGCTCGTTCTGCATACGCATGGATCGATCCGAGCGTTGAGACTCGTCGTTCATCATGCGCTCCGTGAGAGCCTGGACTCCTTGGGCTGCATTGGTGGCGAGGTCGATTCTTTCCTGCGCCCGCTGCGAGTCTTCGAGCCGAATCCGCTCTCGTTCATCCTCCAGGGCGTGCTCCAGTGCCCGAGATCGCTGCTCGGAAGCATCCAGAGCATGTTCAAACATGCGGCCCATCTCTCCGTAGGCGTCACTACCGGCTCCGTTGTTGTTCCCGTAAAAGCCGCGCGGTCCTTCCGCCGACTCCTCTTCCTCTGCTTGCCGCAACGACTGGATAGCAACGTGGTGCTCGGAGATAATGACGGTGACTTCTTGTCCAAGTTCCTGGCCTCGGATGTCGATGGGTCGGAGCTTGAACTGTGCTCGCTGGTCACCCTTCTTGGGCATCGCAGAAGCGAAGCGGCGCACAAGGTCTTCCTCCGTAGCTCCAGCGTCAATCGCGCCAAGACCTACCGGAATCCCGTTCTCCCACTTCCAAATACGGAGTTGGGCACAAGTGGGGAACTGTGCAGCCTGGGCGTAAAGACGAGGACTCATTGCGCGTCCAAGCGCGTATTCCGCTGATTCTCCGAACAAGTCAGATGTGCGGTCGTAGCTACGCCCGTCGCCGCCCAGCACTGGCGGGTCGTCCAAGTGATCCACATCTGGGTCGTTCAACGCGGAGACTTCGGCATCGAACTCGGCCACAGTTGACCGCTCGTCTTCAAAGTCGTCTGAATCGTCGAAATCGACTTCTTGGAGCGCCGCGTTGTTTTCTACCTCGTCAGGGGGCTCGGGGATCGTCTCGGTTTTCCGTCTTCCAGCCATGATACCTCCAGTTCTTTCGAGACTGTATGTACGATACGCACGCGCGTCCAGGCGCGTGAAGGGTTATTGTGCTAACAACATAATATGGCAAAGCGCATTACACTCTGGAACACTAAGCGGACTCAAACCCCGGAAGACCCTGGGGTAGAGCCCAAACAGGCGTCGTCCGCACTGAAAGCGAGGTTGTCAACAACACAACCTCAAAAACCACGCAAGGTTGATCGGCCCGCAGCCGAGCCCGCCGTGCCTGTACCCAGGACATTAGAGGCGGGGGAGTGGGAGAAATCCTCGGCAGAAGAGACACCGCCTCTTCTCGCTCCTCCGCGTGAGGCGGTCAAGAATCGGGGGTACGGCAAACGTGCTCGACGTGTCCCACGGAACAAGACGCGCCGCCACACTATCTCGGTTGCCGTAAGCGACGAGGAGGAGCGGATTCTACGCTCCTACGCTGCTGCGCTCGATATCTCGTTCAGTGAGTGGGCTCGCGGTGTCATGTTCAAGGCCATGGACAAGAGTGTTCCGTCCAGGCGAAACAAGCCTGAGTGATCAAACGAGAAGCGCGAGTCCGATCAGGAACAGGATGCCTGTGGTACACGCGGCGATCTGTACTGTGTGGTAGCACCAGCCTCTTGGATCCCAGGGTTCGTACATCGTTTCCTCCTCTGTAAGTAAGAACGCCCCTGGTTCCCCAGGGGCGCTCAGAACACACATGACGACTACCGAGACCACAAACTGTGCGGTAGGGAAGGGTTACAACAACCCATCACCTGTGAGCGTAGCCATTCACGCAAAGAATGTCAAAGCGTCCTATGCCACTTTCTGTGCTCTCGCCAGCCGTAGTGCTCGCGTCCCCTTCCGGGTGAGCCGCCACAATCGGTAGTGTTTCCCGTTATCGTCTACACACGTAGACGAGCGCTCAAACATCCCAGAAGCCGTCAGATCGGCCTCAATGGGAGCGAAGAACGAGTCTCGACCGATCCATTGATCGGACACGTCTGGAAAGTCTACAGATACGCCGTCCACGCATAGTCTTCCGTTGGTGTAGGTATCGAACTCGTAGTCCATCACACACCCCATCCCATTGAGTGGGCTCGATCCCCGCACTTGGGGCAGACGAGGTCACCGTCCTTCTCGACAGCTTCGCCGCCGTCCGAGAACTGCATCCAGTTGCAGTGGTCATCGCTCGCCCTCACCCGCTTGATGTGCGAGCAATCCTGACCCTTGCCAAACTTGTACCCCTTGCAGTCGCAGGAGTAGTCGTACTGGACACTCTGGTTCTTGTGCG
>Ga0209434_1001207_pt1 | contig 11755 bp, 14 predicted proteins | sample ETNvirnome_2_300_FD_184068 | JGI IMG/M metagenome (GOLD analysis project Ga0209434, IMG submission 184068) | Marine viral communities from the Pacific Ocean - ETNP_2_300 (SPAdes) (version 2) | ecosystem: Environmental > Aquatic > Marine > Oceanic | place: Pacific Ocean | collected 2013-06-22 | reverse complement strand
TTATATTGTGGGCAATCAGCGTTGTCTGGGGGTTGAGAGCTACCTCTCGGAGATACGTTTCAACCAGCAACCTGTCCATGCTATCCAGAGCAGGTATGTATATGCCCTTCTCCATTTCTGGACAGTATAGACCCAGTCCAATAATATCCTCGCGCCACCACTCCAGTCCAGTGGTCTCGCAGTCAAACACTATTGTTCGGCCTTCCATCTCTAGGATTGCCGCAGGGTCTGCTATCAGACCGCGTTCATCGGGAAAAACAAAGCTAAGTTGTTTCGCAGCCATTTGTAACTCCTCTCCATGTGTATTTACAGCCTTTCATAGTCATACAATACTTTATACTCATACAAAACTTCTCTTGCTTTTGACAGGCTGTCCATATTGGAATATGGAAAGAAAATGGAGCATACAACCTCTTTTGCTTCTATCTCTTTTGTGTTTCAACAACGTTTCAGTCATATCAATGTAGGTTGCTGCTGCGTTTTCCATAATCAACTCTTGAATCTCCTTGACTTCCAAGAGCGGCTATCATCTTTTGCCCAAGGTAGGGGACAGTGTCCTTCGACCTTCTCCCAACCCTGATATGTACATACGTGCTCATACTTGGCGGCTGATATTCGTCTCCCATCGGGATGCGTGCCATGAACCTTTGCAGTTCGTTCACAAGAGATGAGGATGAAGGGGTCAAGCCAAGGGCATTCATCTGTCAGCGCCTCTTTCATCTTATGGAAAACTGCAACCGTCTCTGGGTAGAACATATAGCAACCTCTGTAGTTATAGGTATCTATAAATACCTTCAAAGGATAGCACGCAATGACGTATGTTTCCACCCCTATCGGCAGCACAGTTCTAGCATCTTGATAGGGGATATTTGTATCCACTAGCCACTTGTATGTTTCTCCGGATAGATTTGCAGAGGCCTTCCATTTGTCCTGTACTCTTTTGTCTGGGTGGTCAGCTATTATTTGGGGCATTCTTACATTGGGCAGACCGGCTCCATCAGGGCTCATATTGGTAGCGCGGAATGACTGCTGAGAAAAACTAGCCTTGCGTGTTCTAACCAATTGGTGAGTAAATCCTCTTGTTACCCCTGTTATTTCAAAGGTAACATTAGCCCACTCCAAGCACTGATTCAATCCTCCGCTAAAGGCATCCTCAACTACTGATTCATCATAGTCTACATCCCCAACCCCAGACCCACGGGTTGCCATCACTGCTTTGTAGACTAGCAGTTTGAACCTCTCCTCCTCCGGATAATCAAGCAGCTTTACAATTATGCTATCATAGGCCTTATCAACCCTACTTTCTGCCATGCCTTCAGGGGCATTATGTTGGCCGAGTAGGTCTGTTGACTTACTTATCATGTTGCTCATTTTTCCTCCCGTTCAAATTTGCCTCATCAATCATCATCAATCCAATTGTACAATAATTGATGCCATCCAAGAATATATCCCGCAACTTAAGGGCAACGTGCTGGTCAAGTACCTTCTCGCCATAATCCCACAACACCATTTTCTTCAATCTCGCAGCAATGCTTATGGTTTCACAAGCCACCCCTAACAAACCAGCTTCCTCGAATGCATCCCCATATACATTGTTGCGTTTCAGGAACAATTCCAGGGCTGCCTCGCTATATCTTTGCCACTGCTCTTTCCTATCGGTCATTGCATTATCCTCACTCTCACTATATAGTTGCCGTGCGGGCTGTGAATATCCCTGGCAATCGTGGCCTCATCGGGAGATACATATGGCTGCTCCCTCGTCAACAGGTCTAGAAAAAACGTGCCATCAGGTAGCGTTGAAATCGCTCCTCCTCTATCCACGCATGTCCAGATGCCTGTCCCAAATCCTTCGATGGCAATCTTGGTACCTATATCAAACCTGACAGGGCACGCTATCCCGATGTCAATCCAGTATGTCCAGTGTTCCCAGATGCGGCCATCGGAAAGCATTGTTGTGCACTCGGTGCCTGTCCAATTATCCGGATGGCAGTTTGGCGGCCCAAAGGCAGGCCAATAGTGCGATAATCTCGCCTCCAATACCGGCTCTGCCGTGGGTGTCGGCGCAACCGGTGTCGGCGCAACCGTGGGCGGCAGTACGGTACTCACCGCCGGTGCGGGCAACGTAATCGTTGGTAACATAGGCGGTGCCTCCTGCGGTACTGCGAACAATCCCGACACATAGGTGAAAGTGCCCATTATAGTGCCGCCCATCAGAGCCATTCCCGTGACAATCTTGTATTCAGTCTTCACCACTCTCCTCCCATTTTACAAACCTCGGAAACACCCCATAGCGGGTCACGTTATCGTGCGTCACGTGCTCATTATAGGGCTGGTGACGTAACATCACCGATATACCGCTGTTGGCTGCGCGCAACGCTAGTGTTGGGTCATCCTCTAGCATACAGACCTGTGACCGGCCTCGTAGCTCTAGCAGCTGAACTAGCCTCTCATCCCTGCCAAATATAACGCAGTCAGGCGCAATATCGTGGGAGTGTAGCCACTCCATAGTATCGGCCCTGATACGTCTGATATCATTCTGCGGTCTAGCGGTAACAACAAGGATATACGTACCCAGTTTTTGCTCGTTGCGTATCATCTCAACGGCATCCTCATATGGGGGCAGGGTTGCGTATCCTCCCGATGCCTCAAACTCAGATTTGATGCTATTGTACATCTCGTATGACACGCCTGTATCCAAGTCCACCGACAGGGATTGCGTCTCACCGGCCTCTATATTATGGAGGCTCAGCCATTTAGCAAATCCAGTCCTGAAATCGGCTACAGTACCATCTAAGTCGGTGACCAATATGTCTCTGCTATCCGGAGGGTAGAATTGGTGTCGTACAGTTTGGGCCAACACTTCACCCTTCTCCCAGACCACGTTCAGCAAGTCCTCCAGGGCAAATCCATACTCCTGCCACAGGCACAATACATACTTGGTCAAGTCAACGAGTTCATCTGCGATGTTCTCCCGAATGGGCTCACCGGAATGCTTCTTGTGACGCTTCCAATGAGTCACTTCCAGCACCTCATTGACCTCTCCTATCAGCCCAAGCAAATAGACCTCGGCCCAGTTCGTTTCAGGCCTATTCTCGATGGCCTTCACCACCTCGTTATAGGAGCGTTGCTGCTCCCATATATCAAACAGCAATTGTCCACTCCTCCTATCTCCCGCTGTCTCAATCATCGCTCTTGTAGATGGCTTTCCACTGTCGTATAAGCGTGGTGGGCAAACGCTTTCCTGTCCCATGTTGCAAACCTCCCTATTGGTACAATATTGTGCCTGACATATTCTTGGTGCGTAACAGGTCGAGTGCTAGGCAGAATATCCCTGCCGCAATAGAACTCGAATGAAGCCGGTACATCCCCCATCAACTCCGCTAGAGGCGGTTCGCTGAAATCTCCAATCACATCCCTGAACAAATACTCGTCATCCACACTATATGTGTGAGGATACTCAAAACATAGGTTGCCGAACTGGCGCGTGGCTCTCACCCAATCGTACTGGACAGTGCCATTGTAGAGGATGAAATCCCGCAGATGGTTTGCCTGCTTTCCCACCATGATTGGGAACTGTACAAGTGACTCGTGTCGACCCACTAGCGGGAACGAGTGAAACACCCAATCATATCCTTGGTGCGTCAGCCCAATAATATCCTCGGTGCTCAGCGTCTCCCTGAACACCGGTACACTCTGCCACACTCTATTCAGATACATAGGGCTGTACCATAATTCTGTACGTTCCTCAATCGGAAAACTAGTGGGCACAACCTCCCCCCATTGCATCTCGGAGTACACCGCTGCCTCTCCTATACTATTGATGCTGACCTCCACCGGCTCAATATGCCCTATATTGGGAGGGATAGCATGCAAAAAGTATGCCCCTGTTTGCTGTACATTTTCGGTGGGATAGACAGAGGAGTACACCTTCACTTCCGCCCCTATAGACTTGCACGCGGCCACAGCAAACGCGGCTGACGCGCCAGACCCCAATACAGCAACTTTCTGACGCGTTCCTCCCCAATCACCGGATATCACCAGCGACATCTCGTGACAGGCCTCGCAGCGTGCCCATTTATCCCCACCTGGGTTGTAGACTTTCGCGCTACAGCAATCACTTATCTCACCCATTGTATATCTCCCATGTTGATTTGCGTCCATCTCCGCCGATGTGGATTGTATCGCCCAATTCACTGCGGCAATCGTATAACATTGAGCGGCTATATCCCTGCTCCTCGGCGGCCTCTACCAGATTTGCAAACACCACTTTCCCGTGATGTACCAGATGGGCATATACCCAATTGGCGCAGCGTTCTTTTTTGGTCAGTTTGGGCGGCGGTGCTTTGTACTCCGTGTAGACCAATCGAATGGGCTGCTCATCTTTGTTCTCCCTTATCTTTGCATTGATACGGTGGGGCTTGCGGGCCAAATTCGATTTGATGACCTCCACCGATAGCACGCCCATTTTGGTCTGGTCTATCGCAATGATAGACCGCGCAAACGCGCTGAATGCCGTTGAGCCTCGTATCCTGTCCAGCGATATATCCGCTGACTCATTCGCACCCCGTTTGCGCAGGTGGTGAATAGCCAACGTTGCGATGTCTTTGTCACGGCTCATCTTGGCGAGGAAATCAAGCATTGGCCTGACCTCCTCCACTTTGTTCTCGCCCTTGCGGTGTGCTCCTCCTAGACTATCTATGACCACCAAAGTGGGCTTGATATAATCCACCATTGATATCAGTCTTTCCCTGTCCCTGTCTAACATCAAATCTGGTTGCCCCAGAAGGTCTGAGCCAAATGCGGGCAACAGTACCCTCTCCCTTGGTACCTTCATAGTTTTACATCTAGCGTTGAGGAGTTGTTGGCTGCTCTCAGTCTCCACCCAAGCCACGCAGCCCTGTTTCGGCGCATCCTCGGATAGAGGCCACTCGCAGGGCAACGTTATACACCTCACCCAGTCTAGTGCCACAAGACTTTTTCCTGTGCCAGGCGACCCCACTAGCATTGTCAAAAAGCCAACCGGTATCCACTTGTACCAGAGCCATTTCACGCTTCCAAGTACCTCATCCAACTCCGTTACATTCGGCCACTTGGCTCCGCGTTTCACTTCCACAGGGCTATCCTCTGCACACTTCTCTATAACGTGCCAAAGGTTGTCAAATAGTTCTCCCTCCGGAAGTCGGAAAACCACCACACCCTTGCGCATCTCCATATCCGATATTGCCCATGCTGCCTCCAAAGCCCGATTGTCCAAAGCCTTCTGAATACGGGTAACTAACTTCATGATGGGTCACGCAAGTGTGCCCACATAGATTTGCCCTCAACAGGGAATGTCTCAATGAGCTTCTCCATCGTTATCCCCAGCACATCTACAACCCTATCAGCGTCCATTCCGAGTTGGCTCTGTGCTGCCGCCAAGAATGCCGGCAGCGTGGAAGCAGCGTCATCCTCCATCATACTATTAACCACCGCTGCGGCCTCAGATAGTCTTTCTTTGTGCAAGTCCAGCTCATACTGGTCATCGTAATATAGGTCAAGGCCGATGCCCAACTCATGCGCGGCGACTTTCAGCCCATCGGATTTGGCACCCTTCAACGCATCGCCAAACTCCATAGTGGGCTGCCATAGCTGTGACCCTGGGCCAGGCTTGATAACCTCTCCCAGTACTTGAGTCAGGTCAGAGGGGTTGCGCAGACGCACTTTCAATTCTCCGTACACAGTAATGTGGTTGACGGTACGGGAGGAGGATTTGCCTTGAGGGCTGAACACCTCCTCTTGTACTTCTGCGAGGTGGAAAACATTCCCGTTGAAGGCCGGTTGGAGGGTGAAATCCCAATCAAATCCAAATGCTTTATTGAGGCGGTCTGTCACATACCCGTGGGGGATATAACGAAACACCTTGCCGCCCTTGCCTGGCCTCGTTTTGATTGCGTGCGGCGGGGTCTTTCCATACAGTGCCTCGAATTGCGCCTCATTTATAATCGGTGCAATAACCGCCCTATAGGGAACCAAACTACGCTCTTCACCTGCTTCTCGTTCACTCATCGCTATCCCTCCTGATTGAGATATATTCACCAATGCTCAAGTCCAAAAATTGGCGCACTTTGTTGACTAGATTATCTGTCCACCCCTTCGGTCTATGGCTTTTGTCGGGTACTATAGCGCTCATTCTTGTAGCCCATTCCAATATCTCCGCTATACCGCTGTCACACCACTTCACCAGTGCTTCAGCCCGTTTCGGCCCAACGTGTGGAATGGCTTGGATGAAATCAATCCTCCGATATAGGGCTTTGTCCTCCGGATAGAATGAAACAGACGGGGATGTCCTCGTGTAGTGAAAATGGGAGGGTTTTGCTGCCAGTTTCGCGACCTCCTCCACAGTCTTGGCATAGTCACCAGGCGCAATAAATACAACCGCGCATCCTGCCCACTGGACTGCTAACAACGCAGCCCTAACTGATGCGCCGTGCCAGCCAGTCTCCTTCCCTTGGATGAGCACCTTATCATTGCGGCTCATCCTCAATTCTCCTTGTACAATAATACACGCAAATTGAGATGCCTCGGCCATTCTAGCGGCCTGTTGCCACAACCGGCTGTCGGAGATGGAGCCAAGCAAATCTCCCAATGTTTTTCGCTCAATCAATAATAGGCCGGTGGTCAACGGTATAGCAACATCAGCTATACAATCCCCCACTACCAATTTGGGGTATATCTCCCGCAGCCTCTCGACTGTTTCAGCACTGGTGGCTTGTTCGTTTGAATCGACAATAATCACTTGTTTTCTCCCATCAGGGTTTAGGGCTACTATGTGCGATATAAAACGCAATATGGGCTGTTTTTAGAGCTTGCAGAGGGTATCCTGCGTGAATTGAGATTGTGTGATAACCTCAACCCACGCAGGGCCAGCCCGTTCAGACCAAACTCATCAGTGTTTCAGGGTCATAGTCCCCAAACGGTTTACCCTCTAGCATTTTGCGGGCGGTATCCTCTCCTACCGACTTCAACAGCCCTTCGACTTGGGCAACAACCGCATCGGGAATGTCGCTTGACCCTTTGCTTGAATTGGACGATTGGCCAAAGCGTTTGGTGCGTGCTTTCTCGCACTCGGCCTTATCTTTGTATGCTGCGAGGAACTTGGGCACAGACCAGACCTTGCCGGCCTTGGTCACCCTCCCGTTATAGTTGGGAACATCCTCAACCTCAACATAGACCTTCTTGCCGACTATGCGCTTGACCCAGTCCTTACCGAATGCCTCCACCAACGATGGCTCGACAATTTCAGACCAGTCACTTTTTTCTCTAGCGGAGGAGCGACGCACAGCGATGGAGCGTTCATAATTGAATTCCAGATTTGGATTCATATCCGGAAGTTCAACGGTGAAGCCCATTTCCAAGGTGGCACCCTCCGGTACGTTTTGCCCTTTGCCAAGCGGCTCACGATTGGGGCGGCGCACTCCGTCACTGTTCTCCTCCCATCTCAACACTTGGGGTGTAGTCTCAAGCGGCCCATAGTTGATGGGTACAAAACCGGCCTCAGGTGCGTTGTCAATATAGTCTGCTAACTTGTTCACGATGTAATCTCCTTGTTGTATAGTATGCCCCCATTTTGCGTTGCTCTCGATTGCTTTGGTCTTGCTCATTTTAGCATAACAAACCTCCTCTCAGTGGTCGGTGAGATACAGTCCCATTTTGACGAGGACACGCCAAGCAAACGTGCTGCCTTTGTTATCCTCCTCCGTGCCTCCAAACAACGAGTGCCGCACCTCTTGATAGATTGCCATCATTTCTACTGACACCCCATCCGGTGCCTTGCCATAGCGGGATTGCCTGGCAAGCCTCTCGACAAAGTCATTGATGAAGTGTTCGATGACTGACCGGCTCACCTCTCGCCTCATCGCTTTCATACCTCTAGTATTATGTCGCATCCCAGAGGCCGGCTCTCCGCACTTTGTTTTTGAATTCCCGTTCAGTTTCCTGTTGTTTGGCAGCCAATTTGGCAGCACGTTTGCGCTCCTCTCTCACGCGTCTCATCCAATTGTCTAGTATGAGACAGAGGGAGCATTCCCCATCCGAGAATGCTTTGTCGCACTCTATGAAATGCTCCCATATAGCCCTCCGCAACTGCTCATATTCAGACAACGTGTAGGGAGCATCCGCGTGGATTTCAGTCTCCTCTCCGCCCAACACAAACTTGGCTTGAGCCTCTTTGATATTCACTGTTCCCTCACAATGTACAATTCGCGTTTGCTGCGCGTCATTGCCACATACTCGCAGTTGCGTTCTTGTTGTTTCTCCCAGTCCATTTCCGCTCTGGGGTGCGGTAGGAGTTCAGGGTGAAGGACAAAAACCCTCTCGGCCTCCAACCCCTTTGCCCGATGGATACTGGACAATACCACTCCCGCTATATCATCGCTGAACAGACCTCCGATTGCGGCGGGTATATCCTCCACCTTGTCCACTTCAGACGCTATAGCGTGGAGTGTCTCAACCTTATCATCTAGGCTGATGAGCCTGCCCTTGTTGCGTGCTTCGTTCCGGAGAAGTCTCACCCGTTCCTTCACGTGGTACTCATTGAGACACGCAATGAACATTTCCATATCCAGTGCGGGCATTTTCTCCGCTAAGAAAATCAACCCTCTCCCAATGTCCCTACCGCGCACGGTGGCCTTGATACCCCTCCGTATGAGGCGCATAGCGGTGCCTATGAGAGGAGCGTTGACGCGGCACAGTATCATGTCCTCATCCTGTACCGTGCTGTATAACTTCTCCTCCCCCATCTCAACAATTATACCCTCCTCAGCCTCATCCCACGCGGATATATCAGGCACAATTTCAGCAGCCCTTGCCACATGAGATTTGGGGCACCGGTATGTGATGCTCAAGGGGAGTTGGACAGCGTTCAATTCTCGTATCAACCTTGGTATGGCCTCGGTATCCGCACCCCTGAACCCATACAATGATTGGTACCTATCGCCCACCGCTATGACGCGGCCTTCATCCGTCACGGAGCGGAGTACCAATTCAATCTGGGCTGCGTTCAGGTCTTGCGCCTCATCGACAAACACCCAATCGTATTGTTCCAAAGGGATGTTCCTTTCAACCGCCATCCATATCATATCGGAGAAGTCGGCGCAGTCCATTTCAAGACTGTCGCTCATTACCTTCTCGACCAGACCCAACACCTCATCCCCTCCCCCATTGATATCCAATCCATAGCGGGATACCATCCCACCCAGAGAGGGGATGTCGCTGGGCGTCAGCGTTGCCTTGGCCAAATCGGAGACTTGGCGCAACGCCATTCGCTGTGCCCGTATGCGTACCTGCTCGGCCTTGGTAGCGTTGGTAGCGGTCTTATCAAGCGGGATATAGCGGTCAAGGATTGTTTCGGATTTGTCCAAATCTACCTTCACCCCTTGAGACCTCAGGTTGGATAGCCCTAGAGAGTGGAGTGTGCAAACCCTAACGTGGTCAGGCGCTCTGCGGGACAACTCATCCGCTATATGCTTGTTGAAGGCTACAAACAGCACCTTGCCACTCGTATATTGGAGGGCATGTACTATAGTGGTTGTTTTTCCACTACCGGCCACAGCCTCGACCACAGCATTGCCTTCTCCGCTCTTCACGAAGTCAAACACAGCCTCTTGATACTGGCTGGGCTTGAATTCAGATGGGGCATCCTGCTTTACTATAGAGGAGGGGCACGAGAGATGAACCCATTGCCCATCTCTCCGCGTGATGTCCTTCCCTGCCTCAATCCCTTCTCCGCACTTGGGGCAAAGGGTACTGAAGCGTGCTTTCATTTTCTTGGCCATCAGGCTGCCACCATTCCTCTGTCCAGCCCGCACTGGGCGTGACATACATAAGTGGGCAGGCACTCACTAGCGCTATTTGGCTCACCCATCTCGGCCATCTCATCCTCACCAATAGGCTCACCGCATAATTCGCAACCCTCTCCGTGTATCTCCCTGTTGCCGCCGGTTGTCCGGAGTTCATCGGCCTCATCCAATTCTCTCTTGATTTCACTCGCCTCTTGAGCGTTGAGCTCATCGACTAGAGGAGTGAATTCATCCAACACGCTCTGGATGAAAGCAGTCACAACCGTAAACCGTTTGAAGGCCGCAAGACTGGGCCGAGGAGTACCGGCACTGGGCCAAGAGACGTCCACCCGCACTTTCCTCTCCCCACATCGGATATTGTCTTCAATCACCAGTGTAATCAACTCACCATTTCCATATGCTGCGGGATAGGCGGTTACAACAAGCCTGGTACCGTCATCCTCTATATTTGCGCTTATCGGCACGGTATTCTCCGCAAACCCATTCTGCCACTCGTTCATAACTACCCACTCGTGGATAGTGCCCAGCAGTCCTGCTACCTTCTGTGCTCGTGTATTCATCTCTATTGCTCCTGTTTTTCCAAGTCCTGCGCTGCCCCCACTATGACGAGGCCTTGCGACCTCCTCTATCAAAAGCACGTACCGCCCCAGCGTTCATAAATGACTCCTGCCGCGTCAGTTCTGAACTTCCACTGAGTAGGTATCATTGGCCTCGGCAATACGTGCTTTTGAGAGAGGAGCGGAGGTGTCCAACCTCCGCTCGTGCTCTAACGTTAGTCTTTGGGGCGGCACAATTCCATATTGCGGTACTCTCCGCAACTCTTGTGCACATTCCGCTCGATGCGCTCACCCCTATCGGTAATGGCTAACATCTCAATAACGTCGCCCATTTCCTTCACATCCCACTCTCCGCAAATCTCGCAGCTATTCTCGTCAGCCACTCCTTGTTCAACGTCCATCTCATCCTTCAAACTCTCGACTGTTGCCTCGTGACCCAGCCACCCTCCCGTGCCGATGAAGTGCTCTAATGTCGCCACGAAAGTCCTGCGCAGGTGCTCATTCCCAGTCAACTCGCAGAATTGATTCAGCTTTATTGCTGCTGTTTCAATATCCTCTGCCGCCAACTCCAACACCATTCTCGCATCATCCCTATCTTGGTTATTCATCACATTGCTCCTGTTTTTTCAATATGCTTGGAGATGAAATTATCCCCAGAGAGGAGGAGAGGTCGCGTGACCTCTCCTCGTGCTCTGCTGACAATTCTTTAGCTGTAGTGATGCGCCCAGCCGGTACCATCAATATTCACCGGTTTGAACCCAAATCTTGGCTCATACTTCTCGAAGGAGAAAACCCTGCCATCTAAATCCTTCCATATGTGGTTGTTGACAGCCATGTACCTGTATGCGTTACTATTCTGTTTGGCCAGCTCATACAAGTCCCTGTCATGGTATCCTCGCATTTGCACTCTCTCCTCATCCATTCGCTCCTCTGACCATTGCTCAACCGCTATATACAGGCCGCGTGTTACCACCTCACGCTCGATGAGAAAGTTACGCGCCCACCGCCGTCTCTGGATAGGGCTCAAATCCTGCATATGCGTCGGCCAATTGGCAATCAGCCTCTCTCCCAAATCAAAGTTGTCTTCAGCCTCTTTGGGGACAATCTCCCAAATCTTTGTCACCCTAAAACTCCGCCCTTCCATCCAATCTTGGACTTTCCCGTCTACAACGGCCAGCATGTGGGAGCGGGTAGCCAGCAAAAAACTTCGACCTTTCGCCCACTCAAAGCACTTCTCAAACCTCTCAAAGTGCTTGACCGTCAGATTTCGCATCAGCTTGTGGCCGCCTGGATAATTGACTGTCACCTGCATAGGGTCGAATTGAATTGCCGCAAATCCGAGTTCCTCAACAGCGGCCAGTA
>Ga0209434_1001206_pt1 | contig 11761 bp, 22 predicted proteins | sample ETNvirnome_2_300_FD_184068 | JGI IMG/M metagenome (GOLD analysis project Ga0209434, IMG submission 184068) | Marine viral communities from the Pacific Ocean - ETNP_2_300 (SPAdes) (version 2) | ecosystem: Environmental > Aquatic > Marine > Oceanic | place: Pacific Ocean | collected 2013-06-22 | reverse complement strand
GCGTGCTGTGTCAGCGGCATATCGATCGGAATCTGACCCTCTGGAAACTTGAAGTTATGCAAATCTCGAGACATGATCTCTGTTGCTCTCTTCATGCCCATCTCGATACCGATCTGAACGCCCTGCTCTCTACCATTACTGAGTCCAGCCTCATATGCTGTCTTCACCGCTTCGCTTTGCTTATCTATCTCACTCACAACGCCTATATTATCGGAACTTTTCGGGGATAAGGCAACATCTTTCTCCAACTTTCTCCCTTTTTCTTAACTCTTTCGCTATCAAGGGTTTATATCCTATGATATCTGTAAACCCTTCGTAACCAGAGAGTTAAGGATATCCACTAGAAACATTAAGCTTTAAAGGAATTGTGGAGGTGTCCGTTAGTAAATTCTGATAGTTCTAGTATTTTTGTATAATTTCACACAGAATATGCGATATCTTATTAATTCTCAATGGTTTAATAACTCTCAGTAATTACATAATTCACAGAAAATCGTCATTTTTCGTTAGAAATGATATGTTTTTCAGGAGAATATATAAAAAAAGAGCATGGATTTCTCCATACTCTTGCTGATAATCTTACGATTATTGTTTAACCAGTTGTGATATTGCTTGTGAGGAGCTCGTTGCGCAAGAGGCGATTGTTAACTCCAACCTTAGCAGTCGAGCCACCTACATTGTAGTTAGCCTTAGCTGAGTTGATGTAATACTCGCCGTTTGGCTGGCGGGTCATCTCCACCGTCACACGACGCTCTCGAGCGTTATCCTTGAACCAGGATGCGCGATTACCACCGACGTAATCCAACTGGGATTGTGCATATGTCTTAGCGTTCATAGACTATATTATAACATAGCACTAGAAGAAATCAACTATATATTTTTAAGGAGAAGAGCAATTCCTATCTTCAAAACGACGGAGCTGTCTTGTCCTTCTCTAATTCTTTTAAAGATTGCTGAAGAGCAGCTAATTTACTATTAATAGCTACTACAGTGGCCCATATCTCATTGGGGTTAGGTACAGGTAAACTAAGTACTTCTTCACCTATCTTACCTTTAGTCGACTTTGACAAGGTTTTTAGCATTGTCTCTGCATCATGAACATTCATATATGTATTTATCGGGAAGTCTTTAAAGATCTATCTTTATGCTGGAGCTCCTACAAGATCGTCTGGATCGTCTGGACCTGCTTGACCAAGTTCACCACCGGGTCTAATGATATCAAGGACTGCAGCTGCAGTTTTATTATCTGTAGCTAACCTTTCAAGCTCTTGTATGATCTGGTCTTTAAAGTCGTTACTAGTGATGGAATTCCATTTGGTCAATATTTGAGTCGCCGGATCGTTACCGCCAAACTGGGCAATATAGTCATATGTATTTAACAATATTTTTACTGTTTCTCGTACTTGCTTTTGTGCTTCCTTTTCCTTTTGTGCAGGTGTTAAATAGTTGGTGGAGTATTGAGTGCCGGGGCCGGGAGTTGCCGGTTGCCGGTTATTATATGGATTGGGCATACCTCGCACGCTGTAATCCTTAGGTCCTAGTTTATCTAGAAGAATCTTTACTTTACTATTAAACTCCATCATGGCTTTTAATTATTTAATTAAACATGTATAAGATACTCCACGGATTATCTCTTATATCGATGAACCGTAGCTTCTTTATCTGTTTTTCTAGTTCGTCTAACGTCAACTTCGTCACCTTACTATAGTATTTTGTAAGATCGGTCATAGTGTCATACTTTACTAATTTAGCTTTAACATATTCTTTATCTTCTTTAGGTATGATACCCTTGTTAATCAATTTACGAACATATTCATATACATCATCATTTGTCCTTGTTTTAGTTAATTCATATATAGATATTTCAAAGTCAACAAGACTAACGTTACCACTCTTATCAATGCACACATTGGCACTGGTAATATCATTATGTATAATGTTATTGGTATTAAGGTTATCGATGATACATTTGATAGTATTCTCTAGATTGACAGGTGATATTTTATTTTTGACGCGGCGTTTCTTTGCGGTAAAGCTATTATTAAACGCATCCACACCACAATAGCTAGTAGTTAAGCTATAGGTATCTTCATCAACAGATATGAGTTTAGGAAAAGGATAGTGAGATACGCTAGGATGCGGTGTGTAATTAGCTTCTAATTTCTTTAAGCAATTGACTTCGGTTTTAAATCTATATAGCCATTTTTTGCCTTGATGAGCTAATTTAAACTTCTTATGGACTATTTGTTTGCGTGGATCTACTGTGGAAGTTATGAAAGTATCCATTTATCTAAGGTGGGCGCTTCGCGACAATGGATCCGCTACAATGTTAGGCTTATCTAGATCCTGAGCTCGAGCTAACACTTGTCGAATATGATTATACATTACAGTTTGTATGTCATCTAGATGATCAAGATTTAGAGTTCTAGACCATCTTATTATCTCACCGGCAATAACATCACGTTCATGCTCAGGGTGTGTTCCTTCTAGTCTATCAATTAACACAGGACCATGCTTGGCAACTACTGCACTCACGTAATCTTCTTTATCCTGTGGATCCACAGTATTAAACCCAGGGATTCTGGCCGTACGGGCCTCATTAATTGCTTTATCTTGTTCTCTATCTAACATTGTCTTGTCCTGTACTACGAATATTCTTAAAATCCTGCTGAGAGTGTCCGACACTCATAAGTATCCATAAAATAGTTTGTATGACCCATCGTAACCATATTTTCACTTCTTCAGTTATTGTTCTCGACAGTTCAGGGTATTGTTTTTCATATGCATGTAAAACTAATACCTGGATTTGATCGTTATTGAGATATCTTATCTTTTCTTTATGCTCATCTATCCACTTACGAGTAAATTGTTGTAGATGTTCTGTAGTTTTAGACCATGAAGTAAGTTCTGAATCAGATAAGCCAACTGGTTGTGGTTCTCCTGTCTCACTATCACGCTCTAGAGCTTCCAGCAAGTGAGCTTCCCAAATCAGTTGTGCGTCTTCGTCTTTAAAGTTCATTGTTTCAGTCTTTAAATCTCTCTTCAACGATAACAGTCTCTATAAACCAATCTATCCAGTTATCACCCTGATCTTTAATTTGAAGAATTAACCATTCATTAAAGTTTTTCGCTTCTCCGTCAGTAGCTATACTCGCAGCTTGATGTATAGGTTGCAATAAGTCTTGGTCCATCATGTATTGGTTATGATGATCGATATCACTATCATCATTATCATTATCAGCTTCAGCGATCTGACCACTAGTTTTAACAGAAGCGTACAACCCGTAACCAGTTTTATCTCGAGAGGCATCACCTGGTATGTCTACATTCTTAGGATCATCTCCTGGGCGGGCACCAGGTGAGATATGATCAGGAGCCACAAACCCCCTACCCTTACATTCTGGACAAATTTCCCCATCTTGGTGTCGAAATGTACCCTTCCTGTCTGGGTGACACTCGTGAGGACAACGCTGAGTCCATCCTTCAGCCTCCCTCTCTGCCTGTTTCCTCTTCAAGTACGCCTCTCCTGCACCAGGTGATATTGTAACACGTTTCCGCGGATTTGCCGAATGATCGATGCGCCTGGAAGCCCAGTCATCAGTCTCATTAACCTTTTTCTTTTTCTTAGGCTTATGACTAGCGTGCATATGATGGCTAGACTTAACTACTTTAACATCATCAGTATTCACTTTTTCAGTGCCATGTTCAAATATAACATTATACCATGCCACATTGCCATTTTCATCTGGTTCAGCATGGCTCTCAGAAACGCATTCACCTTTGCCCCATTTAGAATGTTCTACATGTGTAGCACAATTATGAGACTTACCCTCAGTTACAGGGGTGTACATAGACTCTATGATTTTATCTAAGTCTTCCTCTCTACTTGTTCTGTTTTGTGTGTCCATGGTATTAATCCTTAGAAAAATTTGTGTTGTGGGCCTCGAGCACCACGGTACGGAGATTGACTCTGTCGCGCGGGACCCGGACCGGGATCTGCTGGTTTTGGTTTTTCTTGTGGCGGCACTGCCGATGGAGCAACAGTTTCTGTTGAATTATCTTCAATTGGTTCTTCGTTACTTTTTTTCGCCTTTTGCATGGCTTCCCAAATTAGTTGTGATTCTGTATCTTTCATTGTGCTTGTCAGATTCGTATTAATTATTTATTAAAGTACTGCTTAAATGTTGGTCGATAACTCATAGTTTGTAAGCCGCTATGAGGGCTACCTGCTCCATATGGATGTTTGACATGTGCTTGATTGGGCTTCCTAAGATCTTTTGTACCATTATACCACTTAATCCACTCATGTGCTTGTTGTTTAAGTTCTTTAGCTTTCTCAGGTTTAAATTCCATTAGACCACTATCAAAAGGATTCTGTATTATTTTATCAGCGATAACCCTATATTGTTCAATCTCATCACTATTAACAACATCATCATTAAACCGACGATCCCACCATTTAAAATCTTCTTCTGTCCACCATTCAATGTTGTCGGTCGGTTCATGCCATTGAGTTGGAGTGCCTGGCCTACTAGGCAGCTGATCTTTTTGTAACTCGTCTTTAGCTGTTTTCGCATCTTGCCCTGCTTGTTGCTGCGTCTTTGCTGCTGCACGAGCTTGCTGTGCCACAGCTAGCTCTCTCACGTGCTTTACAACACCAGGTAAGAACTCTTGTTTAAAGTTCATCTGCATTATTTGATTAATATCTATATTGTCACGATTGAGGTCTAGGATGTAATCAAACATACTATCAATTAATTCTGGGTTATCATAGTTCATGAAACCGGGAGGTATCTCACCTTTCCATCCAGTCCAGGTTCGTAGCATCGTTTCTAACTCTTCTTCTGCTCCGTCACCATCTGCACCATCCCAATTCGCAACTAACTCCTTATCAAACCACTTTGATGTCATTAGTCGCTGATACCTTTCTTCCTCTTCATCAGTCATATCTTCTTCATCTTTACCGAGAAGATCTTTTGCCCACTGCGGAAAATCAGGGTTGTCTAAAAAATGCTCTTCATCCCACCCGTGGTCATTAATCAACTCAGTAAGAGTGGGTGATACTGTATCTCCTTCTGTATCTATAGCATGATCTCGATCATCAACATACATATTAACTATATTCTTAGATACCCAATCAAACGCGTCCATAGCTATCTCTGTATGTTCGTACTCGTAATGTCTTTCATCTGTCACATCTACTGGGGTGATGCCACTGTCCATTGCTTTATTAAGAAACTTATCACTATAGAACCTATACAAGGCTTGAGGATTAAGCATACTACCTGCACCAATCTTAAACGGTGCTGTTACTTTAGCTGCTATAGCAGGAGCTGATAATAGTTTAGTCCATGGAACTGTCGCGACGGCTGCAGCACCTCTTCCAAGCATACTCAAGAAGCCACGACGACTCACGCCATCTGCTTCTTGAAAATACTCTTTATACGACCCAAGACTCACATAATTATTTAGTCTAAAGCGTCTCGAGCATCTAGCATGGCTTTGAACTTAGCCTCTTTCATCCGGCGTCTCTTCTTTGCTGAAGGTTTTTCGAAATACCGTCTATTTCTAACTTCTGTAAGAATATCATCTCTGTCTAATTTTCTCTTAAGTCTCTTAAGAGCTCTTTCGACAGATTCATCTTTACTTAAGTTTACTTGTATCATAGGAGAGCCTTAGGATTTGCTTGAGCAATGCATTGTTCTTAATCACCGTAGGTGCGCTGATGAAAATCGTGTGCTTGTTGAGAACCGTATGAGGTAGCTCTGATTTCACTTGGTGAGGTTGATTGTATTTCTAAGAACTCTTGGAATTGCTCATCATCCACATAAGGTACCTGGCCACTGTCAAATATCCAGAAGCGAGTATCAGTTTTATAGTCATCTTTAAAGTAATGATAGTTAGGAAACTTACCGCTCTTAATCACATAGCGAACCAACGCATCATATACCCTACCTCTATTCTCTTCTTTAGCACCAGTGAACATGAGTACATGAGGAGATCTAGTTATAAAATAATGAGCTACTATATACAAGATAGTACCAATAGTTCGAGTTGCTGCGTGGCCAGATCTCATATTTTTAGTAAGATTGCCTGTCTCATTATCAGTGAATGCAAACTCTGTAACAATTGCATTTTGTGGCTTAAGTGCAGTTGGATAAAACTCAGCTACATATGGATCATAATAATCTATAGAATCTTTATTGACAAAGTTACTGAGTATTCTATCTGAACTGAACGCAGCCTCTATCTCATATGGATCATCAGCATCATCTACAAAAAATGTATATGCTATAACATCACCACCATCTCTTCTTTCCCATTCGAATTTGTATGGGTTATCAAACGCCTCGTTAAGGTTATGATAATCTTTAAAGTTCATTATTCACCTTCTGTACTTCTATCGTAATCAGACTCATACTTGGATGTGTCCACTACTTTATACTGTGGATACCTATTTTCGATCTCAGCTTCGATCTGTTTATCATTCCACTTGATAGGAGCAGTTATTTCCACATAGTTAGCTTTAGCTTTAGGTGGACCATCATAATCAGGGTTCGGTACCACTTCGGCTCTAACAACCCACCAAGACTTGGCGGGACCTTCTTTAATGTATTGTTTAAAAGATTTCATTATAAGTAAGGATCATCATCGACTCTTTGTCGATTATCTAAGAATTGTTTATATTCTTTCATATACCGATGTGGCTCTTCTACCACATCAACAATGCGCTTTGCGTTGAATGTTGGCTCGTCATTTTCATCTACTTGTTTAAGTAACCACTGTAAAAAGAATATAAAATCGTCATCACTGTGCACCCAAGGCTGACCTTCTACTTTACCAGGCACAGGAACTCCTGTCGATGTAGGTGGTTCAGGTGGCGCATCAGGCACGTAATCTCTCGAGCGCCTATCAGCAGGAACAGAATCAAGACCCAACTGAGCATAAAAATCTTCAACTTGTCGTTCAATTTGAGATCCTTCGTCGGTAGAAATGTCTCTACCTCGTTGGCTTTCTAATCGGTCACTGACCATATCAACTATCTCTTCTTGTGGGTACTCACCAGTCTCAATCTCGGCTTCCATATCAGATAATATATTAAATACATCTTGATCAAATTTACTATCAGCCTCTGCTACCCATCTTGATACTTTATTTTCAAATGTTTCAAATGTTTTCATGTTGATTCCTTTTGATTCTTTTAATTCGGGCCGGTTTGTACTTTGCGGGTAATCTAACCTGTCTAAGTCACAGTAGATTTTGTCGACACTCTCTGTGAATGCCTGCATCATCCCCATTTTTTTGGATTAGCGGATGAGTGTTGCATATAACTTTCATAACCTATTGCATCTTCTTGCCGCTTAGCAGCTTTAAGCATAGGCGATTTCACATAACCTTTAACTTCAAGCTTAATAGCTGGAGTACTCTCACTTGTTTGAACATCTATCTCTCTGGTATCTTCCCACGTATCTTCTACTCTATCTTGAAGCGACTTTACCATTTCATAATAAGCTTGTAAAACTAGCTCGCGCTCGTCATCATCAGGATCAACTGCACTATGGTTCATACCAGATGATATATCTTCTTCTGGCTCCGCTTCATCCGGGCGACGCTTAATGAGGCTACCTGCGAGAGCAGCTGCACCCGCGCGTGCTGCTGTTCCTACCACCGCTGGTAAGACTTCAGTTATTACTTTAGATGAATCTACTTCTACAGATGCCGCGAGTGGTTGCGCGAGTCGAGGATCGGCTTCGCCAGCTGCTGCACCGTAGCCAAGATTTTTCTGGGGTGGCGTGAACTGAGGACTGACAACATTTGATGCACCAGTAGTTTTATCATCCGCCGGAGATGTTTGAATTTGGTTTTGTTGTGGATCAAGCTCCTTATTAACATAGTCCATCACGTCAGCCGTTAATTTAAGAACAGCCAACCGGTTCGCAGCAATGGTGGTATCATTGGTTTTCGCTAGACCATCTTTAACCTTTTGTTCTATACCACCTATACCTGCGTGGAGCCTCTCAATTGCATCGAATGAATCTTTTGGATCCGTAAGACTGAAAGTAGCATCAGACTGTATATCATTTATTTCTTGGTCTAATTTCTTTCTATTTAAAATAGCATTTGCTGAAAATATCATAATACTTTCTCTTGATAAATATTTATGCTAGATCAGGTAATTAGACGCGGCTCTTTGTTATTTTCTAAATGCTCTCGAAGGATTTGAAGCTTTTCTTTATAGCCTTGAATGACCCAACCGTCATTATATGGTGAGCTAGCCTGAAGCTCCCATTCTTGTATGGTAGCTATTATGTCTTCTACTGATATGTTTTTATTCATATAATTCTTCTTCGCTTATGTGTTTTACGTTCTTGTCTGGTACATTCTTGTGTATCCATGTTTGTCGTTGTTTATAATCTAACTTCATAAAGAAGCTTCTTATAAGCTCCTGTGCCTTGCGCTTAGGAATATCTATCTCTACACCGACTTCTTTTTGAGCTAGCTTATCCCAATCGAATGATACTTTAACTTTCATTAGTAAATATATCTTGCTTTTACGTCCTTACTGTACTCTACTGGCAGTTGATGAATTTTATATTTAAATCCTTTTGCTTCAAGATTTGACTGCAGCTTAATTTTAATATTATTCAGAATTAAATTAGTAACAACAGTATGATCATTGCGGACACGGACATGCTCATCAGAGGTACTGTCATAAAAAAACATATCAGAAGTAATTTTCTTACAATAATCATTAAAAATGTTTTCATTTAATACTGTTGAGTTACTAAGAAAAAAACAAAACTCAGGTATTACCTGTAATTCAGATTTAGTGTTCCATACTTCTATTAAAGGAAAGAAGATCTTTTTACTAAAGTGATTACTGTCATTTATAAGATCTTTTAAATACGAGATATTGTTACACTTAAATTCTACATCTGTTCTAGTTCTTATAACTAAGTCATATTGAATATTGTTTGCTTTTTCATACTCTATTCTAATAAGATTACTTTTGCATAAGCTCGCCATTTGAGAGTATCCAGGAGTATTAGTGTACCAGATTTGTTTTTGTAATATTTCTTTATTATCGTATCGTGGAGTTCGCTCATGTAGATTACATATGTACTTCCAAATATAATCAATATCTTTATTTAAAGAGTCTTTACTCTCAAACGCCCCTGCGGTTACAGGTACACTCGATATTACATCATCTTCCTTTACATTGTCTAGTATCGGGTCTTGTGATTTATGATTACGCTGACGCCTAGTAACATGATCCCATAGATGATAAAAAATATGTAAGTTAATGCCATTGGTATCACACTGTTCTTTAAATGCATTTACACTCTCTTGAAAAAAAGTGAACATCCGAGGCTCACCACTTATACAGATAGCTATATTCATCTACGACTCATCTTGGAGGTGTCATGCCTACAGCCGGTATCGAAATATTTTCTGTCCATGTTTCTACTGGCATTAATACAGGTGCTATTCCGTTCTTATTATTAAATAAGTTCTTTACCTGATTATACGTCTCTTCGATGTGAACGTCACCTCGTCTAGTGTCTAAAATACATCCGCTGTTATGAGGACCTTCTCTAAAGCTAATAACTTCAGCTAAATTCACGACTATTTTTCGTTTTGTTCCTTGTTGAATACCACCGACAATAATTTCAGTAAATTCTGCATACATCATAACTATTTATCTTTTTTGCTCTGTCGAGCTAATGCATCCTCTATTGTTAAGGGAACAAAAGGCTTATTAAGATTAGCATCACGACTTATAGTTTGTTTAAATGGAATAAACTCTCCTTTATCCAAATGAATTACTTGCTTTTCTTTTGGAATGAACTTATTATTTTCTATTGTGTCTTTGTCTATCTTTTTTTTCATTTACTAAAATTGTACTCATCCAGCAAAACCACCCTGCTAGAATTAAAATTACGTACTCCATATAATTAATTATCCTCCACGCGGCCTCTCTTCTTTTACTACAATAAAATTTTTGTGCTCGTTACCACATTTGTCACAAGCAAACGTCATTACATCTTCACCGTTTGCACCTACTCCTATGTTCACAAAGCTGACTTCCTCACCAGCATCTTTCCAATCAAGACAATCTTCACACCATACCCAATTCTTCATATCAACAGTCATGCTAACCAGGTTGGTGTCCAGGGTCTACATTCCGAAGCTCCTGTGCGTAATTATCCATTTGTTCATCTTCGCTAAGTTCTTCTTTGCGATTGCTTCCTCTGTTGTACACTTGGGAAACTTGACCGTACTGATCCGCTTCCAGCGCACAACCAAGATGTAATTTAGGATGTACTAAATAGTCATAGTCAGTCTCAAATGTGCTCTTACCACATTTCTCACACACCCAATCCTCCTCACCTCCAGCAGGCGCTCGCAAGAGATCGCTATGCTTTGTAAGGGTAGATAAAACATCATCAGCCATCTGACCGATTTCATCAATATCATCGTTGTACAATTTCTCATCTTGTCTAATCTCTAGCAAGAAGTCTAAGTGCTCCTCAACAGTCTTGTTGATTACATTTAATTTAGCTCTAACATCCTTGAGTGTCATTGTTTATAATTTTTCTTAGAAATTCATCTCTTTTTTTTCTGTCTTCCTCTATAATTTTCTCATCTCTCATATCAAGAGGACCTTCATAGTATTTCCATTTCGTATAAGCGAAATCAATATAAACTCCCCAAGCACGGTTGTTGGCCTTCTTAGATAATCTTTTATGTCTGTGTGGGTTATTTTTAATAATAGTCTCTACATTATCACGCATGGTTTCAATACTATACAAATAAACCTTTTGAGTTTCTAAATTAACTGCCCAGATCTCATCAGCTTTTGAAGTATTAAACCAACCTAATTCATCACCCTTCTCGTATTTATCTAATTCAATAGCATGCCAGGTATCCATAAACATATTAGTCTTAATATCCACAAGCTGTCCATTTATCTTACCGTCGATCTTTAAGTTAACTTGACTATTTATGTCATAGTACTTTTCATATTCCCAGCCTTGTCTTTCGCAAAAGTCCCATACATGATCTTCACCTGCGTCTCCTTTTTCGCCCGTGATTTCATAGCCTAGACGTTGTTTAGTTCTAGGCTTCCAACCTTTAGTAGTTTCTGGCATTGTCATATTTTAAGCATCAAAATATTCTGTTTCACACTCTACGCAAACATGGCCGTTGAAAGCATCCTCATATTCAAGACCACCACCACAACTAGGGCATAACCCTTGCTGAAAGGCTATCATACGTTTGAATTGCGCCTCTCTAAAAGGAGCTTCAGCTTTGTCTATTGTCTCTTGTGCGTGAGAAGGAACATCGGGATGACATTCTTCATCAACATGATCCCTTAAAACCTCATAAACTTCCTCCCATTCATCATCATTTAGCTCTCCTACCTCTAGACCTAGACTACCAATTGTAAATCCAGTAGTGACATCTTCAGCATATTGCTTATGAGCAACATAACTAACCCCCATCTCAAGTTTGATTTTTTTGCCATAGTAATTTAAAGTTATGTCAGCATTAAATGTAGGGTTCTCTGGCGGTGTCATTACACCTCCTTTGGTCTCACTCTGCCCGGTGACTGTCTTCCATTCTTCACCAGAGCTATACTTGTCTTCTAAAATAGTAATACACTCTTCATCGGGAACCGGAGGTTTCGTCTTCAGCGCTAGTGCTGCTTTAATTGATTCAACCATATTGTTCGTTGTCATTTTAATATTAGTATGTA
>Ga0209434_1001205_pt1 | contig 11764 bp, 5 predicted proteins | sample ETNvirnome_2_300_FD_184068 | JGI IMG/M metagenome (GOLD analysis project Ga0209434, IMG submission 184068) | Marine viral communities from the Pacific Ocean - ETNP_2_300 (SPAdes) (version 2) | ecosystem: Environmental > Aquatic > Marine > Oceanic | place: Pacific Ocean | collected 2013-06-22 | reverse complement strand
CAGGAGAGCTTTCGAGAGCATTAACTGCATTCCAGCGTGCTTCTTTTTGCGACAAGTCAATGAGTGCGCGCTGCGTGCTGATTTGGAGGCCAGACGCATCAAGAGCACTAATGGTGACAAAGACACGAGCACCCTTTCGAGCATATAGTGCCTTAGTGAATGTCAACGTCTCTACAACAACAGCTTTGTTCTTAGTTCGACGAGACTGAATGGGGACAGTATCAGTTCTTCCTAATGATGCAGCAGTATCGATGTCTAGTATGTCGCCCAAATATGAGCGAATCAGTGAGCCCTCATTCACATCGGTGGCACTATTTAACCTTCTAGTTGGTGTGACACCTTGTAGTGCCTCCTCAGTAGTGATAAAAGAAGTAGCTGGGTTGATATAAGCTGCGGGTGAGATGCCTTGTCTAAGTATCATATCTCGTGACATTTGCTGGCTAGATCGATTGCCATGAGCAAAGCCATCCTTGCGAGACACGGGTGTTTGCAGAACAGGAATTGTCTTAAGCTTCTTTGCAAAGTTTTGCGTAGGAACCGACTCAATCACACTCTCAGTTCCTAAAACGACTGCCCCAATAGATGTTGTGATCTTTGATGCATTCGAATTGCTAATTTGTTTTGTTATATCAGATTTACGAGAGTAAAGAATCGATTGCTGCTTCTTGTTAGCCCGCTCCTGATTGTCACGTGCCCTAAATCGAATAGCATCGAGCGCCTCATTAGGTGATCGAACTTGTTTTCGTGAATCATTATACGGCTTTTGGATCTGGATTTCTACAATGGTCACGCCCGATCGAAGGGCGCGACGTAAATCAATTTCATACTTGACCTGGAGCGTTACCTCGCCCTCATCAGAAAAACGCGTCACTTGCACGTCATTTCCACTAAATTTGATCAGATTCTCTACTATCGTAGTTTTGACAATCATGTCACCCTCAGTCGAAAACTATTGTAAAAACATTGACAAAAGTGCTCATTCCATAATCATCCTCGTAGATCTTGCCAACGAAAAAAACCTGCTTAAGTTCATGATTTTCCTCAGATGTCTGAAATTCGCCGAAGTCAATTGCATCCAACTTGATCATTTGTTTTGTCGACGTTTCAAATGCCTGAGTGATTAAATTGCTCTCTCTTGAATTGTTGTAAAAAGTTGCTGTACTCTTTTCGCGCCCATCCAAGTCTTGTGCCAATTGATCATATGACACGATCTCTCGTTCTCGAACATTTGCAAAACGCCCTATTGATTGTGTCGTTTCTGCTAGCACGGGCGGAAGGAACTTGAAATTTGTAATATGGGAAAGACGCTTGTCTTGAAAGAAAGACTCAACATCATTAATGGAAGCTGCTACAACATCATTCTGCACACTGATTGGTGTATCATCCGTAATGCTAAACGATGCTGTCAGCACACTTGCGCTGAACTCGTTATCATCCCAGAAAGGATCGTCGCTTCCGATGATTCGAAGATTTTGAAAATTGTCAATCGATGACTGCAAGAGTCCGGCATACGTGCCGCTCGTAATCGTCTTGCCAGCCGCACGACTATTTTCTGATCTGAATGTGACAGGATTGCCATTCGCATCAGTTTCAAATGTTACCTGATCTTGGCGCCTTGATGATGCCTCGAGGAAGATTCGCCTTGACGCATCATCAGATCCTGACACCGCGTCTGCTTGATAGAATGTCTCACCGTCTGTAAAAGACACGTACTGAATTTGAAATTCGCCCGCAGCTAAGCGTCGTCTTCCCTCGTCAGTAATGATCGTGTCGAGAATTCGGGTCTTCGAATTCAAAATACCAGACACATGTGCCTCCTGTTCTTACGTAGGCTCTGTCTAAAAGTCATCAATATACGGACGAGAGGATGTCGCAACAGTGCTAATATTCAACGAGTACTCAGCATCTCCAGGAGAAATTGTAACTGAGCCTGACACGAATCTAATTGTCACAGGGCCGGTCTTTGTACCCAGCTTTTGACTAGCACCCCGGATCCTGACCCGGTCAGACAGGTCATTGAAGAACACACTGAAGTGTCGCTGCTCGAGCACATCTCTAAACTGACCGAAGTGATCATACCGGAACTGCGCGGATGATTTTGTAGGCTCGACAGCCATCAATCCGTAACGGTACCCCATAGCTCCCGTAACAGGACTGTGATAGAATCGATTTGTAGTCACACCCTGAGCTTCTCTTCTACTTCCCCGAATGAAAAGAAGCTGCCTTAACAACTCACCACCCACGTATTGATCATCGGGACCAATTGATCGATATGTGTACAACTTTGTCAGATCATTGATGACTCGTTGTGGGTTGCCAACGTATGGGTTCGGCATCACTGACACAGCGCCCGAGGCACGCGACTCTCTAAAGGCGAGAGTTGGTTGCCCACCGCCAACGTTCCAATCACCAAATGTATAGCACTTGTCAGGAATTGCTGTTGCCGTCGCAGAGACTGACGTGATTGCAGTGGCACCTGCCCTAATGACATATTCTGAGAGGCTGGGGGGGATACTGTCGTAGAAGATCTCATTACTAGTCTCATGACGCCCACTGCGAGAAAATGATCCCGCTGACACGACTCGGCGCTGCTGCTCAATGTCATCGCTAAAGATGTTGCCAGTCATGATCCTGTTGATGTACGAGCCGGAATAGACCTCTTCTCGCTCAATGTTGAACTGATCGACAGTAGGATTGTCAAAGTGCAAATCTTCATGAATAGCCTCAGACGTCAATGGCTGATTCAGGGTGTCGTGGAATTCAACATTGTCTCGAATGAGAGAGCCGTATAGTGTTAGTGTAGCAAGTCCCCCAAAAATCTTCAAGTACGAGCCCGTGACAGTATGCGCCAACTGATTCTGAACCAGCCCAAGTAGTGAATCGACACCGAGGACTAAGCTATCAGTTGGAAGGAGAAGGTAGGGTGACACAGCACGACCGCCCACCAAGCCGACCTGTGTCTCTCGTCCGCCGCGCCCGAGCATTGCATGTGCTCGATGATCAAGCTTGATCAGATCCATTTCGGCAGCTGTTTTGTTCAGTGAAGCAGGAACCAGGTGACTATACAACGTGTCGCCAAAATTAGTGTCGACCTCAGGCTCGCGACCCGTAAACTTCGAGGGTAGAAAGCTTTTCGACGTGGTGCCACCCGGCCAGAAGTTGAAGACGAGGGCATTTGCCTCAAGCTGATCTCCCACGTCATTAGAGCCCGTTACAAAGAAGTACCCCGGAATGAACGGACTCGCTACAGCACAAGTCATTTTAAGATCGACTGGTCCATCCCAAGACAGCTTGTGCAGATTCGGGCCAGTATCTAGCATCCCAAAGTTGTGTGAAAAGTCTGGTGAGTGGATGGGTGCAAACTCATCACTTTGGGGATCTAGGGAGCCCGTCTTCTTGATCAGCTCATTGTAGAAGCACATGGACGCGCTGCAAATCAGATATCGCTGACTTCCAGATACATCAGCCGCTGAATCCTGAGTGTTGTTGGTGTTCTCCTGGCGATACAGGAAGAAGACGTAATCATCCATGTAGCGCGAGGCCGTGTCGCCGAGGTCACCGTCCCACTGTTGAAGCCGTCGAGCTTCCACGGAGCTAAATGACAATACTGCCTTCTCCAGCAAAAACGGATGGGAGATGAAATTCTCCATCTTTAGAGCCTGGCTCGCGATGGCGTGATAACGATTAGCAAAAGGAGCCTGCATCGAAACTGTTGGATATCCAACGTGCAACAAGTTTGTGTTGTTTAGGCGTGCCTGGTCAGTATCACCCTCTAGCATGTCCGGAGCTGTGAATTGCTGGCACCATCGATTCGTGCCCGATGTTACCGCATAATTTGGCGGCGCAGCGCTGGGATCGATCGCCCAGTCATAATGCTGAAGTGCTGTTCCAGCGTAGCTCGTCCCTGTCGCGGGATCGAAGAGCCCTTGATCCTCCCAATTTCGGGTGACAAAGTTGAAGTAAGCAAACCCCGCCTTGTCAACTCCTGCAAAGTCACCGCCAGGGTCGTAGTAATCATTTCTCAAAGATGGGCTTCGTGTGATAATCGAATCACTTGATGCACTCAAATCGATCTTAATGATCGTCTTGCTCTTAAGCGGAGATGAGAAGCCAGGTAAAACAGTCCTGTCTGTACCCGTCATGAAAAATTCGCCAGTACGATACTCAGGACGGCCAAAATCTACAAATGGGCTTAGATCTTCGGACTCAACAGTCGTCATCTTCGCAAATGCATCACCAATACCAGGAAGCACATGGCCTGAGGCTGTGAGATCATTGACGGTATTCTGTCGAGAGAGTTGCAGAGTGCCGATACCCAAACCGTACGGCAAATTGATCTGTCGGGTCTCAAAGATGATCGTGTCTCTATCATTGAACGCAATGGCAGCTTTTCCCGATCTATCAGCGTCACCCGTTCGAGCAATCGTCGGATAAGAACCCGTCAATGAGTCTTGCTCTCGTAGAAAAGCTCGAACTGGTATGTTTAGAATTCTGGTTGCCACATTACCCTCTCAGCAATCCGCCAAAAGCGACGGAATCGACGCCTTGAGGAGCATTGGTATAAGTAAAGCCCGTCCTTGCGCTCTTCGTTTCATTATCAAGGAAGCTATCAGTGCTAGGGTTCATTGCATTCAGCGCACTAATCATGTCACTTCCAGAAACTTCATGTTCAAAAACTATGGATTTCTTGTTGTCTTCTAGCTTCACTTCTTTAAAAGGGCGAAGAGCTGCCTGTTTTGTAGACGAAAAACCGGGAAGCGGAACTGACGCCGATTGTGTGTCACCCATATAATCACTAGCATCCTCAAAGGGAGCAATAATCAAGGGTGCTTCAATAGGAAATACACACTCAGCTTGATCATGCCGTCGATAGAAATCAGAATTGCCATTGCCAAATTCGCCCTTAATGCTTCGTGCTAAATATGGACTCTCTATTGTTGTAAAAGAGGCATCCGCTCGAATCGTAAAAGGCTCGATAACCCCGTCCATTTGATCAAGATAAACGGCAAAACCAGACAGGTTGTTGATGTATACGCTTGCATTGTATCTGTCGTCATCCTCAAATACGCCTACGTCATCATGTGTTTTAGGTTGACCGAAAGTGTTTTGAATTATTATACTTCCCGTCAATTCGGGGCCTACTGTAGGCGCAATCCCTTTGATGATATTGAGCTTATACCTGTAAATTCCCTGGCGGAAACGATCATAGGCTGTTGTGTTAATGCTCATCTGCCCACCTCGCCGTCAGAATCAAAGACGTAAGTTGTGTTTTGTCTTGTTCGTAAATTTTCATCGAGATAAATCTCTTCATTTTGATACCGGACCTTAGATCTTTCAAGCATATGAGACTCGATGACAAAGTTTGTACCCAAGTAGTTAGTCTTTCGAGGTAGCAGCTGCTCAACAAACACACCAATCGATGCATCAAGCCACTTAAAGAATTCATACAAAGACTTCAGATTCATCCTATCAGTTAAACGATTAAAATAAATCTCTCTGAGATTCTCGAGTGCCGGATAGTCGGATGAGAATATCAAATTTGGGTCACCTAGTACATTGTCAAAATCATCGAGTGTAGCAAAGAGTGTAATAATATCCTCATTGAGTGCTGCAATCAATGAGAAATCAACAGAAAAACGTGTATCATCATTGGGCACCTCGCTTGGTGTAATTTCATACAGCGGTGCTGCGCTGGCATTATACTCGTCAATATTTTCAACATCAAGAAAACTTCGAACTCTCACCTTGTTGTCTGTGCCTGCCTCATCAAATCTGGGAGACAAATGACTATAGTAAAACGTCTCAGGCTTGATAATTTGTGCCTCAAGCTCAAAACCAGTTCCTATTGCGTCGAATCCATTTTGACTAAAGTCAGTAAGGTGAATTTGACCTGCTGTGGTTGAATCAGTAACAGGCTGATCGATTGCAATATTAAGACGCAATTTTTCCCACGAACCTGTTGCAACAGCTTCAAAACCGTAATTCACACGAGGTGACTCGACACCTGCTGACTTGAAATTGCGTGTGTGTTCTTTAGACTCAACCTCTGACAGATTCTTCGACCAGAAGCGAAGCTGTGTCACTGTTCCATCAAAATTTGTCCATCGAGCTTTAGACCTGTCTGATTGATTAAGAAAGCGATTTCCTCCTGATGTTCCCAAAGATTGACTACCTACAAGAATGAAAGATCCCGATGTATTTTGATTACCTCTTCTACTAAGAACGTCAAGTGCAGGATTGCCTGGCGAGTCAAGATGATATGAGCTAGTAGATACAAAGCTTGAAATATCACCATTTGTCTGTTTGCCCACATGCAAGAACCACGATGACGATGAAGGGCTTGTTACACCTTCTGCTGCGATGCGTCCTGCTGAGACATGCCAGACATCACCGTCAATGATATTAACACCCGTAATGGGCAAAATTAGTTGATCAGCTCTGCTAGCATCAACTACGGCACTAGGCCTTGCAAATAACGCAACTTGGCCATAACTATCGGAGCCTGATGTTGCAACAACATTAACAACAACTTTTGGAAATGTTGTTGTTGATCCTGTAACACATAGTCGAAATAGGCTCTGGGTCATGAAATGTTCACTTGTCGGTGTTCTAGGGAACTTAAACTGACCCTCGATAGTAAAAGACCCCGATGTCAAAAGACCGTCTGACGGCTGATCGCTGATGCCGTGTGGCGGATAGTGATCAATCTGTACCATAGAACCAGCAGGAGTTGGAAAACCCGTCTCTATGCGTGATGCTGACAAGTAGCCTGAGCGAATCAGCGGCTTATTGGTGGGATAACCTTGCGTATCAAGAGTAAGAGCAACAGGTGCTCTTGATCCTGACATGTCCAATACTGCCGACACCTCAGATCTATTGAGTCGCATATCCACCAAGTTGCGCGTAGTCTTTCCGCCATACTCACGAATTCTTAGTGTTGTATCAGGATTAATCCCGATTGCCCTAATCAATGACTTAACACTATGCATTGTGCCCTTAGATGACACGATATCCTGCAGATTGACTAAGATGCGACGCCATAGCTGATTCTGGACTTCCTGCAGAGAAAGAGATGAAACGCCTACATCAATTCCAATATTGTCAGCATCCACAAATTGTTCAATTGTTGCGTTAGCAAAGAAATTGGGTGCATCAAATCCATAGTACTGAAAAAGTTCGGGCAAGAATTGATCGGCCACCACGCCATCTTCGTCATAATCAACATGACGAAGATTGGAGAAATGATCAATCATGATCTTCTGTTCATCGAAAAACTTGGCCCAAACGTACATCAAGGATGCAAGTAGTTGTGCGCTTCCCATCTTTCCTGAGCCTGGAAGACCCGTCCCTTCATAGGAATCGCCAATCGTTCCTTGGACGTCTTCAAAGCCCTCTGCGACGTGGCCTTCCCACAAGTAGTGCTGTGGAATTAAGTTTGTGATCAGATTAGGATTGACAAGATCATATACAGATGCAGACGCCAATAAGTCAACGTTAAGCGCAACGACATCTGTATATGCTGGAAATAGGACAGGATTATTGCCCCGCTTCTCATGACTCATGGGAACGGTAAAAGATCCCGTTGATCTGAGATCTTGGGAGAACGACTGAATTTTACTGTGCAGAGAGTTTCCCGAAGAGTCTAATACAAGGTTACTCAGGCTTCCTAGTGATCCTGTGGGCTCATTAAATCTAAAGTACAAAGCAAGATCATCTGATGCAAAAATATTCTTTTTTCCGAATAATTCCTGATCCCGCACTGATCGTCTGCTATGAAACATTCTGAAGTCATCAATGGCACCTGACAAAGTAGTCTGAGGTGTGAAATCTTGAGGGCCCAAAGTATGTGTGGAACCAGAGCCGACAATCATGGGATTTGATACGAAGTCAAATATTCCAAACTCTTGAGATTGAGATGATGTGCCCGCAAGAACTGCGTTTTTGTACAACTCAATTCGATTAAAAGTCGGGCGATGATCAAGGCCAGCTACTAAATGATTAAACTGCCCCTTCTCAACAGAGATGGACGACGACAAAAAAGCCGAGCCAGAGCTAAGCATCAAGACAAGATCACATTCATCTGCAGATATTGATTGGCTAAGCGCAAGCGTGAAACCCTGATTTTCATTATTGAGCTTCTGTGCAATGATAGAATTATCATTAGCTTCATCAGGAACCATCAAGTGGAACTCAAAACAAAATGATGTCAAGCCAGGATCTAATACAGTTCTTCCACTACGATCCTTGGAAATAGTTGGATATTCTGAACCTGCAAAATCATTGACCTGAATGTGAGAACCACTGAAGAACAGATAGCCTGTATTCTTGGGAAAAGAGTCATAAACATACTTTTCGAAGCCCGTCAATGAATCAAAAAATGCCTCAAACTCTTTGCGTGTCCCATCAAAAGGGAACTCATTGATAATTCTGTCAAATGCAACATTGACATTGACCTCAGCACTATTGAAGAACGTATGGTTTTCAAACAAGCTCCAGTCAAGTGGAATTTGCTGTGTGGATCGCATGCCTTGACCAGGGCTGTCGTATCGAAAAGACGACGTACTGTCAATGTTGGTATCTGACAGATCCTCCCTTGCTGATTGGAAAAGAACTCCGCTATCCTCTGTCAGCTGTCGTGTGTATGCTGATGAGAAAAGTCTTGGCTTCTTAAAACTGAGTGCCGTTTTGGCAGATGTAATCTTGGAGGCTGTCATTACGCATTAACTCGGAATTTCGCGCCCACGTCTGTGATGATCTGATCGACACCTCTGTCGCGAATGAACACCTCTACCTGGTAAGCTCGGCCTGGCGGAAGAGAGTCCATATAGAAGTCAAAATACATACCATTAGAATCTGTAGACATCTTAGTTGAATCATATGTTGTGTCAAATTCAGTTGCTAGCTGGCCACTGTTGAAATCACGAATACGATAGTGCATATCCTTGAACATGATGCTCTTAGCTTCAATAGGGACCTTTGAAGCAGTGTACTCGTCTGCTTCATCATAGTCAAAAGCATAGACACGAAATCTTGTCTTCTCCCACTTTTCGTACGAGCTGCGACAATTAGTAATGCTCACCTCAAGTCGTCGCTGGCTTCTATTGCTAGCCATTGGCACGATGGGTGAGATTGTCAAACTGCTTGACAAGTACGCAACTGTACCGTCCAAGCTTCCCCAAATTTCAAGAAATTCTGCAGAGCCTGACGCCTTAATCCACTCAACTAAATTAGCATTGTTTGATGGAATAGCGAATGCAGTTGAGTACACTCCGGAAACATAGTTTGTGCCCAAAGAGTGCTGCGATACATCGTATGATTGCGTGAATGTACCTGATGCGAGAGTAAGCAGCATGCAATCATCGCCCTCTATGGCCTCTAATGCCGAACCTGACACAATGTTCGCAGGTATACCTCGACTATAATTGTTCAGAAACAGACTTCCCGACAAATTAAAGTAGAAATTCTCACGATCATCCTGAATTGAGTCGTCGAAACGAACAATCAGTCGGGGAACCTTTGTTGCGTTTACTGAGTGCCGAGAAATGAATCGCTTGACGAAACGAGTCTTAGTATCTGTTTCCTGACTTCCCGAAAATGTGACTCGAAAACCGCAATCGGGAATTTGACCTGCCAGAGTGGCAGATACGACTGTTGAAACATCGACTAATAAGTTCTCTTCACCTGATCGGAAAAGTTGGGTTGACTCCAGTCTTACAATTCCATCACCTAAATCACCAAAATCTATCGCATCAATAGAATCGTCATTTAGTGTTCCGATTGCGCCTGATCCCGTAATTGCCCATGCATCTACTGAGGTCACATATGATGATGTGATCCAGTTGGCAGTATCAAGATCTTGAAATTCAACGAGATCTCGCCCAAAACCTTCATCAAAAGATCGTGACAAAGGGAGGACAGAAACAGTGAAGTTTGTCGGAACAGTCTGACCGCCATACACGTCAGTCATGTTGAATTTGACATTCATATTAGTGAAGTCTAGAACACTACTAGTCAGTGCTCGAAGTGGCTCGAGATCAAATTTTACTAGAATACGAGACAATTCAGTGGGATTGCTTTCACTTACAATTGTTGACTCATCATACAATTTGAATAAGTCTAGCGTTCCCGCACGACCAGTATTCCCATCAGTTGCTCTGAAGCCGTTCTGAATAATCTTATTGGTAATATAGCAATCAGCGCTGGCTGTCAAAATTTTTAGCATGTGTGCTCCTACGACACGTTTCCGATGATGTCGTTGTCGGGATACTTGACCTCAAAAATGCTTCCAGGCGTTCCTACAACCAACCCTTTGATTGTATTTGCTGACACATTGAAGCTTGAGTCAGAGTATGCCCTTTCACTAATTGTACCTGTCTTATTTTCAATTTCTAAATCAATAACAGATACCACGCCTTGTCCGTTGATAATAATGTTTCGAACCTCAGATAGATTGATGGGTGTGTCAATCTGGAAGTTTTTGATATCGAAAAAGCTCTTCAAATCGGAAATGACACTTTGCACAACAGAGCTTTTATTGGCAGATGGATCAACTGCAATATGAAATGCTACGCCTACATTAAGTACTTCAGCATCTAAAATGTCAATTGCATCAGAGATTAAGCGATACTGATTGAGGTATTTGCGCAGGTTCTTTTTGAGTGTATCAGGAGAAGTGACAAGCTGCTTTTGATTATCACGACTAATGATATAAAGTTGAGTTGCGAGAGGATTATTGGGATTTGAGCGAATTCCTGCTCTAAAGACACGACCAAAGTTTGCAGGCATTGTGTAGACACGAGATAGTAAATCCTCTCGTGTAACAATTCGACTTTGCGCATTTCTTGCTGATGGAATCTTATTGCGAAGTTCATCAAGTGTCAGTGCATCATCGCCGCCCGCTGCGGCAGCAGGATTCTTGACATCGATAGAGTTCCTAATCGACTGTGCAATTGACTGAGAGACAGCACCCGGAAAAGTGTATTTTAGAGACGTTACTGTTCTAATTGAATCAGAAACAACATTATGATTCAAGCCGCCGTCATGACGATATTCAACAGTGATCGTTGTATTGAGAGGTGAAATGCCCAGTGTTTGTGTGTCCAACAGGCTATTAGGATCAATAGAGAATCTTGCGAAAGTCTTCTTTCCATAAAGTGGAATTGCTAATTCACTGGGATCTGGAATAATATCGTCGTCTAGTGTTTCGGCTCGACCGCCGCCAAAGCGCAATGTAGTCAAACCAGTTTGATAATTCATCGACTTTGTGAAACGGCGGGGAGCCGGGAGTAATTCTAGATTTTCCTTGACGAGCTCGTTGTCGTCATCAACATTTAGAATCCCCCGAAAGACTGTATCCTGTGTTAGCGCCTGGACCTCATAATACTCATTTCCATCCGAATCTCTGACTGAAATGACATCAGTAATATTCTCTTTCGATAGTGTAAGTGTTCTAAACGCAACGAAAGAATTGGCAATTTGAAAAGATTGTGTCGCATATGTGCCCGATACAAATGTTCCAGATGCCTTGAGAATATAGAACGTGGGAATTCCGCCTGAATCTGTGTCTGATACGACTATGTCTGCTTTAAGCTCGCCAGATTCGTCTGTCGCAGCAAAATCGATATCTTCAGTGAGTGTAAACGTTACACCATTGTTGGCTTTTAGTGTGGTTTGTTCAAGCACGGTTAGGAGTGCAGCTTCTTGTGGCTGGATTGTTCCATCTGTTGTGGTCTCTGCAGGCACTTCGATGTAAACATCAACCTCT
>Ga0209434_1001204_pt1 | contig 11775 bp, 21 predicted proteins | sample ETNvirnome_2_300_FD_184068 | JGI IMG/M metagenome (GOLD analysis project Ga0209434, IMG submission 184068) | Marine viral communities from the Pacific Ocean - ETNP_2_300 (SPAdes) (version 2) | ecosystem: Environmental > Aquatic > Marine > Oceanic | place: Pacific Ocean | collected 2013-06-22 | reverse complement strand
GCAAACGAGACTACAGCACAAGGTGTCGCTATAGGTGTTATCTATTTCGAAATCAAAGGTAAAAAGACTTCTAGTCAGCATGCAATTAATATAGCAATCACTAGGGGTCTTAGAAACCAACTTGTACCTATTTTTATAGAACCTAATGCTGCTGGTAAGATTAAATTAACTAAGAAAGAGAGAGAATCGATATGGTACGTAAACTTTTAAAGAAACTATTTAAATTTAAAGAAGAAAAAGAGATTCAAGAAGAACTCTTTCCTAAACCTGTTTATGTATATGCTGAGGCACCGATTATAGATGAAAGTTAAAGTACCATTCGATTGGGATAAGATCGCTCAAAAAGAGCTTGGTGTAGAATTAGATATTCCTGAACACAAAGCACAAGAGATTATAAGAAGCTTCTTCATGAGATTAGATTATAAACAACGACAGAAATGGATACATAACAATGTACCAAATGATAATGTAAAACACATAAGCGAGGAACAATTATATGAATAATAAAGTATCACTAGAAGACGTATTAGCCACTATACAAGACTGGAGGCTTCAAGCTAATTCAGGGCATAACGACGGTTGGGTTATTCAAGGCTATAAAGAGAAGCTTCAAATCGTTCGAGAGCATTTAGAAGTCCATAAAGAACCCAGAGTAATTACGTAAGCTAGCATAAATATTTATCAAAGGTAAAGTATTATGCTTAATCCGCAAGATTTAAATCCAGTTTCAGTTAAACGTGCTGAGAATGAAGTAAAAGATTCTATTGATTTAGAGAGTCAAGATGATATTAAACAGACTTCATTTTATATAATAAATGAGCTTCGAAAAAATCTCGATGTATTAGAAAAAAAGATCGAAAGCGGTGCGCTCGATGGTTATCAGCGACCCAATCTTACAGCTAGACGCATAGGTATTCTAGATGTTATTCGTGGTGTAATCGAGAAGATGACTAACAATATTAAAGGAGGGTATACCATTGATCATGATAAAGGTAAAGTAGTTGATGACGAGCCACTAACCCCTGTACCAGCGCCCGATCCAGATGATCTCGGTTATGGCTACGGAGCTACTCATCATGCATTAGATTCAGTACAAACTGATTCATCTAAATTAATAAATGAAGTTCTACCTGCAGCACTAGGAACAGCAGCGCGTGTTGGTGCTGCAGCAGTCGGCGGAAACCTTATTAAACGACAAAACGATGAGACAGAACCAGCAGAAGATATATCGTCTGGTATGAATCATAACGCTGTTGATCCTGACATTCAGGATGACGAGCAGTTAATTAAAGCTTACTATGAATTAGTCAATTCATTAAATGATAGAGTAGAAGATATGGATGAGACTAGTAAAGAGATTCACATACAGACTGGTAAAAAAGATTTCCCGGCTATTACAGTACAGGTATTAGGGTTTAAAAATGATCCTCATACTAAAGCTGCTAGACAGCAAGAAGATGCTACTGGGGCGCTTCCGCCTCCTGATAAAATACCAGGGTATGAAAGTTATATGCACCACTCAACAGCCAATCCTCAAAGATTCGGATGATGAAGTCGTTTACAGAAGGTATTGATAAAATCTATTATGACTTGGATGATCTAGACGATTTACAAAGTAGATTACACTTCGAAGGTAGATTTAAAGATACGGGTAAAGCAGTACTACCATGGGCAGCTGCTGCAGCTCTAGGGTATGGTATTATGACATACGACCCGCAAATGTCTGATCAAGAGAAGTTTGACAATGCTTCGGCAATATTTCAGTTTACTGTCATTAGTGATCAAGGAGATCTAGATGAATCAGCAAAGCAATTTGTCCAATTCACCCTGACATTACCTTCAAAAGATAGAAAGAGACTAAAAGATTCCCTAGACAATTTTAAAACGAACATACCAAGACATAGGAGACAAAGAATGGAAGAGTTTCAACAAAGTATTAATTATTGGGTAAATCAATTTAACGTCGACAGGTGGTCCTCGGCCGACGATTCTAAGAAGCCGACAGTCACAGAGAGCACTAGTGACGCTGGCGTATACGCTGATACTTGGTTGCATGATCACCGCGATGAGATAGAAACTGCTGATGAAGGTATAGGTATTGAAGATATAATCCATCGGATTGCTGATGATTATGCTGATGCGGTCGCTGAACCAGTTAGTAATGCAGATGCACAAGAGATTGTTAATGTAGTTGAACCTACACTTACAAATGATTATGGTTGGATACTTGATCCCGATTCAGATATTCTTTCTAGATATACAACTGTTGATGAAGACCAGCCAGCAGGAACTCCGGTGCCTGCTGGAGTAGAAGGACGACCAACAGTACATACCGACGATGATTTTCTTCTGTTTTTGGAGTGGGTACTCAACCAAGTAGATGAAAATGGAGAGCTTAAGTATAATGCAAGATCTGTCGTAGATATGATAACCTCGCCACACGACCCTTGGGTTGTTAACTTATATAAAACATATAAAGATCAATCCCAAAGAATAGAAGATGATCCTTACCTATAATGGTCTCTCTTAAACAGTACATTGCTGAAGCAGACTCTAAGTCTCTCATAGTTGTAGACATTCAACCAGCATACTACCCTGTCAGTCATAAAGTTCTAAGAGGAGGAGGATATCTATCACGTACATACATCCAAGCGGCTAATAATATAATTCATTTTATAAACACTAGAGCTGATAGAGTGTTAGCCTATTTTAATGGTTCTGAAGCTGGTGTAGAGGACACTATTGAAGATGTTCAGAGTCACTATTTAGAAATGGGATTAGATCCTAATAAATTAAGCACAATCAACTTTCAAGAGAAATCATATGCTTTTCTTAGAGATTGGATGGATGATGTACCATTAAGAATAATCATAGCAGTGATTAGATATATGGTACAACATAGATTGTATCACTCTTTAGAGGTTCCAGAAGATGTACTTAGAGAGATTATACGCAACGGTGTTCGCGTACCTAGACATCCTGCTCATGAAGTGGAGAGGATATTAAGTCTTGATCCTATTATTATTCCTGATATTGATCTTAGCCTTCTTAAACAATTTAGCAATGCTTATATTAGTGGTGGCGCACGTCATGAGTGTTTAAAAGAAATCACCATCATGATGAATGCCTTTAACTTCAAATATAAACTCGTCAAAGATTTTATATATTAAATGATCCAAGTAAACTTACGTAAAGATGAATCTATCGATAGAGCTCTTAAGAAACTTAAGAAGAAATTAGATAGAGATGATGTAATCAAAGAATGTCGAAACAGACGATATTTTGAGAAGCCTTCAGCAAAGAAACGGCGTCGTATGAAAGAAGCTAAGTTCAAAGCTTACTTAGATGCGCGTGATGATGTCTAAGATGAAGATAGTATACGTAATGAAACGTCACGGGCATCGAGAACGTAAATTGTATCCGATCGTAGTTGAGGGGTTTAAAAAGCACAACTTACAGGTAATATGTCATGATCAGTATTCGTATGAATCTGATGACCTGCAATGTGTTTTACAATCTCATAAAGATATAGATTTATTAATAGGTCCTGCTTTGTATAAGTTCACAATTCCATTATGGAAGTCTGATGTTCGTGAGCAGTGGCTTAATACTAATATGAATTTTATTAGCATTGAACGTGGCCATGGTAGTTATAGAAAACAAACGTTTTCTATGGGCTACAACGGTATAATGGGTGAGGCTGATTTTATTAATTCTAATTCTGACGATAAGAGATGGTTAAGTACCAATGATATACGTAAAAAAATAAAACGACAACTTAAACCGTGGCGTTCAGAAGATGATGGCGAGTATGTATTAATAATATACCAAAAACCAGGAGATTCATCTTTAAATAGTAAGACGAGTAAAATACCACCAGTCGATATAGAAGCTTGGGTAAACGAACAGCGAATAAAGTATGAAAATCTAGGATATAAGGTACGTGTTAGGACAAACTCAGCCAGAAAGCCACGCAACGGCCAACCTTTAGAAGATGATTTTGCTGGCGCTAAGTTTGTTGTTATTTGCTCATCTAATTGTGGTGTATTAGCTGTAGAAGCAGGTGTACCTACTGTAGCTACACATCCTATATCAATGGTATACGATATATGTAAGCATACTAAAACTCCAGATAGGTCACAATGGGTTAAGGATTTATCTTACTGTCACTGGACGAAAGCGGAGATACGTAGCGGAGAAGCCTGGGAGCATTTAAAACAAGCCAACTTTAAAGCTATGTTAGATGCTCGTGATGCTCTAGAATAAATAATTATGTGAAGTCATATAAAGCTTTCTACGAGGCATACGACAGAGACAGTCTTGTAATTAAAGACGGCGGAGTATTCGACGTTCTTTATGATATATGGTGGGATGAGGTCACTCCTTATATAGATCCCTTGAGTCAACCTGACACTCGTATGCTTCTTAGCTTAATTGCCAAGCAACCCGGACATTACAATGTCACTGGTCCGTCTAGTTCGACCGCGGAGTTGGTGCCTGGCGCACCGGCGCGACCTGGTTTTAGAGTCATTGGTACCACAAATGAATTTGACTTTCACGTAGTTAAGCTTGGTAATTGGCCTCCTAGTGACACACTAAGTGTACAAGATTTAGAAGATTATAAACCAGACAAGCTCGTCATGCTAGAAAAAGTACTCGGTGAAACCGGCATCCCTACAGCTTATCTTTTTAAAGGACAAAGATGGCTTATGTCTGATGTTAAGAAGTGGTGGTTTCAAAATTTAAATACATACAACGATGCCCCGGAGGAGATATAAATGAAGTTTAAAGATTATTTTAAAGAAACAGACAAGTGGCGAATGCAAAAGAGCAGAGGACGGAAGTTTGCCCGTCCAGCAGATATTACTAAGCGCAAGGATAAACAGCGAAGTAAAGAAGAGTTAGCTGGAAAAGGCCGGCAGCAGGCTGCCATGAGAGATCAAGGCTATCATTGGGACAAAGAAAAGATGCAATGGATAAAAGAGGATGGTGAATATCTAGACGACGCTAGCGTAGAAGGATATAAGATACTTCAAGCATTCGAGGCACCTGATAGTAGTTATAAGTTAGCAGTTAATAAGACAGGTGACGATCCAACTGTTGGTATGATTATATACAAACACAAGATGCTACCTATAACAGTTGAGCTTCTTGGACGTGGAAAGGTATTAGCGTTCATGCAGATTAAGTGGATGGATCCTAGTAAAGATGAATTTCCTCTCAATAAAGACTTTGCTAGTCCTACAATTGAGAAGTTAGGAGCGGAGGGTATTCTTAAAATACTTAGCGATATTGAAAGAAGTATAATTGATTATCGATGAATGACAAAGAAGCACAACTGATCTTTGAGATTTATTCAGAAGGCATGGATCGGCGGAAATTCCTTAGTATGCTTGGAAGAGGTGCATCAGCGTTCGCCACAGTTCCATGGACTAAACTATTATCAGCTCCTAAGATAGCAGCAGCAGTCACAGCACCATTTAAGATTGGAGCAGGTACTATGCTTAATCCTGAAGCTCTGCATTGGTACTACGTTCATAAGTTTTATAATAAAGCACTAGAGAGTGGTCTTACTCCAGTAGATGTGACAGATGAAAGGCATTACGAGTATGAGCACACAGAGATATCTGCGGTTGCGTTTGAGTGGGTATCTAAAAACATAATTAATATGTACGTTGATGATGTTGGTCATTCTACAGATAGAGAAGGAAGCACAGTAGCACCTACTTTAAGTGAGTTGATTAATCATATGGGTGAGGAAAAAGAGCATTTTATAGATGATCCTAATTTTCCAGAGTGGGCGAAACATCTTCTCGCTAAAGATGAAGAAGATATGACTGATGAAGAGGAAGAAAGATATCAGAACTTAATGAATTCAAAGTGGTTTGATAAGCAGATGGTAATTAACTGGGATGGTGAGTGGGGTCATGGAGCTGATGAAGAGGTAGACGAAATGCTACGAGATTGGACTGGATGGCAGCGAGCGAGGCCACGAACTGCGGATCAGATGGGATCAGCAGAACCAGAATTTATTGATACTATCTTTAATTACATTGTAGATCTCAATCGCAAACGTAATGATGAGGGAAAACTCATGGACATCAATGAAATAATGAAGATGAACTTTAAACAAGAGTTCTTACCTGGTGTTGTAAATTATGCGAGAGAGATGGCTATAGCTCGACAAACTCGGTACGCAGCAAACCAACAGAGACAAGCAGGGCAAGATGCTCAAAAAGCTAAAGACGAGCTACAAAAAGACTACCTACCTAAAAGACCAGGCCAACCAGATGAGTGGGATGATGTACATCCGGATGTTGAATGGTGGCACGGAGGTGATTTTAAATGGTGGGAGCGTCGGTTTGATGATGATGTTATTAATAGTGATAAGATCGAACAATATAAGGTTTTTGCTGATAAAATAATACAGAATCCTTTCGAAAACGGCTTACTGTGGCCAACCACTGCGGAACCAGCTTATAGCCCTGAAGAAAGCAAAGAGATAATTAAAAAACTTAAACAAGAAGCACATGATTGGTTGAAATGGTATGAGTTGACAAAGGATAGTAGAAAGCCTAATCAAGCACATATCAAACATCCATATGGAGTAGGTAGCCCTCAGAGTGGCTTACAAACAGCTAGTACTAAACCAACATTTAAAGAGTTCTTTAATGAGGCAGGAAGTGATCGACCCAGTCGGTTTATCAAGCCTTCCAAAGCACGAGATGCCAGAGCTGGCTTAGGCTCTGGACTACGAGGCAAGTGGGGGAAGCAAAAGAAAGTTTGGCCACCACCACCTAGACCAGACACCGGACGCCGCAAGGAAAAGTGGAACCGAGTTGATTCAGTAGGTCGTCGAGTGCCCATGGGGCGGGAACCTCGAATAGATTTAGGAATTAGTCATAAGCTTCTGTATACTCTCTTAAAGAAGGGAATGACTCAAAGAGAGCTGCATAAAGCTCTAACAGATATGGGTGTTGATATTTCACCTCAAGGTCTTTATCAGGTAGTTACTAAATTAGGTTTTGGTGGAAGCAGACCTAAACCGTTTGATGTGACAGCTGTTGAGCCACCGGGACCTGTGGATCGGATCGGGCCCGATCGATCCGGTAGAGGTCGTCCGCAAGGAGCACGTCATCTTGATATAGGAGTTACTGATCAAGAGCTCATCGACATGCGTAAAAGTGGTATGAACCCTGATCAAATCTTTAACAAAGTTAAACAAAGAAAAGGTGATCCAATAACAAAACAAGGACTATGGGTAAGATTAAAGAATTTAGGGCTCGTAGCTCAACCTAAGCCATGGAGGACTAGTTGGGGTGGTTCAGACACCTAAAAGGGATGTAACATGAGCTTTGAACCAGTAATACAAAATAGAAGAGGATTCTTATCTACATTAGCTAAAGGTATAGGAGTACTAGCTAGTCCAGATGCAGTAACAAATGTAGCTAGAGCAGCAGGAGGACTTACACCTAACCAACCTCTTAAAGCAGGTCTCGGTCATGTATATAGAGCACTCTTAAACTCTACTGGAAACTATCATGAGTATTCGCCGGGATTCAGTAGTAAGCAAATAGAGCATATAACTCAAATAGCTATGGCTGCTCTACATAAAGTAGAAAAAGAGGATTGGTCGTCTGAAGTTATAGGCTTAAAAGATTTAGTAGGTTTCTTTCAAAGCTTTTTTGATGAAGGACAATCATTTGAAGATGCGTACCGGGTGTTTGAGGATGATAATATGTTTGATATATATGATCTCGTACAGAAATACGCATATGATTTAAGAACTGTCGGTTCAGTTGACACAAAAGATCTAACAGATCGTATGGTAAGAGAGATTTCTGATGGAAATGGGTTCGAGGATTATTATGATATGCTGGCGAAGAAACTAGGTACTCAGAAGAGAGAGCCCAGCGAACAAAGACCAGACGATAGAGATTATATAGATAAAGATTACGCACAGAGTCCTCATATGAATAGCGTGCATGTAAGCTTTAAAGAGTTCTTTAATGAGGCTGGCAAAGTATAAATAATTAAGATGAGCACAACACTTAGCAATGCAGTAGCACCAACGTTTAATAAGGTAATTAAACGAGTGATTGAACAAGAAGATCAAGCGCTGGCAATAGCTAATGCTCATATGTACTCTAAACCTGATTTAAATAGAGCTGACATTAGTAACCCTAGATTGATTGAACTTGATCCTGAAGCTTTTGATGGTGTAGTAATATATTCAGGTGAATTTGGTGAGACTGCAGTGATTGTTCAAGATCGTAAGGTAATTTGGACAGGGATGTCGAATAAATATTAATATGGACGTGCAATGAAATTAAAGGTAAGTAGATGCAACATTAATGATGGACGCCTTGAAAAAGGCTAATAAAGATAAGACCGGCAGCGATTTACTCACAGAAGGTGCTCCTAGCCCGAATGAGATCTGGGCCACTGTAGTAGCTGTCAGTGAGAAAATAGATGCTCTTCAGGAAGAGCTACAATTCGTCAGGAGCTGGCATGACAAACAAAACAATTCATGAACACACAACACAGATCTAACAGAGAGGAAGGCTTAGAACAACTTGTAGAGGCTATGCGCAGTGAAGACTGTGGAAAACACCATGCATCTGTCAAGCGTAAGAAAAAGAAAGTCGATGAGAAGCATGCCACAGCTAAGTGCGACCATTGCGATGGTACTGGTAACCATGGTGATAAAGAATGTAAGAAATGTGGTGGTGATGGCTGGTTAGATGCTAAAGATGTTGTTAAAGAAGCAGATAATCCAATTGGTGGTGATGAAGGATTTCAAGCTTTCTATGACTCTTTGTTAAAAATGAGAACAGAAGTAGATGAATATATGACTTCCTATGCGCATACTACAGGTGCAGAAGATTTTAAAGCAAATGTACTCGATATTATCACTGGATATTTAGGTGGCGCTAGTGATAAGAGGTGGCTTAAGCACTCAATGCCGCCTAGTGCACCGGCGGGTGCAGCTCAAGCTGTTCCGACAAGTTCACCCGCACGTCAAAGCCAAAGTCCGCTCCGCCCATCTGGAATGTCTGGACCCGGAATGATGCCATGAATGATAAAGACGCACAACTAATTTGGGAAGCCTTACAAACGCAAAAGGTGGATGAGGGTCAGCCTGTGCAATGGCCAGATCCTGACCAGCCAGGAGGATCAGGAACATCGGCGAAAGACAAAAAGGCTAGACCAGAAAAAAAGCGGCGACCGGGTCAATGGAGAAAAAATCCACACATGAAACGCTTAAATAAGAAGTTTCCTTGGAAGGAAGCTGACTATGTACCACCACAGGATGATGAAGATACTGGTCGTATTCCTCATGACGTAGATAGCTTTGGCTCTGATATTGATCATCATACTCAGTACATGATGGATCAAGACTTATTACAACCTCTCCATAAAGCTGCACAAAACGCTGGTGCTAAAGATCTTAATGATTGGATGATTAAACAGATAAAAGATCAAGGTGAGAACTGGGTAAATTGGTTCATGCATGAAGTTATTGGCCACGAAGATATGTAAGATATGCTAGATAGAGAACAAGATAAATTAATCAATGAGAGCTTATTCGGTCGTGCTAAAGATACAGGTGTTGATATAGCAAAACATTTAAATGTGGCAGATCAATTGTATCAAGCGTTAACAGTAGAGACAGACCCTAGTCAACTCACTGATGATGACATCGATAATCTAGTATTAGCATGGATACAGAAACAAGAGTGGATTCCGGCAGATTTAGCTTCTAGTACAAGCGAATTCCTCGGACAGAGTCTCAAGAGTAAGCGTGATGAACAAACTAAAGATGTAACCTCGGCTGGTGACGCATATGGCCGATCAGATACTCAACTACCGTTCTCGAGATGAACTTTAATGTCAAAGTAAAGAAGATCTTAGAGAGAATATATCAGCCTCCTCCTTTTAGTAGTAATGGTGACTCACAACAACCATCACCTGATTCACCTATGGGTGCGACGGTACATCATTATGGAGCTCCAAAAGATACTAAAGGCGCTGTACCTGATCTATCCGATACCTCACCTCTAACCTTACAACTGCTCCAGTTGTTTAGTAGTCAATCCGGCAATCATCCAGCAGATCCGGAACAGCATAAAGGTATTTTACTCTTTAGACAATGGCCAGACCATATACAACAAGAAGTATTATCTGATCTAGTCAATCTAGCTAATCAAGCACCTAACCCAGAACTTAAAGTTAACCTCACAAATATGGAGAAATTTCTAAGGATGATGAGAGGTGGCAATGAGAATGTTTAATGAGAGAGTAAGAGAGATACTTGAAGCAATTAAGCCGTTTGGCGGGAGCGGTGAGTATTTCGCTACTATTAAATTTGTCTTAGTTAGATATCTTCGCTTTCAAGAAGAAGGCCATAAAGGCTCTCACCTTGCTCTTAAAAGACATGGCCCATGGATAGGTACTAATCCAAATAGTAGAATGTCTCCAAATAGCGTCTGGGGTGATGGCTCGAGAACTGGAATGTTGTATAAAGCTGGTAAACATAGACAACATAAAGGCTTGTTACAAGGTTCAGAGTGGAAGAGAGTATTAAATGATGTTTTTTGGTGGCATCAAGATGACTTTGCTACACAACAAAAATTGTGGAACTTAGCTATTTCTTCTAAAGGCACAGACCCAGCGACAATGCCACCTGGTCCTCGAGATCCAAATAGTATGAGAGGTGTTCGATATTAATCTAATTAGACTCGACAATAAGACTATCTCCATAAAAATATATAGTTGACTTCTTCTAGTGCTATGCTATAATATAGGCTATGACAGCACAGACATATGCACAATCCCAGTTGGATTACGTAGGTGGTAAGCGCGCATCCTGGTTCAAGGATGGTGCTCGAGAGCGTCGTATGACGGTGGAGATGACCCGCCAACCAAACGGCGACTATTACATCAACTCAGCTAAGGCTAACTACAATGTAGGTGGCTCGACTGCTAAGGTTGGAGTCAACAATCGCCTCTTGCGCAATGAGCTCCTAACGAGCAATATCACAACTGGTTAACCAATAATCTTAAGATTATTATCAAGAGCATAGGGTAACTTATGCTCTTTTTTATTAAATAATTTAAATTATGAAAGATAATGACGCACACCTAATGATGGAGGGAATGTATAAAGAAGCTGGCATGAAGCCAACAGCCCCTCATGGATCACCTACTGGCCCTCCCGCTGGTTGGGATCCTAAATCAGCCTGGAAATCTGGTAAAGCTGCACCAGTTAACTGGTTTCAAAAGGGTGCAGAGAACCCAGCGGGCTCTGATGCACCTCCAAGTGCCGATCCTGGGCCCGGGAATCTTAGACAAGAAGTAGAGCAATATTTAAGTGCGCAACCTGAGGTACAAGCAGCAGTACTTGCTATTGTCGATAAGTATCTTGCTATGGGAAGCTTTCACGATGGACGCCATTCGCGATGAAGCGTAAAACACTAACTAATCTTATTATTCTTTAGCTGAAAACATATGGTCTCTCCCGAAAAGTATATCATTTCTAGATATTATAGAATGTCTGATAATTATTAAACTATTGAGAATTAATAAGATAGCGCATATTCTGCGAGAAATTATACTAAAATACGAGAAGTCTCAGAATTTACTCTCGGCCACAGCCACAATCCCTTTAAAGCTTAATGTTTCTAGTGGATATCCTTAACTCTCTGGTTACGAAGGGTTTACAGATATCATAGGATATAAACCCTTGATAGCGAAAGAGTTAAGAAAAAGGGA
>Ga0209434_1001200_pt1 | contig 11783 bp, 9 predicted proteins | sample ETNvirnome_2_300_FD_184068 | JGI IMG/M metagenome (GOLD analysis project Ga0209434, IMG submission 184068) | Marine viral communities from the Pacific Ocean - ETNP_2_300 (SPAdes) (version 2) | ecosystem: Environmental > Aquatic > Marine > Oceanic | place: Pacific Ocean | collected 2013-06-22 | reverse complement strand
CGAACGAAAGAAAAATGGGCTTTAATGTCCCCACCAGTAATACTGCTGGAGGGACGATCGCGTCCCAAAACGGTGGTAGCCGAGCCAATAACACTGCCTATTTTTGGACAGGTGATGGCTGCATGTCTGGCTATTCAGCTCTTTCAGGCGTCCTGAACGACCCCCAAGGAAACAACTTTTTCATTACGGTTGTTCCAGATGGCAAAGATGTACAAGCTACAACGGATATAGCCGCAACCGGCGTTGGTACTAATTACACTAAGAATGATGTTATCGCCATAGGCAACGGTTTTGTGAGCGATTATACGGTAGAAGCTGCTGTAGGCGCCATTCCTACCGCTTCTGTCACTGTTGAAGGTTTTAATATTAAGGTTGATGACCATCTTTCTGGGGCTCCTATGTCTCCAACGGCTGGTTACTACTTGGACGAAGGTGTTCCCGGGGTAACCCTCGAAGGAAACAGCGGAACTAATCGTTACGTGTTCCAAACTGGAATCGGTAACTCTGGCTCTTGGTCGTTTCAAAATATCAATGGAACCCCCTTTAATACTACTGGTGATGCAGGAATAGCGGCCCTTCGTCCGGGAGATCTAACCTTAACCATGAGCAACTCTGGGAGTTATTATGGCATAACTGATATGGCTGGTGACGGAGCCGCTCATATCCAGAGCTTTACCATTAATGTCCCATTGAGTCGCACAGTCCTGCAACGCCTTGGAAGCACCTTTGGTTTTGCTCGAGTAGTTGATCTTCCGGTTGATATCAGCTGTACGATTTCTGCTATCGTTGCCGACATTCAGAACAAGAATCTGTTTGTAGAGCTGTGTAATAAGGGAACGCATGACTTCACCTTAAAAATGAGGGATTCCTCCTGCCTCACAGCTGGAGATTCTAAACTCGCCTTCACGGTGAAAAACGCTCGTTTAGATAGCGAAACGTTTACTAACTCTATTGGGGACAACGAAACTGTCGATATGACCTTCACCTCCCAAATTGGTGGGGCAAACGACCAAAATAACGGGTTGTTTATGACTGGTTCTTATCCTCGTTTCCGCACACTGCCTTACTGGCCCATGGGCGCACAAAAGGAGGACGACCTTACTTATAAAGGTACCCCTAAATGGTTAGGCACAGCCTAAGCCACATACTCCTAACAATCAAAAGCTGCCAAGGAAACTTGGCAGCTTTTTTATTTTAATATGTAAGAATAAAGATTATCCCTGAAAGGCGTTATACACAGGATAATTAACTTCCCCAGAGAGCGGCGTAGCGTCCGCTCCTGCCACTTGCAGTGGGACCGCACCATATATGTTATATTTGGCTGTAAGGGCGTCTAGGCGCGCCTGAGCGTCACTAGCGAGGCCCCTGTAGGTCTTGGCTATCTCGTTCTTATTTGTACGCGTAATCGAAGAATCTCCATCCCGTAAAGTAATGAAGTCAACTGAACTATCTATACCTTTTAAAACAGAACGTGTTTTCTTTTTATAGTACTCTACAAGATAGAGTTGTTTGAAAATATCGGCTTCTTCGTACCTAAAAGCCCCTGTACCCTGAAGGGCTGTGTCTCCATCAGTAGTTCCAGATCCTGAAAAAGACGTATATAGCTGAGTATTAAGCAACCCTACATTATTCTCCAGCCACCCAGAAATCTGAGAGATAGACTGATACTCTGTATCACTATCAAACTCATCCCGATAAATGCCGGTAGCAACTGTGCTAACAAAATAAGGTGTTTGTTTCTTATCTGAATCCCAAGCCATGGTAACCTAATTTACACTTAAAAACCTTCGTTAAGAATCTTTTTGGCTTTTTCATGATCAGGATGCGATGGGTCACAAACCGAATCTTGCACAGGCATAGCTATGGTTTTATGGCCTTTGGTTACACGCGTAAATTCTTTACGTAATTTTTCCTTTAATTCTCTAGTGTTTCCACTTGCAAACAACCTAATCTTTCCGCATAAATTTTGCAAGTCAGAAAGGGTCATCTCCTTAAGCTCTTGCTCAAAAATCACGGAATCGTTGGTGCCAAAAGGATTAACCTCATGAACCCCTAAAATATCTTCAAGATCCTCTATACGAGACAGGGCCTCGTCGTCCAATTTACCACTCGAATAGTCCAACTCACTAAGCTTTATCTTCTTTTTAGCAGAAGCGGTGGCTGTTTTACGTGGCGTTACCTTTTTGGTAACAACTTTCCTTTTTGGGCTTTTTCTTTTTATTGCCATATATCATAATAGTATACACAGGATTTTTTCAAAAAAAAACTCCACCCCAAATGGGGTGGAGCTGAATTGTTATGATATAGAGGTCTGATTACATAATCAAACCAACCAAAGCCCGGTTGTCGAGAACTATACGACCCTCTTCGAGAGCCCCATAATAACCGATACGTTGCTGCCTAATGGAAAACTGATCATCCGCCACCAAGTTAAACTCGGAACCGGTTTCAGAATCCACAGCGATAGCACGCACCAGCGCGTCACGACTGCGATCCAAACCAATCAGGATTTCCTGATCGCTAGCATCGAAGGCTTCTGTGGTAGCGCTATCGGCAAAACCAAGGTACTCGGTTCCACCTGCTACCGTATCAAATACGGTATTATAACGTTTACCAACACCAAGCTCAAGTACTTCCATGATATTGATACCAAAGAACTCAGTAATACCACTAGACTTCCAAACCTCAGTACGCACCGCATCCGTTGCCGGAATAGATGACACACCGGAGGTTGCCTGACGGGTATTCACTGGGTTATAGGCCATAGCACGAATCTGCTCTACCACTTCCGGAGAAACGATAAGATCAGTGATTCCATGCCGTGCTCCTGTAGGAGTACCACCGGACCAAGAAGAGTTAACACGCTTGGCTTTAGTGATAAGCTTGTTGATATCATTCAACTGGAAAACATCCTCTGCAGTGGTACGGAAAACATTCAGGTTACGAGCCGAGAATTTGTTGTTTCCGGCCCTAGCCTCAGCAAGAGCTGTCATCAACAGGTTAGAAGAAGTTCTCTCCTGTTTCAGCAGCACCTCTTGGGCTACGCGTGTGAATGTTTTACCAATCACATCCAACCGTGAACGAGAAGCATACTTTCGATCGAAAGCAACCGCACTATCCAAGGTGTAGGTTGTGAATTTCAGCTCAGCGGCTGTAGGTTGAATGGTGTTGGTGGGGAGACCACCAGCGACGGACTGACTGTAAACCTTGATATAATCTTCATCAAAAATGTTGTAATACAAATCCAATGGAAGAGAAGGGTTATCGTCAGCGTTATACTGAAGCGGGGTAAACAGATTGCTCAGTGTGGGGGCGTTATTAATAACTTCCGACACAACTGGACCAATAAACTCCGCTAAGGCGACTTGCGCACTATAAGCTGTATCTCGATTCTTAGAGGCCATAGCCTTAATAAGTTCGAGTTGCTCAGGCGTTCTTTTTAATGTAATTTTCATTATTTTAATTCCTTTGCGTTATTTATTATCCGTTATCTGATGGAGCCCATGAAGCAGAAGCATCAATGTGAACCATCGCGTAATTTACTGTACCTGTGCCAGCAAACTCGTCCGATTGACCGTTTTGAGAGGTCCTATCTCCTGTAGCGATAACATGTCCAACTACCCGCTGTAAATTCACCAAGTCAGCGGAAACCCCATCCATGGTACCTGCTGTTGCGCTAACAACGGCCAAAGCACCCGGAATAAAAGTAGCACCCTCTGTATATGCTGAATTTGAAAAGGTAAATAAACCTCTTGTCGCAACCGGAACGGCTTGACCGCTCAGAACTGCTTGTAACTCGTCTCTCTTAATCGGATTGTAGATCAGCTTTTCGCCGTTCTCATCATTTGCGATGGTCTGATTAAGCGTGACGCCTAATACGGGAGCACCGGTTGTGGCAGCAATACACCGTAAAGGAACTGTTGGGTATTTATCGGCACCCAAGAATGGGTAGTCGGTTTTACCAAGGTAACTTGAAGAAGCCATGAAATCAATCGTGTCTTTCTTCAGATTACCACTCAGTACCTTCACCAGTACGCCTGCACTACCGTCTCCGTCGGTTGATGGATTATCATCAACTATCTGGTTGGCAAACATATTGATCACATCGTGATCACTGTACTGCCTGAATGGATATAGTCGTAATGCCATAATATTTTAATATGTAACTGAAACTGTGTCAGGGTTAAACGCTTTCATGAATTTGTCCCTCAGGGACTCTTCCTTCGAAGAAGCCTCATTGTTGTTTACAATTGCAGATTCCTCGGGAACTTCAACGTTCTCGATCAAATCTTCAACCGTAGCTTCTTCCTTGACTGTGGCTTTTGCCTCTTCAAGGTTAGCTAAACGCTTCTGAAGTTCTTGTTCTACCCGCGTCTGAAAAGCAGCTTCCTGCTCTTCTTTGTAGGTCTTGCCTTTATGCTTGAGTATAACCCCAAGTTTTTGCTGATAGCTATCAAAAGCAGCCTCAGAAGACTCGAGTACAGCTACTTCTTTGGCGAGAACGGCGCGATCGCTGTCGTCCAAGTCATAGTGAGAATCGATGTTTTCCATTCTACTGTTGAATAACTCCTCTGCTTTGGCAGAGGCAAGAGTACCCTCAAGAGAAGATATTTTCTCTTGAGCCTCTTCGAGTTGCTTTTTAAAATCCTCGATATTAGCCTTGGCTTCATTAGCTTGGGTCACCGCTTCTGCCTTTTCATTCTCGGCAGCCTTCCTTTGTAGCTTCCACTCAGCATCCTTCTCACGGATTCTATCCATAATAACGGTTGCCATGTTGGCTACAGATTCATGCGAAAACTCAGACTTTTTGCCTAACTTAGAATCGAGCATCTTTTCGAACTCTGTTGTTAATTCTTTTGTGTCCATAATTTTAGAACTGTTATCATTTTTTACATTAATTTCTTCGTTTTGGGAAATTTTTAAAATATTATTTTTAATTTTTTTAAACTCGGGTAAAGATGACAAGGCCTCTGTTTCCTCCGTTTCAAGCTCTAGGGCCTCTTTGGTGGTAACACCTTGTACATCTGCTGCAGGCTTGGTTGTGAACCCAATTCCTAAAGGAAACACCTCTCCAGCCACCAAACGATAGACGGGGGTCCCGTCATCTAAAACCCCACTTCCATCAAATGCTCGCAAATATTTTTCAAATTCTTTGATTTGATGAGGGTCTGTGATAATCTCCGCCTCATTTAGGTTTTGTGAACCTATTGCAATACTATAATCATTAAAACCAAGTTCCCAACTGGCTGAAATCTTATGATAATCCAAATCTGTTGGGTCGCTTGCCCTAAGCAAAAGGTCTGCAAACTCAGGGTTTACTGTTTTATAAATAACCGCAGCCAACGAAATGTAGAAAGGGTCGAGTTTCTTTTCTAGCTTTTCTGTGTTTAATATTTTTTCGTTTTCCATATCTGTAAATGCAGCGTTTACGATATGTCCCACTACTTTGTTTTTCTTATGTTCTATGTTAGTGGGCTTATGAACGAAATAATCAACCAAATTTTTGGCTGTCAAGGAATTGATCCCGTCCCCATTACGGTTAAACCTATTAACAATAGCAGCATTGAAGGCCGCTCCTACCAAATCAATATTACGATCCAAGTCTATTCCCTTGGGAATCAATGGCTTCAAGTTATCCAAAGAAGCTGCGCTAATACTTAGGTCTTTTTCTAGGTCGTCTGTGGCAAAAACTTCAAAATCAAAATTTGTTTTAAACTTATAGGGGCCGCTCATACCTTCTATGTTACACTTTTTTAATCTTTTGGTGAATTTTTTGCACTATGATATAAAATAGCCGAAGAATACTCATCTAAAGCATGCTCTACGCTAATGTTCGTTATAGGCTCTAAAACCTTTAAATCTAATAGTTTCTTATTATCCTTAAGGCAACTGATCGCTGTTTTCTTCCAATCAAGTTTATCGCATGAAGAAACGACCACTTCACAAACTTTCTCTAAAATCTCCTTTTGATTAGCGTTTAAACGTTTTTTCTTAAAAGCTTTTTTAGCTTCCACCGTAACTTCAGTATAGAACGTATTGGTGGCATCAATCACATCTTTAATACTATCTACCGCATAAGTTACTTTGCGACCATTTGTTTTAGACCCTAATGGTCTCCCGGGAGATTTATGGGTTTTAGTCTTTTGTTCATCCAAGATCTTCATACTCTCAGGATGCTTTATTTCCTCAAGCTCCAATTCTTCAGATTCCTCAAAAACAGGAACACCTCCTACTAGCGGATTATACCAACCTTTCTTCCTATCATCCAAAAACTTTTCTTGTGCTTTTTCTAATTCGTGCTCAGAAGGAAAAACCCCTGTATCAATAACTTTCATCCCTTCTTCTGGAGGTAGAATGCCTAGTTCCATCATGCGCGTAATGACACGTTGCACTTGGTTTTCATCCTTCATATCAATATCTTGGAATCGAGCTCGTGGAGAACCTCTAAACCCAAAGTTTTTACATATCTGGTCTATTTCAGGCTGCAAGAACTCATGAAGAAAAGCTTCTCGAGACTCTTTGAGCCTTTGAAGAAAAAGCTGTGCTTTGATGGTGGCATTGGCAAACTTCTCCTCGGCTAAAATTACATTTTGCAACCCTTCTTTAATATCTCTATTTACAACGTCATACTTAGATGGGCCAATAACCTTTTCCAGATCTGGAATAATAAACTCAGCTTTAGTAGTATAGTCGCTAACCAACACACGCCCCACGCTCTGGTTAGTAAAAAGGTTTTGCATGGCTGTCATATTACGGGGATTTATGCCGCCTTTATCCGGGGTCGCCCCCATCGTGATCATTAGGACTACGTTTTCGACTGTTCGGCAAATCGCTTGATCAATCTTCTTCATCTCCATTTTAAAGTTAATATCATCAAGCACTGCAAACCCAAACGGAACAGCAAACGGCTCATAATCTTGCTTTTTATAAAAAGCATATCTCAGCTTGTCGGGATCTAGCTGAACAGTTATACCGGTTGGCGTCCATGAATTAGTACGAATGCGTTCCTTAACGTTCTCAGGAAGAGCATCAAATAACTCTCTGTCAGTTTCGTTTTTAGGGTCTTTCAACCTTTCAATCTCATATTCGCTCAATAGTTTTGAGAAAAATCGAACATCAAAAGAAGTGGTACGCTGCGCAACCACATCAAAAGGATTAAGTAAGATATACTTAATAGGAATTTTGTTTGTCTCGGCCACCAAACCAAGATTTCTAATCTTGGCGAATTCGTCTGCCTTAAACCTTCCCTCTATAGTAAAAAGAAAAATGTTTCCACTTCGGTAATACTCTCTAAAAAATTGATCCTTTAACCCCCAAATACCAATCTTCTTAAACCATGAATTAATAAAACGTCTGGATTTTTCTGTACCTCCTTCCAAGTACAGAGTGGAGTTTGCAAAATCTGCCATCATGTCAATAGAATTGCGAAAAATCGCTACATTACAGTAAGCCTTTTGGCATAATTCTATAGCCTCTCTTACATTAACCCCGTCCATCGCATACTGATAAGGAAGCATTCCAGCACGAATATTATTATATCCATATAGCTTAGGATTAACAGCGATAGCGTTTCGGCGCCGATCTGTGGTGCTCCCGCCACCAGTGCGATCATAAGCCTCTGCTGTATAATTATAAAACGAATCGCCTATCAGCTTTGGCTCCGGCTCCTCATTGCCTGCAAGACTTTGGTAAGGGCTATTGGGATATTGGAAGTTTTTTTCAAATTTTTTCCAATAGTCAGATCTTTTGGTATATTTTCTTGAGGCCATATTAAATTTTACACAGATTTAGTTAAAAGTGACTTTCAAAAGTCATAAAGTTAGTTTACGAACATTGGTTCAAACGTTTCTATTATATCTGATTTGGGTTGTTTTTTCGAGTCGAAATAGATTTTTGTCATCCAGTTAGCTAAGATTAAGGCTGAATAAGAATCTTTGCGCGCTTTGTCTGCCCCTGTCTGGCGCCTTAAGTTGCTGGGCAAATCAAAAGTTTGGGTACCTTGGGCGGTAGTGGTAATTTGTATTAGAGCACATTCGTTTTTTGTCATGTTCATCATGTCGGCCTGATGTTCAATGAAATCAATTTGTTTTGCACCTGACGATTGTTTCTCAGTTTCGGAAGGTCGAAGAAACCGGATTTCTTCAATGGGGATATTTTTATTTTTTTGAGCCGTATATTGGTCGTCTATAGCTTGGCTTGCAAACATAATACGACGGTGGTCGAAATTGGCCTGCAGGAGCTCATTGGCTTGGCGTATCCAGTTACTAGTGGGTTTACGTAAGATAACATGCTTATTATCCTCTTTATTATATTGCTGTTTAAATAGGCGCAAATTATCTTCATATTCTTCAGGCTTATCAAAAGCAACCTCAATCTGTTTCAATTTTATTTCTTTCTTTTTGAATATTTCGCTTTCGTTGCAAGCCTGTAAAAACTGAACCCCCCCATTGTAGTCGCCGCATATAGCGATAACATTAAAATTCTCCAAGCAATAAAGAAGATATCGAATATGGCATTTCAGTGACGTTCCCGCCAACGCATAACTATGAACCAACGTTGCCCTTTGTTGCTCTTCGTTTAGCTTTAAAATCTGAATGGCAAAATCATCAGAACTCTCCGTTTGAGACCATGATGGATCAAACGCTAAAATATATTCAGCGTCTGTATCCCCAGCTATTTCAATAGATGGCGACTCTCCGTCTGGTACAGTACAAAGGGCCATTTTACTTGTCTTGAAATACCCCGCGCTATCATCTGTGAAAGTAGCCCCAAATTCTCTCTCAAACTGAGATTGGCTCATCGTTGATTTGGCTTGGTTGAGCAAATTTTGATCGTATAATTGCTGAGGGGCACAATCATATGAAAAGTGCATAATGCACCTAGACGCACTATCCTTTTGTTCTTTGCGCATAATGTTAAACTCAAATTGCTGATACACCTTATAAAGATACTCAAATTTATAAGAAGCTGAAGAGAGTGCGATTAATTTGTTGCCCGGCCATACGTGTCTTTCGTTTTCTCCCATGCGACCTTCCTCTATCAGTTGGGTTTCGAGTTTATCCAAATCGTCACGTTGGGTTGGGTTGGTGACTACGGACAAAAAGGGAACAATAACTTCATTATAAATTCTTTCAGGCATCAACGCAAACTCGTCAATAATAATTCTATGAAAACGAAACCCCCGAAGTTTTTCACCATCCCCCAACGGCAAAGCTCGAATACGACTCGTACCGATTTCCATTAGCCACTCATCATTAGTTTTAGAAACCTTGGTTATACATTGTTTGAAAAAATGGGCATCTGGGTGCATGGAGATATCTTCAATTTTCTTAAAAATCATTTTAGCTTGGCGAAAGGATTTTGATAAAATGCCAATTTCAACACCTTGATTCAAAATGGCATCTAGTGCTGCAAAAATACCCGTGGTAAAAGACTTCGACATTCCCCTAGACCAAACTCCAAGAAAATAATCCGTCTCAAACATCCCCTTGATAGCCATATGCTGAAACGGAAACAATTTGATCCCCATCAAAAGCTCTGTGGAAAATGTAATATTGTTTCTAAGAAACTCATACAACGCAAGTTTTGCTTCGTGCTCTTCAAGAAAACCCTCCATTTTTGCCAATTCGCCATTAGAGCGAAATCGCACAGGAGGCCTATTCTGTGTTCCTTCTATCCAGCTCATGGTCTAAAAAATATTGTATATCTGTGTTCCACACTTCTTTACCTTTGTAAAGCAGTCGAGGAATGATTTCTTCTGACATTTTTCGGCTTCCGCTAAATAAAAATTGACAATGTCCTCGAAACTCATAACTCAAATCTCTAACCCTCTTCAAAATAAAATCGATGCTTGCGACTCGCTTAAACGCCCTGCTTGCCTTAATCATTTTTTCCGGAGTTGACTCGATAACTACAAATAGATAAGAATCCAATTCCCTAACCCGTTGCAATTCTCTTTGAAAGCGCTCATAATTTTGATTGCTTAAGGTAGCATGTAGGTCGGAACCTGACTTTCGGTCTACATAGGTATAAGAATAATGATCGCCAAAAAGAGTGTAATCCCCTACGTCTAACTTGTGAGCATCAGTCTGAAAAGAAAAACTAAGGGGAGACTGCTCTCGGGTATCTATAGCAATCCTGAGGTTCTCAGGTAGGGCAAAAGTAAAAAAATCCTTAGGTAACCTTTCTGCGTACAAAGGGCGCAAACCAACCTTTCTGGCGGCCTCGTTATAGCTACCAAATATTTTTCTATAAGTATCTATATCTGGCAAAAAACAACTTTTGGCCTCTAAGTGAAAAGGGGCGTAACGCCTCTCTTTTTTGATTTGCCTTTTTTCAATCAACGATAAAATATATTTGCCAACTTCTGATGAAGGGGCCTCCGCGCACCATTTTTTAAGCTGCTGCTTGGTAGAAAAATCCCTCTCAAAATACTCTTCAAATTTTTTAAACGGCAACGGCTCTCCGGTCAACTTGTTTTGGCGGGGATGGTAGAGCGTGTAGTATTCCGCCAACGAAAGCCCGTGTTGCTTAAGATGCCGATGCAACGAGCTGCGCCCTTCAAATTCTTTTTTGCATTCAGCGCAAGGGTAAATTTTTCGAACTATTCGATCCATTATATTACCTCTCGTCTACTAACTCCTAAAACTCGAGACTTCCAATCAACCATTTCCTCTAACTGATCCGCTTCTTTTTCAACTAATGTTTTTTGCATATCTGCCATTTTAATCATTAATTTTCTCTCATCTTCTTCTTGGAACAGCTGCACCAGTGATAAAACAGAAGCATTTCTTTGTTGTTGGTTAGATATCCTTTTTGCTCTTTCTCCGTTTAGCTTTGCAATCATTTTATCTATCCTATTTGTACATTGATTATATTCTTCGGATTTAGTTTTAAGCATTTCGGTCAAGCGCATGGTCAAATCGTTTTGACCCTCCGTATCGTCAAACATTAAATTAAGCTTTTGTTTTTGCTGTTCGATTTCCTTAAGGTTAATATAGTCCATGCACACATTGATATATAAATTCAATTCATCTGCTGTTAAGTCTGGTTTATCCCATGTAGACCTAATGTATTCGGATTCTAAAAGTTCACGATTTTGTTTTGTTGAATAAGCGTTGATTACCTGAACGAAGCGAGGGGCCGAAAGATAAGTTAATAATCTCTCTAAACATTTTTTATCCGCAACGCTTATTTTTTCAATGTCGAAGTCCTTAAAAACAACCTTGTTAACTTTTTTGATAACAGTTGTCATAATCTTTGGCGGGGCATAGCGGTCTCCAGCGATTTCGTCTCGTAGGTTTGTCACATTGGGAAACTCTCTGTTAATAAAATCTGATAACGCAATAAATTTGGCGCTTTCATAAAATCCACGATGGTTTGTTTCACCAATCCATAAGAGCTGTGCGATTTCTCTTTTGGTCATCTCCGCGCAATAATGGCGGTGTACAAAATCTTTTTCGTTATCCTGTAAAAAGTACTTGCTGCTTTTTTTCTTGACTTTGGTGCGATATTCGAAGCCCTTTTCAACCCAAAACCTTCTTAATGCACGCCCACGAATGGTACTCCCCTTTTCGTTTGGGTCCTCAAACAGCTTCTTGGTAGCCTCGTTGAGATCACCCTCGAGTTCCTTGAATAACTCCACCCCCCTCCCTTTTTCCTCTTTAGATAAAATATATTTATTCATAAAAAATATCCTCTTTTTTAATTATTTTTTTGGCTATATTTTTATATTGATTTTTTAAGTTTTTGATCTGCTTGTACCCAGCCTTTCTGCCCTTCTC
>Ga0209434_1001199_pt1 | contig 11790 bp, 14 predicted proteins | sample ETNvirnome_2_300_FD_184068 | JGI IMG/M metagenome (GOLD analysis project Ga0209434, IMG submission 184068) | Marine viral communities from the Pacific Ocean - ETNP_2_300 (SPAdes) (version 2) | ecosystem: Environmental > Aquatic > Marine > Oceanic | place: Pacific Ocean | collected 2013-06-22 | reverse complement strand
AATCCATCTACGGGAAGAACAGAAATTCGTATGGGTAGAAACCCTCGAAAAACAGGTGAAAAGAAAGAGGTTTGGAAATTAACACTTGATGACGGTTCATCAATAACTGCTACGCCAGATCATCATTGTCTTACTAAAGATCTTGGGTACGTAAAACTAAAAGATCTTCAGCCCGGCACTTCTTTAATGCCCTTTAACACATTTGAGTCAAATGGATATCGGCAAGTGTGTAATACCGGCGCTGATATGATCGGCGGTGCAAAGAGAAACCGGCGACAGTATCGATTAATTCATGAATTTTATCATGGAGACACAGACTGCAAGAAATACGCAGTTCATCATGCTGATTTTAATTCGAAAAACGACAGGATCGACAATCTCATGTTAATGCCACATGAAGAACATCAGCGGTTGCATGCAGAAAAGATGATGGGTGAAAATAATCCATATCATAAAATGACGCCTGAGTGGAAGGCAGTTTTTGCATCACATCCCGGAGAAAGTAACGGTAGATACTCGGGACACTCGAATGAAGAGCTAGTCGAAGAAGGGAGGAAGGTTTATTTAAAATATGGAAAGTTTACCGGTTGTTTGTGGGCGCACCATGTCAAGAAAACAGGGATGCCTCAGTTTGTAGGAAACCAGTTTAGGTTTGGTACGTGGAATAACTTCAAGTCTGCCGTAATTAACAATCACAAAGTGTCTAGAGTCGAAAGGGTAGGTTTTGAAGATGTTTATAATATCACAGTCGACGATCATCACAACTATAACGTAATTACGTCGTTTAATAAGGACTACTCAAAGTCTTCAGGCATCTGTGTTAAAAATTGCGGTGAAATTATATTGAGCCCGTATGATAGTTGTCGTTTGATGGTCGTCAACCTATTATCTTTCGTTGATAATCCATTTACTCCACATGCAGAATTCGATTATGATAAAATGGGTGAAATAGTCCAGAAAGCCCAACGGTTGATGGATGATATGATTGATCTTGAAGTTGAACAAGTTCAAAAAATTCTTACGAAAATTGATAATGACCCCGAGCCTGATGAGGTTAAACAAATAGAGGTAGATTTGTGGAGGAATATTGAGACAATGGCAATTTTGGGTCGACGAACCGGGCTAGGGGTTACAGCTGTGGGGGATGCTCTGGCTGCACTTGGGATTCGGTATGGCTCTGATGAATCAATTAAAATTATTGAAGAGTTTTATAAAACGTTAGCATTAAACGCCTATCGATCTTCATGTATTATGGGTAAGGAACGAGGTGCGTTTGAGATTCATGATCATGATAAAGAACGTAATCATGAATTTCTTAATAGGATCTGGGAAGCTGCTCCAGATGTTTATGAGATGAGTAAGAAATATGGACGACGCAATATTGCTCTGACGACTACTGCTCCGGCTGGTTCAATCTCTACCTTAACACAGACTACGTCTGGTATTGAGCCGGCTTATTTATTAAAATATGTTCGGCGAAAGAAGCTAACTGAAAATGATTTAGATGCCCGTGTAGATTTTGTTGATGATGTAGGGGATCGGTGGCAAGAATATAACGTATATCATCATGGGTTTAAGCGATGGATAGATCAGTTGGAAGTTGGAAAAAATGATGCGTTATCATATGAAAAACTTGAGACAATGAGCCCGTATAGGGGTGCTACTTCTAATGATATTGACTGGGTTGCAAAGGTAAAAATGCAGGCTGCTGCCCAAAGATGGATATGCCACGCAATATCCAACACGACAAATGTTTCTGCGGATACTGATATTGATACAATCAAGAGAATTTATTTTGAAGGGTGGAAATCGGGTTGTAAGGGAGTGACTGTGTATCGCGATGGCTGTCGTGCAGGAGTATTGGTGGCACAAAAAGACGATGCTAAGTTTAAAATACACGATGCCCCTGAAAGGCCTCATGAACTTCCTTGCTTCGTTCATCACGTAAAGATTAAAGGAGAAGCCTGGACAATATTAGTCGGATTAATGGATAATAGGCCTTACGAGGTTTTGGGAGGTCTCCAGAAATATATAGAGATTCCTAAAAAGTATAATGAAGGAATTATCGTCAAACATTCTCGCAAGAGTCGCAACTCTATATATGATATGCGTATTGGAAAAAATGGGGATGAGTTTTTAATAAAGGATATCGTATCGGTGTTTGATAATCCTAACTATGCTGGTTATACTAGAACAATTTCTTTGGCTTTACGACATGGCGCGCCGATCCATTACGTTGTTGAACAGCTACAGAAGGATATCGATGCGGACCTATTTTCGTTTTCAAAGGTAATTGCTAGGGTTCTTAAGACTTATATTAGCAATGGTACAAAGCCTGGAAAAACTATGTGCTCCAATTGCAGTGCCGAAGGATCAATGATATACCAGGAAGGGTGTGTAATGTGTACAGCATGTAGTTATAGTAAGTGTAGTTAACAACGACCGGAGTGTGTGTGTATGAATTGGACATCCAGTGTTTCTCCTCTTCTAAAGGAATATGAGTTACGTAGAAACCCTGTCATCGTAAGAGTCAATAAGTTTGATGAGGAAGCTGCTAAACAATTCCAGAGTGAAATGGCCGCTGCTCATAATACTGGCCAGAAGGTAATACCTATCGTCATCGATTCATATGGAGGCCAAGTTTATAGTTTGATGGCGATGGTAAGTGCTATAAAACATTCAGAACTTCCTATTGCAACAATTATTGAGGGTAAAGCCATGTCTTGTGGTGCTATTCTTTTCTCTTTCGGTGAGGAGGGTCTGCGGTTTATGGACCCCGATGCCACCATGATGATCCATGATGTTTCTTCCATGGAGCATGGAAAGGTGGAGGAGATCAAGGCATCTGCTGATGAAGCTGATAGATTGAACCGAAAGGTATATACTATGATGGCACGTAATTGTGGTAAAAAAGACGACTACTTTCTTAAACTTGTTCACAAGAAAGGACACGCAGATTGGTATTTGGATTCTACTGATGCCAAGAAGCATGGATTAGTCAATCAATTAAGGGTCCCAAAAATAAGCATCAATATATCGGTGGATATAGAGATGGATTAAACGAAAAGGATATAATATGTTAGAAGTAAAACAGCGTGAAAGATATGAAGATATTTTAACGGAGGGTGCACTGTCTTTTATAGAAGATATGTGTCATCTTTTTGGTGAAAGGATTGATGTGCTTTTAGAAAAAAGGCACCAAATTCAAAAACGTTTTGATGCAGGGATGAAACCAGATTTTTTGCCACTTTCTCGTGATATTCGAGAAAGCGACTGGACGATTGCGCCAACGCCCATAGAATTAGCAGACCGTCGAGTTGAAATAACTGGGCCCGTGGATCGAAAAATGATAATTAATGCACTCAATTCAGGTGCTAAAGTTTTCATGGCTGATTTGGAGGACTCAAATTCACCAACGTGGGATAATTGTGTCCAAGGCCAGATTAATCTTTATGATGCAATTAGAAAAACGATTGATTATACTAATCCTTCTACGGGAAAACATTATGCGCTTAAAGAGGACCCCGCTATTCTTTTTGTGAGACCTCGAGGATTACACCTAAAAGAAAAGAACGTACTACGGAACGGCAAAGCCATCGCGGCTAGCCTTTTTGATTTTGGGATTTATTTCTTTCATAATGCGCGCCGGCTGGTGGAGGATGGTTCCGCACCCTATTTTTATTTACCAAAACTTGAGCATTACGCTGAAGCAAAATTGTGGGATGATATTTTTCAACATAGCGAGAATTATCTGGGGTTGGATCATGGTACTATCAAGGCGACCGTATTGATAGAGACACTTCCTGCTGTTTTTCAAATGAATGAAATTTTGCATGCATTGAAGGATCATTCGGCCGGTCTTAATTGTGGTCGTTGGGATTATATTTTTAGTTTTATAAAGACGTTACGTAATGACCCACAAGCGATTATGCCTGATAGGGATCAAGTAACAATGACTCAACATTTTATGCGAAGCTATACACAGCTTTTGGTTTCAACATGTCATCGTCGTGGAGCTCACGCTATGGGTGGGATGGCAGCGCAAATTCCTATCAAAAATGACGCGGCGGCAAATAAGTGTGCCCTTGCTAAAGTATATGATGATAAGCTCCGCGAGGTGCTGGATGGGCATGACGGTACATGGGTTGCACACCCCGGCTTAATTCCCCTAGCCTTGGAGGTCTTTGATGCTCACATGAAAACATCAAACCAGATTCACAAACAAATAGAAAATTTTAATGTTCCCATTAGTCACCGAGATCTTTTATGCGTTCCCAAAGGCACATGTACTGAGTCCGGTCTCCGCCAAAATATAAGAGTGGGATTCAAGTATCTGCAGGCATGGCTTGGAGGGAATGGTTGCGTGCCCCTCAATAATTTAATGGAAGATGCAGCAACTGCGGAAATTTCACGCACACAAGTATGGCAGTGGAGAAAGCATGGGGTTCGTCTGGATAATGGGAAAAAGGTGACATCGTCATATTTACGATGGGTCTTAAATGATGAGCTCGGAGAAGAGATAAGCTTGGCAAAATCTATCTTTACGGATTTATGCTTGGCAGAAGATTTACACGACTTTCTTACTGTTGACGCCTATAAGGAGATTGCATGATTTGGAATGATGTAAAAAGGCCCTATAGTCTGAATGACGTAAAACTTTTGAGGGGTTCCCTTAAGGAAAATTGTGATTTAGCAAAATATACGGCTCAAACACTAAGGTTGCTATTAGAAAGAAAAGATTATACCCATGCGATGGGGGCCGTGACTGGAAATCAAGCAATGCAAATGGTGAAAGGAGGGTTACAGGCCATCTATTGTTCAGGGTGGCAGGTAGCTGCTGATGCTAACGATTCTCATGAGATGTATCCCGATCAGAGCCTTTATGCAGTTCATAGCGTGCCCATGCTAGTTCAAAAAATCAACAATACGCTACGCCGTGCAGATCAGATAGAGTATATCGAAAATGGTGGAGAAACAATTCGCAATTGGTTTGTACCCATTATCGCAGATGCTGAAGCTGGGTTTGGCGGACCCCTGAATGCTTTCGAACTGATGAAATCCATGATTCGGGCAGGGGCTGCGGGGGTACATTTTGAGGATCAGTTGAGTTCTGTTAAGAAGTGTGGGCACTTAGGAGGAAAAGTACTGGTTCCAGCCTCCGAATTTATTAGAAAATTGATAGCAGCTCGTCTTGCTGCTGATGTGATGGGAACCCCTACGGTGCTGATAGCACGAACGGATGCTAATAGTGCAAACCTGTTGACAACTGATGTAGATGAAGGCGATCATCAATTTATCACTAGTGAGGAGAGAACACCCGAGGGATTTTATCATATCACCGGTGGAATTGATATGGCAATATCTCGAGGATTACAATATGCTGAATATGCTGATTTACTTTGGTGTGAAACGAGCACCCCCAGCTTAGAGGAGGCTAAACAATTTGCCGATGCCATTCATGCCAAGTATCCGGACAAGCTTCTTGCATACAATTGTTCTCCCAGTTTTAACTGGAAGAAGCATTTAGACGACGTTACAATTGCTAAATTTCAAAAGGAGCTTGGTACCATGGGTTATAAATTTCAGTTTATAACTCTTGCGGGTTTTCATAATCTTAATTATCATATGTTTGAATTAGCTCGAGCTTATGAGGAGAAAGATATGGAGGCATACGCAGCTTTACAAGAACGGGAGTTTGCTGCAGAAGCACGGGGATATACGGCCACTAAGCACCAGCGAGAGGTGGGTACCGGTTATTTTGATGCAGTAACAAAAGTTATTTCGGGAGGTAATTCTTCAACACTAGCGCTGGAGGGATCCACCGAAAGCGATCAATTTTAATAGGTAAACCATGAGATGGAAATATGCACTATTAGTGGTATCGTTAACCACAATGTCTATAGGCGAACCCTCTTCTGCCATGGCAGAAGACCATGTAAGGATACAATTTACTACAGATTTTTCTTATATGGATTTTCAAAGAGGGTGTAAGGATGAAATTCCGGACGAGCTTTTGGATGATCTATGTCGGCTGGCACTCAATCTTCAAGTGATTCAGGATCATCTTCCCAAAGGTAAGAAAATTAAAATCATTTCCGGATATCGTTCTCATCGTTGTAATAAACATGTCAGAGGAGCAAAAAAGTCGCAACACATGACTGGAAAGGCGGCCGATATTCGTGTCAAAGGAATGTCTCCCCGTAAAGTAAAACGACTAATTGAAAGATTGATAAAAGAAAAAAAGATATCGGATGGTGGTGTAGGACTTTATCGTCGTCATGTACATTACGATATTCGTGAATGGCATGCCCGGTGGAAAAAAATTCGTTATAAGAAAGGGGCGTGTAATTAATGATAGTCCCTTCCCGGGTTGAGTTATACAATGATGGCATCGGGGTTGTCGAATATGTGAGTCATATGGGCACTGATTTATCAGTGGTGAATGCAGCCCGTGTTTCTTTTGGGAAGGAAAAACAGGAGTTAGACGAAGGAGATATCAAGTTAATTAGGTACCTCATTAAACATCAACACACTTCAACACTTGAGCACAATATTGTAACACTTCGATTTAAAGTACCCCTATTTGTACGTTCCCAACATCATCGTCATCGAACGTGGTCATATAATGAGATCAGTAGAAGATACACTGATGTTAATATTGAATTTTATGAACCTGTAGCTTTTCGAACACAACATGAATCCAACAGGCAAGCCAGTAATACTGATGGGTTAACTAACCCCGTGTTGAGTTGTGGAAGTGACTGTAGCGAAATGGTGAGTCTTCACCACCAGGTGTCCATGGACCTTTATGAGCGAATGATTGAGTCTGGCGTCTGTAGAGAACAAGCCAGGGGTGTACTCCCACAGAATATGTATACTGAGTATTACGGCACAGTGAATATGAACAATTTGATCAAATTTGCGGAGTTACGTCTTCATCCCGGTGCTCAATGGGAGATTCAACAAGTCGCTCTGGCATCTCTCGGTATCGCGGAGAGTTTGTGGCCAGAGACTATCAAGGCCTATAAAGAGATCCGGCATAAATCACTTCAAGTTTGATAGTTATCCATAACCAAGGATGAGTAAAAGAATATGACTGAATTGTGTGAATTGTGTAAGGCAAAGCGGTTAACGCAGTGGCTCTATGATGATGAGATGTGTTGGATGGCTAAATGTAAGACCTGTGATATTTGGATGATTGTTCTTAAGAGGCATACCATGCGTCCTACTGATTATGAGCTGGGTCACATGAATAAAGTGATAAAAATATTTTTTCCATATGGTATTACTCTTCGAAAAAAACAGCGGCGAATTCTGGATCATTTACATTGGCATATATTGGAGGATGAAAAAAATGAAGGGTAATGAATTAAGTGTGAGAGGTTATGTAAAACCTGCTGCTTCTTTCCATACGTTGCCCGAGTGGGAAAAAGTAGTTTATCAATTATTGGAATTACAACAAGAAGGCGTTGATACTCGCGGGGGTCTCACGCTCGACCAACGGTTAATTGATATATTGGAGGGATATTTCAGTCATCAGTTGCACGATGAGATTAAAAGATGGGATTTATTGACTCATAAAAATGTGTTGGATTTTATTGAAGATTTTGTCAATCATCGTTTTTGGGGTCTAGAAAAAGAATTCGGTCATTATTTTCCTGATGTGAAAAAACTCAAAATTGCTTATTTTTATTCTCGGGGAGATATGGAGCCTTATGTGATGTTGGATGATGAATATACAATCCAGCTCTATGGATCCACCTACAACCCTAAATCGTTATGTCATTATACTACCACCGATGGAGTTCAAAGATTGGTAAATGCAATTGAATCTGGAAATGAATTTGACGTTTCTTCATTTACGGTTATGGAACGTCCTTTTTTTCGTCCGGAGTCTAATGTTTTAGTGACTTTTGTTGGAAACGTTCGAGCTGGATTTCGTAGTGATATTAAATCCATGGCGCTGGATAATGGTCGTCGTGCATGCAACATGTATCGTTTGGAATATCCGGGTCGTGATGTTAACAATATATGTTATGAGTTAGATTCGTGCGATGGCGACGTTCGAACCAGCTTGTGGAATGAGTATATTGCAACTCCCATTGAGATAACTTCAGTTGAGCAGCGATAACAATGTACAAATTTAATGAAAGTGTTATTATCTCATTTAAGAGGTGATGTATGTCATGGGTACCGCCAAAATCCCCACATGATCTACTCCAGGAGCATTATTATGCTGATCAATGGAAAGTACTTGTGTGCTGCTTGATGTTGAATCAAACTTCTAGAAAACAAGTGGATCAAATAATTGACGAGTTCTTTGTGAGATATCCGGACGCACAATCACTTGTTGATGCTGAGGAAGGTCCCATGCGTGAACTATTACGCTCACTTGGCATGTACAATAGGCGTGTAAAAACCTTGAAACGATTTTCAGATGATTTTTTGAAAGGTAACTGGAAAAGTGCTTCAGATTTATATGGATGCGGTAAATATGCGAATGATGCATGGAGAATATTCTGCAAGGGCGATTGGCAAAAGATCGTACCCACTGATCATGCTTTGGCTAATTATCATAACTGGTTATCATCTGAACAAAGCGAGTAATTAAAATGAAACATGCAAAAGAACCGCAACTTACTTCTATTGAGCTTCACCATATCCAACACGAGATGCTAACGTTAGCTACTAGATATGAAGCAAAGATATTTTTTGAAACAGGTACTCATTTAGGGAACACTACTATAGCAATGGCTAAATTTAAATACTTCGATGAGATTCACACTATCGAAATTAGCGATGCTTTTATAAAGTTAAGCCGTAAAGCAATTTATGAAATAGGAGCTAAACATTTTAGGCTTGATGTTTCTAATATTAAATTGTGGTATGGTGACACTGCGCAGTGCATGCCCGGAATTTTAAAAAATATTAATGAGCGTTGTATTTTTTGGCTTGATGCTCATTATGATGGTAATGTTACCGGAAAATCGGATTTAGGCGAATGCCCATTAGTCCATGAGCTTAACGCAATCAAAGATCACCCTATCAAAGATCATGTTATTGTGATAGATGATATAAGGCATAGTGTTCGGGACAATAAAGAAGGGTGGCCAAATATCTCCGAAATAATACATTTAATAGAGTTAATTAATTCAAATTATTGTATAACCATAAAGTACGGAACACTATTTGCAGAGGTTCCACAGTCGGCGTTTAGGGTAGATCTAAATGAACAACGTGTTATGGTTTATGATTTAGATGATTTCGAAGAGGGCTTCTACCCCTGGGAGATTCTCGCGGGGACGACGAAGGAATAGTGGGCTGGAGATAATATGCCTGAGGGTCCTGAAGTTCGAAGAATCGCACAAGCGTTAGCAAAACGTGTTTCTGGTAAGGTGTTATCTCGTGTAGAAATCCTTAGTGGAAGATATGAAAAAAAACCACCCAGTGGAATTGATATTTTAGTTTCGCAATTGCCTTTAAAGGTGGTTGGCGTAGGTTGCCATGGCAAATTCATGTATTGGATATTGGATGATGAATATTCAGTGTGGTGTACTCTAGGAATGACAGGGGGGTGGAGTGAGGTTCTCACAAAGCATTCACGTGTGTGTTTTCGTATAGATGATACAACCGTCTATTTTAATGATCAACGAAATTTTGGTACTTTAAAATTTGTTCGAGGAAAATTTGCTTTAATTGAGAAACTAACTTCGTTGGGACCCGATATACTGGCAACTGATGTTGATGATACAACTTTTATTAAATGTTTGAGAAAAAAAGGAACATGGGAAATTACCAAGGCATTAATGAACCAGTCAGTTATTGCGGGGGTGGGGAATTATATTAAAGCGGATTCCTTGTGGTTAGCAAAAATTAGCCCTCATCGTATTGTCAACGACATTCCAGACGGCGAATTGTGCTCCTTGAATCGTGCAATTAAACAGGTGATGTGTGAAAGCTTTAAAAATCTAGGGATCGATATTGGAAATTATAAAAATTTTGATGACACATCCGCAGAATACCAGAGACCTTTTTTGATATATAATCAAAAAATGGATCCGGATGGCAATCCAGTAGTGCGGGAGCAAACTGGTGATGGTAGAATAACACACTGGTGTCCTGCGGTTCAACTTTAGGAGAAAAAATGAATGATAATAATCTAAAATTTTCTGACGAGGTAATTGCACAAATTGCAAAACTCGTACAGATGGCTATTCTTTCGGGAACTGATATTGTAGACAATTTCAGGATGTTGCGTTTTAAATTAGACGACACAACGTTGTATTTAGGGGATACATATAAGCAACAGTTTACTGATAACATTGAGAAAATGTTAGAAGAAATTAAGGAGAGCCCTCAGAATGAAGGAGAGTGATCAGCTTCATGAGATGTTTAGGCTTCGGCAAGAGTTTATGGATAAAATGAAAGAAGTACACCCGTCCGTTTATCCGCCATGGCCCGTAGACCTCTCAGAAAAAAAATCTCAACAAGCCATCCGTGATGTGGCCCTGAAGGGTGTTGAGGAGATGTTCGAAGCATTGGGGCATCTAAAAAATTGGAAACCCCACCGCCGAACGGAAATAAGGCAATTCGATAAGGATAAGTTTTTGGAAGAGGTTGTGGATGCTTTTAATTATTTCTTTTCATTGCTTGTATTAACGGGAACATCGGCAGATGATTTATTCGAGGCATATAGAAAAAAGGATCGAATAATTCATCAACGCCTGAATGGTGATTATTGAAAAGCATATCCCTAGCACGATGAAAAGTTTTGATCAAAGGAAATTGCGTAATTAAATTAAGTCTTCTTTGTTTTTTTATATTTAAAACAGAGGGAGAATTTTATGAATATTTGCTATAAAACTTTGCAACAGTTTATTAAGGAAGAGCTAGCAATCGAATTTTTAACTACCGTCAATGATTCCACTAAAAATGAAGGAATTTCAAAAGATCGAATGCGCCAAATTATTCACGAGGAATTAGCGGGTCATTTATTGGAGCTAACTGCACCACCATCTAGCATAGGGGCTCCTGCTATTAAGGCGGAAAAAAGTTCACAAAATAGAGCAAAGTCCGGAGAGATCGCAGTACCCAGGCCCAAGTTGGCAGAGACTGAAGAGGGCGATGAAGAATAATTCATTTTTTATTAAAAAGTCTTGGCAACGCTAAGTGTTTAGAGAAAAGACGAAGAACCCTAAGTGGTTTATAAAAAAGATCACAATTGCAGAATCACCAGTCCACGGATTGGGGGTATTTGCATCTCAACCAATTTTAAAACATGAAATGTTTGAAAGTTGTCCTGTTATTATTTTTCACCATAGTCTCACCGCTGACTATTGTCAGTTTTATAAAGCTACATCTCATATTTTAGATGATTATGTTTTTACCTGGGAGGGGGGATGCCTTGCGATTGCCATGGGGTATGGAGGCATTTATAATCATTCTAATAATTGTTCTAATGCTATTTTTCAAATGCAGACTGACGACCCCAGAATAGAGTTTATTGCTAAGAGAAATATTGGCGTAGGTGAGGAGATTTTTATTCATTATCGTCGGGGCCATCGTGAGTTGGATTTTGATAATTCAGGGAGTAGTTATGAGCCCGGCAAAGTTCCGGTTGGGTCATCTATATTAAGTGGCATGGTTGTAGAACCAGGGAGAAAAATGTGATATTAGTTTCATATGGAATATGTAGATTGATGCTTACAGGAACCGTAATTGTGGTGCAATGTAGTTTTTAGTTTTTTCAATTTTTCAATGTAAATCCATGGTCCATGTGGTAATATTAAT
>Ga0209434_1001198_pt1 | contig 11798 bp, 13 predicted proteins | sample ETNvirnome_2_300_FD_184068 | JGI IMG/M metagenome (GOLD analysis project Ga0209434, IMG submission 184068) | Marine viral communities from the Pacific Ocean - ETNP_2_300 (SPAdes) (version 2) | ecosystem: Environmental > Aquatic > Marine > Oceanic | place: Pacific Ocean | collected 2013-06-22 | reverse complement strand
ACAACATTGGATTGGAACCAATACTAACATGAAGCCTACTACAAACATTTTTCTCGTAACCAACTCAAGCGAAGATAGCATCATCGCTTTCTCCAACATCGGTACTGCATTGGAATTCGTGCGCGATTCCCACGGCGACCTCAACAGCGAGGGCTCTGCTCTTATGTTGGAGGCCGCGACCGGGTTGGTTCCGGCAACCAACAAGGCTGTAAAGGATCGCAACTTTACCGGGCGAACCCTACGCTTCACCGCAACCGATGCAACCGGCGCTAAGTTGGTTGCCGATGCACAGTCAAAGCTGGATGGTGCACTGCAAGCGTGCGCGCTCGTTGGTGTTGACCCGTCCAACGTTGCGACGGTTGGCAACCTTCGCGCGCGCATCGTCGAGCTGCAAGACAACCTCGACGTTTCCAACTCTGACGAGGTTGTGACCTTCGCGCTCGCAATCCTTCCGCTCAACAAGCGGAAGCACAGCAAGCGTTCCTAGCTAAAGCTGCCAACATACCGGCAAGATTGGGTCAGCTTCGGCTGGCCTTTTCTTTTGTCTAGGTTTTTGTTTGCAACTTGCAAGCATTAGGGGTACCCCCCCTCCCCCCATCATGCGCCGAATATATGTGCCATGCAATAGATGTAGGGTACATGCTTGTCTGAGTACGTTCAAAATGCGTAGGAAAATTCTGAGACTTTTTCGGCCGTCAACACAAATTCTAAATATTCAGCATAATTACAGTATAATGGATATATTGAAGGACATAGTGATAATAGGCGGCATGACAAGCGTGGCGCTCTTGTGGGTGTTCTGCGCATGCGGTGCGTTAACGACCCTTTGGGACACCTTTGGGCAGCATGCGCTTAAGCTCGCACTTAAGCTCGTTAAGAGGATACGAAGGTAGGATATGCGACGCAATGCTCAATGCTCTCTTACATGGTCTGGCGCTACTAGCCGCAATCATTCTCCCGGGTGGGCTGCTCGTCTACTTTGCATGGCGCGCGGCGAAAAGGATTGCACATCCTCCAGGGCCTAAACAGCCAACCCCCGAGGAGGCACGTGTTGCTTTCAGAAACATGTTCCCGCGGGGATCCCTCCGCGCGCAAAGTCGGCGCCGGCGATTAGAACGCGTGAAAGCATGGCGGCGTAGAAATTCTGAAAATAATCAGAATAATCAATAAAGTTTAGATCCTCGGCACAATAAGTGCATAACTCTACAACAACTTATTTAGGCTTTCTTCTATGATCGCGCCTACTTATGTCTGTTGTCATGCGAATTTTTCTAAAACGGAATCCAGATCTTACTGCAGCGGTCTTTTGGGCGTGTTGTGCTATTATTGCCGGATCCTCTGTTTGGATACTAATTCATTTATAGTGCTCCTCCCCTATCTTCGATTCAACCGCCTCTATGAATTTACATTTGGTGTAATATTTAACACCGGTAAAAATGCATGGTGTACTTGGTTTGCCGACTTATCCGTCTTGTTGCTATATTGGGAAGTGGGGGTAGGAGTGCGCTATACAAAACGTTATTAATTTAATCTGCTATATTTAAATTTGCGCCTGCATGCGAGTGTGGTAAAAAATTTGCGAAGAAAAAATCGCGGATTTTTGACTAATTATATATAGGAGCGCCTTATGACTGCAATCTACATTGTGGTGATCATTTTAATAGCTACTATCACTGGGGTGGGCACTTACTGGGCTTGGGCCAATCATAAAAGATATAAATACAATTTGCAAGTTTCTACCGAACTGGACCGATTGATGAAGGAAACACTCAATCTTGTAAAAAAATATCGGGAATTTTCTCATACACAAGAAAAAACAAAATCGGATACCCTTAACTCCCCCGCAATGCTTTCGACTATTCTTACGGTTCTAGTAAAGAAATATGGAAATGTGCGTCTATCTGTTCGTGACTTTATGATCCCTGAGGAAGACTACGTTTCTGTCTATGTTGACACGGCCACGCGTGAGCTTCTTTTATCGGTTAATGATACCCTGGATGAAACAAATTCATATTCCATGGTTAATTTTACCGATCCGGACGATAATACTTTTCATTAACTCAAGCCATGCAGCTACTTATTATGTGAAACCCGGGGATCTAGTTCAATCAATCAAACACAATAACAGTATGGGTATTGTGACAGAAATTTTTGCGGACCTTGGAGAAGAAAATCCTTGGGTTCGTGTTTTATTCACTCGCCCTTCTAAAACATATCAATGGGTGAAGAAAAGTGGCTTAATAATTGTAACAGAAGAACATAAAAAAGGGGATCCAGAGGACCCCCCTTAGGCGCGATAAATATGGGAGCCTATGAATCACGCCATAAATTATTGCTTGCAAACTTAATCACCTCTTCTGCGGAATCTTCATTGTAACCATAGTCCTCAATTAATGTTTGGGCCATAGCATTAAATTTCTTTTGTTGTTTGGTATCGCGGCTTTTACTCTTGGTAATAATGCGCGAAATATCTTTTACTGAAGATACAAGTTTACTCTCGATGGCTTCTCTAAGAGGACCATATGAGCGCCAATCAATTATTTCGTTGCGACGCAGTTTGGCAAACATATATGAGGAAATGTCTGCGCGAAAGTTATTTTTGGCGCTCCCCTTGATGCCGATTTGTTCTTCAATAGATTGCAGGAATCTTTCATCTGGTTCCATATCTTCCTTGGTAACGCGATCTTTAACTTTTGTGCTGTTGACGTATGCCTCAGCATGATCTAGATAATTATTAAATAAAGACTCTGCTTGCTCCTCGTAAGCTGTTACAAAAGCTTTTGTTATTTCTTTTTCTAAGATAGAAAGATATTCCTCATGTAATGTTTTCTGTAAAAATTGTAAACATAGTTTTCGTTCTTCTGGGTTTACAATCTGTTCTTTCACTTGCTTAATAAGAGCATCACGAATGGAAATCGGGGTAATCATATTTTTAGTAGAGTCCGAGAGGGCCGCGTCGATGGCTTTCATTATGAACCGTGTAGAAATCCCTGTCATTCCTTCATCTTCAACTTCTTCGCGCAGATCTTTAATATCTACTTTCTTCACCATCCCCTTTTCTACTATTTCTTCACCATTGTAAATTTTCATCTTTGTGAGAGGATCGACCTTGTTAGAATCTTTAAGACGAGAAAGAACTGCAAACATGGCAGCTACCTCGAGGGTATGTGGAGCGATGTGATAGTCAAAATCAGAGCGTGCAATCAACTTTTCATAAATTCTTAGTTCTTCTTCATATTCTAAGCAATAAGGTACATTAACACGTACAATACGATCAAGAATAGCTTCATTCGTGTGCTCCGACTTAAATTTATTCCATTCCGCCTCGTTGCAGTGAGCCAGAATTACCCCGTCAAAATAAATCATCGCCTGTTTTCCTGGGGATGGAACATTTTTTTCTTGAGTAGCGGTGATCATCGTATGGAGAAATTCAATTTCATTTTTGAAAACTTCAACAAATTCCACAATCCCGCGATTCCCAACATTAAAGGCACCGTTGAGGCTCAGTACCCGGGGATCGTCTTCGGGATAAAGATCAAGCTTCGAAATATCTTCTGATCCAATTAGGAGGCTTGTATCTTGAGTATTGGGATCCATGGGTGGTACCACACCGACTCCCTTGCGTCCTCGAATAGAAAAGGAGGCCTGAGTAATCGGAAACTTCATGAAGTCACTTTCAAATTCGTTTAATAATCGATGTCGACAAACGGGACATAGATCTCCTTCAATTTTCAAACCATATTGTTTTTCAAATCCTTCTCTTAAGGAGCGAGGAATTAAATGAAGTGGTTCTTCGCGAATAGGACAACCCTCCAAAACATATGCGGCTGGGCTCGCTTCTAAAGCATGTTTGACATGTTCAATAAGGGCTGATTTACCAGCGCCCACTGGGCCCAGTAAGAGCAGAACTTGACGACTTTCTTCCCCTTTCATAGACGCAGACCGTAGGAAGCGCATAATTTTTTCTAGGGGGCGCTCCATTCCAAAAAATTCGTTTGAAAAGTAATCATAAACTTTTACCGACTCCCCATCGAAAAGCTTATGACATCGATCATGAGAGTCATCTAAAGTGGTAATCCCATAAGATATAATCTGATGATAGAGCCTTTTGTGAGCCAGGTCAGGAATAGAAGAGTTCACTTCTATTAGCTTCAAATACTCTTCGAGGCATCCCCTGAACAATTCACTTTTTTTTGCATCTTTGTGCTTTTGAACGTCTTTTAAAAATTTACTAGTGATACTCATATACTAAAACTCCCAAATTTCATTTTCCACTAACGAAACGAATCTGACACCGTCTCCCCACAGATCCTCAATATAATTATACACTTTTTTAGCATATCCTATATCTAAATCACGACCATCGTGCTCATGTATCAAGGAAAGGGTGTTGTCTTTATGTATTTCGTCAACATATACAGTAGGAAGACGATTAAGTCCCGTGTTATTAATTAATTCATCTCTGACTTTTTCCCAACCCTCTTCGTCCGAGATATCGTCTATTGTAATACCTTTTTTCTCTTTTTTGAACGAATAACTAAAGTAATTCATGTCGCGCATAAAATCTTCGTCGACGTAGCAGCGCAAAAATGTGATGTCGTTATGAATTTCTCGAATGGCCATCGCGGCTTCGAATCCATTGTCTTCTATAATTTTTTCAAACAATCTATATCCCAAATGGTACGGGTTAATCTGGCCCAGATGTGGCCGCACGACCTGATTGTGTAATTTGATAAAAGGGAGATGGAGTCGGTCAGGAAGATTAAGTTCGTTTATAATTTTATAATGAATTGTACAGGCCCATCCTTCATTCATCACTTTTGTAAGGGCTTGAGGAATAAAATATTTAGAACTTTCTTCAACGATTAAAAGAAGATTGCGCTGCCATTCTTTGAGATGTTTGCTGTGCTCTGCTATAAACTTAAGAAGATTATATTCCGGTTGCAACGGTATTTTTTCTAAATTAGTTTTATAGGTCGAGTCTTTATGGAGTTTTGTTTTTTCAATTTCTAGAAGTTCTGCCTGGGTTTTATACTTAATGCCTGGGTAACGTGGCACTTGATATTTAATTGCATGCGCAGCATCCAAAATCATTTCCACCGCTTCTATTCCAATCGAAGGATCTTCGATAAGCGTTCGAACATATTTAGCAGACGATTTAAAACTATCCAAGATGTTGGCTGGGTCTGTATCCGCAAACATACGATTATTTTTAAAAAAATCGCTATGACCGACACAATGTGCCATAGTCAGCAGGTGGATATAAAGAGCATTTTCTCGCATTAGGTAGGCAATGCTTGGATTTGAATTAATTATCATTTCATAAGGGAGCCCCGTTTGGCCCATATTATACAATGTATGGGTTCGCTCGAATAATTTGCCATAAGACCAATGCCGATAATGTGTCGGAAGCCCCGTATAAGCCATTGCCCCGAGCATTTCTTGGTAATCAATAATTTCATAGTCGATAGGATGCCAATCGAGACCAAGATCCTCGGCCACGCGGACGATTTTCTCATCCCAGTGTAACAGGTCTGCCTCGGTCCAGTCACTCATGAGATCGTTTTCCGCCGAACAAGTCATGAAAAGCGTGCCAAATATGCCCAGACTCTCCTACCATGATTCTTTTAAATTTATTATCGCAAATAGGAGTCAATTTAGCCCATAAATTATCCATTTCTTCGTTTTTCCAGGCCGAAAATGTTCCCCACGGCGTCCCAGAAAATGGGTTTTCTTCATCAATTTCATCAGCCATTCCTTTGTAATGCTCATTAATTTCGCAATATCCAGTTAATTGACTAATTTTTTTAATTTGCTTAAACAAATCAAGGCACTTTTCGTTATCTGAGGTCCAATTTTCGCCGTCGCCGCAATAAAAAGTATAAATATTCCAGCTCGTGGGATGAAACTCTTTCTCGATAATGTCTAATTCTAGATCCAAGCAGCTTGAAATAAGTGTACCACCATAAGTACCGACTTTAAAGAAATCATCTTCGGTTACTCGATGTGCATCAGTTGAGTGAGAAATAAAAACCACCTCAACTCTCTCATATTTGTGATTTAAAAACTGATATAAAAGGAAGAAAAAGCTCCGAGCCAGGTATTTTCGATCTTGGGACATCGAGCCCGAGATATCCATCAGAAAAAAGATAACAGCTGAACTATTTTCTTTAACTTTAGGCTTAATGTGATGATATTTTAGGTCATCTTGGTGAAAGGGGAACCGCTCGCCGGACTCAGGATCGTAGGTGCCGACTTTTTCCGCCATTTTGCGACGTCGAATCTTTCTTTTGAGGGTTTCTTTCTTCGAAAGTCTCGGTCGAATGCCTTTAAAACGATATCCCTTGCGCTTTACTGATTCTTGCGACAGAAATCTAAACTGTTTTTTCTCTAAATCGGGCAACTCTAAGTCAGAAAACAAATATTCGGCCAATTCTTCTAAAGTTACTTCTACATCATAATATTCATCCCCTTCTTGGTTAGAAGGTGACCCCGATCCCTGCGATTGACCCTGCGCTGCTCGCTTCTGACCAATTTTTTGTCCTCTTTTGAGGGGATGATCACCCCCAGAGCCAACAGTTTTGTTAGTATCGCTATTTCCGAACACAAAGCGATATTCTTTGATCCCACGGACGGGAATACGGATTTTTTTCTTTCCCTGTTGACCAATAATGGACTCTTCAGCCACCACATCCTTAATAGAGTCTTTGATAGCCTTGTCAATCTTCTTTTTGTGACGCGAGCGATCGCTGGCTGCTCGATCGACGATAGATTTGTGCTTACGGAAGATGCTCATACCCTAATTATCTTAAAAGAGAAACTATTAACAATTATAATTGATTTATAAGGCAAAGTCAAGCCTCAATTATCTATTTATAAGAGAATGGATAAGAATTTTTACAACAAAAGCTCCTCGGACAGCCTCGGATGGCTCCCAAGTTGGTTTGGATGTTCGTTTTTCGACAATGATCTCGTAAAAGCCGTCCAAAAGTGGCAAAAAAGTCATCATTTGACGGCGGATGGTCTGGTGGGGCCCATGACGTATAGAAGGGTCTGGACCGAGCGCGAAGTCGATATTTCTGACTATAAACCGCCGAAAAAGTGCCTTTTTAGCCCAAAAAGTAAATATATTGTTCATAACGGCAATTTTATCCCCATTAATTGGGAAAAAGTGATTCTTTGGGACGAATCGGAGGGATTTAAGTCAAAAAAAGGCTCATATCGAGATAGAGCCGGTAAAGACGATCGAAAACCCACTATGTTTGTAAATCATTGGGATGTTTGCTTATCTTCCGAGTCATGCGCCAAAATATTGAATAAAAGAGGTATTTCGGTGCACTTTCTCATCGATAACGACGGAACCATCTATCAAATGCTCGATACTCAGCATATAGCATGGCATGCAGGTATTCCTCGCTATGAAGGGGGTAATAACAAGGGAATTGGAGTAGAAATTAGCAACGCATACTATCCCAAGTACCAAGAATGGTATATAAAGCATGGTTTTGGAGAAAGGCCCATTCAAGAACACGGATATGTTCATGGTAGCACTCTTAAGCCATTTATGGATTTTTATCCCATTCAAATGGAGGCCGTTAAGGCCCTTTGGAAAGCCGTGCACATAGGAATCGGAATTCCGCTCGAATATCCTAAAAACTCTGAGGGCTTTATTGAAACTAGCGTGCACAAGGAATGCCAACGAGGAAAGTTTCACGGGATTTGTAATCATTATAATTTTATTAAAAGTAAAATCGATTGCGCTGGGCTGGATCTATCTACTCTGATAGAGGAAATCAAGCCCTCAGTGGAGAGTTAGCAAAAATGAGTATTAAAAAAAGTATTAAAGATGAAGTGGAATCTGTTTTGGTCGTTCTTAATGAGAAAATTGACTCTCTGAAAGCTAAAGTTGATAAACTATGCGAAAGTACGGAACAGTGCGCCCCCCTTTATGAAAAGTCGTCAGAATCCAAAGAAAAAAAATAATTTATGGAATTAATATCTACCCATTTTGTTAAAACACAAGATGTCGGATATCACGGGAACCTTTTCGGGGGTGTTATGTTGGCATGGCTCGACGAGGCGGCCGCAGCATATGCAGCCCAAGTAGCAGATACGCCCCGGATGGTGACAAAACATATTGCAGGCCTTACTTTTGAAAAACCTTGTCGGCCGGGTCAGATCATTAAAATATATGGGGAAGTAGCCAAGGTGGGAAAGACCTCTTTAACCTTAAACATGGAGGCCAGAAGGCATTCTGTATATAATGGGACCCAACGCCTAGTAGTTAGTACCCAAATGACCTTTGTACGTATTGATGGCGATGGGGAGGCAATTCCTATTAGTGAAAAAGTTCGTATAAAGCATCGCGACCCTAAAGATTTTACATAATTTATAATTACAGCCTTTTCTTTGTAGGGAAACAAGCTTTTCTGTTAACTATTTATATACGAAATGGCCACTTACAATTATCAAGCTGGTTTGGGGAACGTTGGTTCTTATCAAGTTTCCGGCAAACCTTTTGTAAGCTCGTCCATTATTGTTCCTTCTGAGGTGGGGCCCGCCAAAGGGATTTATTTTCCGGCTGTCACCAAAACAATCACGGTCCGAAACGATGGATCTCCTACTATACGATGTGGTTTTTCGGCCCTTGGAACATCTGGGTCGGCGGCGAGCAATTATTTTACATTAACTGAGGGCACTTCTTTTGAAATGGATTTTAAAGTTAGGGCCCTCTATCTAATCTGTGACTCCGCGGCTACTTCAACTGCAACAGTTATCGCTGGTCTTACCAGTATTGAATCGGGGAGCCTCGCAAGTAACTGGTCTGGTTCAGTGGGAGTGGGCTGATGGGCTTTAGTAATACGATTCCGGCTGCCTTAACTTATATAAGTACAACCAACATATACGTTAACTCGGGTTCCGGCAATAATGGAGGCGCAGGTACTCACACTGACCCGCTTCAATCCCTAGAAGAAGCTCTCAAAAATGTTCATGCGCGCCGTATAACCGGCGACTTTACAGAATGCAAAATTCTTCTATCCGGCAACGTTGGGGACTATGATACTACCTCGGCTATTGTATATTATTATCCCGGAAAATATATTAATAATATGGGGAAACTGTCGCTTGTTGGCTGGGATGGCGCCGAGACAGATCCCGATGTAGAGGCGCCTCCTTATCTTTATACGGGCTCGGCGACCCTTTGGGCCGATCCTGGTGGTACGAGCATGGATATGGGTGTTTACGATGGGGGGTCGTTGTTGCGATTATATACCGATGCCGGATATACAACCGCAGTTAACTTTGGAACGCCGGGCTGTTTGGGGCCCCTGTCACAAGGATGGACGCTAGTAGCTAATAGTCCCGGCCGTGGCCGTCCAATTGCGCATGTTGTAGATCACCTCGGTAACACCAATACTATTAGAATTGCGGGTCCAGAACAGCGGAGCAGTTTCGACCAGTCGGGATCCGCTTATGGCAACGGTATTAGTTGGGACACCTTGGGCCGTGGTTCTGCGGGCCTAAAAATTATAAAATATGGCGCCAAAGTCGATTTTACACAATGGATATCTGCCTCTGATTCTGTCTATGGCGCGCCCGGAATGGGCAACTATAGGCAAGAGTGGCAATTTCTCGAACTTACATCTTCAAACACAGACTTTCCTAAAGCAGGGGTGGGAAATGCCGGGGGCCTCCTGAGTTATTATGATTGTCATGTTTATTTTGACAACGGCTCACACACCGGCGGCACAATGAGCTCATATCGTTGCTATTATGCGTGGAACGACCAAGGTTCTTGGGGCGGCCGACAAGGCCGAGGACTCCACACGAGCGTCGTCTTTGACGGCCAGTTTACAGAAGAATATCCAGATGATTTCATGAATATTCAGGATAAGTTTATTATTTATAATTATACAATTTTTCAAAATTATAGTTCAAGTACGCAAGGCATTGTTTTTGGGGAAGATTTATCTCTGATTAACTATGCTGATCCCGACTTCACCGTTTTACATCTAACCGGTTGCGCAGGCTTTTATTCAGAGTTGCGCGGTGGGGGAGTTCGCACGATGGGGAACCCGATACGATTAATAGGTCACCTCAATGGCGCCACCGAGTATGGCTTGAGACTCCAATCCGGCTCTTCCTGGCAATGGCACAGCGCGTCAATCTTGATGCAGTCAGATGGCACAACCGAATCTAAAGTCAGCGTTACAAATGGTGAATCCTCTGGTTCTGCTGATATTAACAGTCAAACCTTTATTTTAAATTATACATCGAGTATTCCACGGGCCACAGCCGCGGCCGCCTATTACCCCACCTTCCAAACAGATTATTCCAGTAGTCTGCTCGCTTTACAGACTGCGGCCGATTAAAAGTTGGGCGAGCCTTTGTTTGCCTTCTAGTTAAAATAGGAGGTATTTTATAATGTTACGAACAATTTTGGTAGCATTTTGTCTGTTAGCGGCGGCCTGTGGGGCCCCCAATGATACAGTTTTTGATGACCTCGACAACCAAAAGGATCTTTCACCCGCGGATGTGGAAGATGATATATTTCTTTCCGCGCTTGAAGGAATCCATGATGTAAATCCACTCGATTTGCTCCCGCAAAGTCCTATTACCTGGGATACTTGCTCTGGCGAACAGGATGACCACCCATGCAATCTAGGGGGCCCAGATCAAGGAGGAGACAATTTCGGTCTCTACCCACTCTATGGGCATCCGATCGTTTTAGACTTCTCTACAGGCTGGTGTGGGCCCTGTAGGATGGCTGCAGCACACGTACAAGAAGTCCAAGATCTCTATCGAGATTCTGGGCTTATCTATATTACTGTTTTAATTGAAACCGCTAGCGGGGGTGTCCCCACTCAAGCAGATGTTGCTGCGTGGGCTTCCACTTATGGTATTACCGACTCGCCCGTAGTGGCTTCAAGTCGAGAAGTTTTGCAAAGTGGCGGAGGAACATGGGCACTGTCGGGCTGGCCAACGTTTTATTATGTTGATTCCCAGATGGTGCTTAGGGATATTGACCGGGGCTATAACGAACAAGAAATTATCCATTCAATTGATTGGTTATTAACGCTATAATATCACTAATTATAGTGATATGAAATCAAATTTTATTTCAACTAGGTGGGATCGTTTTCTCACAGAAGGCGAAGTTGAACACTTCCCGTGGCTCAAAGAAATTAAAAACATAGATCCCGAGGAATTGCGTGATTGGATGAATAATTCTGACCACTTTATACAAGTGGGGAGAGGTTCGTTCCGAGGGGCCTACGTGCCGCTGGAGGATCAAGACTATGTGATTAAAGTTGTCGGGGATCTTGACAAGTATAAAATGCAAATGAATAAAGATGATTTTGAAACAGCAAAACGATATCCGCTCATTTTCCCCAAAGCATATGCGCATGCGGACGATTTTTCTTGGATTGTGATGGAATACACACGTCCAATCACTTGGCCAAGTCAAATGCAGAAAGTTTTGGATCAATCTTTTCCCAAAGAGCAGGAGGCTTTATTAAAAGTCGCCGACAAACTAAAGTTTAATCCGCCAGACCCCTTTCGCATTATGAAGTGGATTATGGCGTCTTTTCGCAGCGATAGAGAAATCAATGAAGCTAGCGGCACAACTTTAGTCACCGCAAGACATGGCCGCAGCACAAGCAAAGATGACGACAGAGCGGCGAGACTGCAAAAAACGTTGGCGCCGGAGGCGCGGGGTTGGTTTGCGGGGAAGATGGCTATGGGACCAGCATACCAAGAACTAAGCAAAGCAATGCACGAGTTTGAAATTGACA
>Ga0209434_1001197_pt1 | contig 11798 bp, 15 predicted proteins | sample ETNvirnome_2_300_FD_184068 | JGI IMG/M metagenome (GOLD analysis project Ga0209434, IMG submission 184068) | Marine viral communities from the Pacific Ocean - ETNP_2_300 (SPAdes) (version 2) | ecosystem: Environmental > Aquatic > Marine > Oceanic | place: Pacific Ocean | collected 2013-06-22 | reverse complement strand
TGGATCATCAGAGTTCGATTATATAAATGATGCTTATAAGTGTGATCTTAAGGATAGTACATACGAAGATAGGCCATTTAGTGGTCCTGTAAAATTTGTCATTGGACGAGAAACCCCCAAGGACGATATTTATGCTCGGGGTGATTCCATTAAGGGGCTGGACCAGGCTTTTTTAGATATGAGGGTTGGCGAAAAAAGAAAATTGTTTATTCCCCATGAACTTGCTTACGGAGAAGAAGGCGCTAGCAGCTTTCACACTTTTCATGGCTTCAGGACCCCTCCTTTCCAAAATTTGAATATGACCGTAGAGCTTGTAGAAATAGAAAATAGTCAAGAGGCTAGTTCCCGACATGGGTGGTTTACAGACGGTGCAGCGGCTAAAAAGAATGAGGAGTGAGAGAAATGTCTAAGGAGAAAAAACAAAAAAAGGAATTTGTTTCGGACGTGACCGGAGTGGTCTGGGAGAAACATAATATAGCTCGCTGGCAGAGTATTATTAATCACACGGCCAAGGCTTTAGAAGATATAGTGAGCGAGACTAAAAGCGGCGAAACAGTAACCTTAGAAAAGGGCAGTGAGGTGTTGATAGATGATATTCGAGGCCGCATCAATCCACAATATCGTTGCCGCGATTCCTCTGGTAAAGTTTGGTTTATACAAATCGAAAAATTAGAAATTCTTAAAAACGATACGCCAACCAGGGAAGAAGAAGTTAGCGACTTTGGATATCGGGGCGGCGTTAGGACAGATGCGCAACAACCAAATGCTGTCCATAAAGGAAAAAAAGGCATACTGCCCGATAGATATTAATATACAATGAGGGGAAATTTATTTAATGGCTAATTCACATATGGAAATATTCCAATCACCACTTCAGGGAAACAAATATGACCAAGCTCCTGAAGACAGCGTGATGCAATCAACAACAGTAAGAGATGAAGATCAGAGGCAACACTGGCTGAAGACATACAAACCTCGTGTTTTTGAGAAAATGGCCAACTATCCTCAAAAAATTGAAAACGGAGAGAGTATAGCAATCATCCAATTCCAGTACGACTATCTTTGTAATATGGACTGCGAACATTGCTGTATAGATAAATTTTATGTCCCTCGAACATGGGAAGCTGCTAGCGGCAGACGCAAATTTGAGATGGAAGATGTACAGCGCCTCTCAAAAGAAGCGGATGAGATGGGTCTTGCTAACTTTGTTATTACTGGGGGCGAGCCCCTAATCATGAAAGAGTTTGATGAATTGGTGGATGCTGTCGATCCATCTAAGTTTTATCTAGCATGTGATTCTAACGGGTGGATGCTCGATTATAAAAAGGCACAGCATTTGAAAAAAATCGGTATCGACAAAATGCAATTAAGCTTAGACGGCATTACAGCAAAAGATCATGATACTTTTAGGAGAAAGCCGGGTGCTTTCGACAGGGCCATGAGAGCTTTGGATGCCTGTAAAGAGGCTAACTTACACGTCATTTTGTCTACGGTCATTTGGAAAGATCGAATCTACACTGATGAGTGGGTGAAATTTTTAGAGTTTGCTAAGGAAAGGCAAGTGGGAACCTATGTGGTCTATGCAAAACCAGTTGGAGCCTTTGAAAACCAAACTGACGCGATGATGACCGAGAAAGAGGGTAAAATTTTACAACAGTTTGAGGAAGAATACGATATTTTTACTCATATGACTCCGTCTTACGGACGAGATATTGGATGTATAGCGGTTAAAAGAATGGTCCCCATTTCACGATATGGGGATGTTATGCCGTGTCCTTATCAGCACGTTTCTCTTGGAAACTTTTTTGAGGAGCCTTTATCCAACATTATTAATAGGTCTCTAAATATCAAATGGTTTGATCCCAAAAAGAATATGCCCTGTATATGTGGCGTAGACAAAGGCTTTATCGAAAATGTTATATCCCAAACTTATGGCGATTCAGAAGTTCCAGTTAGGTATGACAAAGTGTTTACTTCGGATGATTTTATAAAGAAGAGTCTCATGGGAGATGTTGACCAAAACAGCGGCGTTGGAAAAGAAGTAGATACTTGGAAAAATGCTCCCCTTATTACTCTTAAGGGTAAGAAGATAAAACCTCATGACCCAATCGAAGATTCGATAAACAGGACTGTATAAAATGATTAGCTTTACCGAGGCAGCATTAGATAGGCTAAAAGAAGCTCTCGATCCAGGGGACTATGTTCGCGTCGGCGTCGTCGGCGGTGGCTGCGCGGGGCTCTCCTACACCATTGAGATAGAGGAAGAGAAAAAAGACGACGATACTATTCTGAATCTTGATGGAGTAATGGTTTGTTTAAATCCGTTTAGTAACTTTACCATGAAAGAAGTTACGGTTGATTATGTTGAGAGCCTACATCAATCTGGCTTTAAGTTTGATAACCCTAAAGCTCTTAAAAATTGTGCATGCGGGACGTCTTTCCGACCGGAAAAAGGTGCGCAAACACCACCACCGGGAGGGTGCGCAACGGCAGGCTGCCCAATTTAAGTGAAAATTTTTGTTAACGGATGCTTTGATGTTATCCACCGGGGACATGTAGAACTATTTCGGTACGCAAAATCGCTTGGTGAAGTTTTGATCGTAGCCATTGATTCGGATGAAAAAATTAGAAAAACTAAGGGGAACAAAAGACCTATCAACACGCTAAAGGACAGGGCAACCGTTTTGGAATCCATTAAGTATATTGATAGTGTAGACTCTTTCTCCAGTAAAGAAGAATTAGAGTTCCTTATAAAAAAATATAGCCCTGATATTCTAGTTGTTGGGTCTGATTGGCGCAACAAAGAAGTGGTGGGGCGTCGATATGCTAAAGAAGTAAGGTTTTTTGAAAGAATAGATGGATATTCAACAACTAAAATCATTGAGGGTTCTTCTGATAGGTGATTCCTGCGAAGATATTTACCATTTCGGAAGAACAGACAGAATAAGCCCTGAGGCCCCGGTTCCCATATTCCAAATGGTAAACAGTTTTTCTCATGCTGGTATGGCTTCCAATGTTAAAGAGAATTTGAGTAATTTTTATATTACAGTGGATTTTTTAACAAACAGCGAAAAGATTTACAAGGAGAGGTATATAGACGACACCTCCAAGCAGCATTTATTGCGCGTTGATAAGGGCGAAAATGAGAAAGTAAAACCTCTATCAATAAAAAGATTAGATAAATTGAACCTAGACGATTATGACGGAATTCTTTTGTCTGATTATGATAAAGGGTTCATCACCAGCGACCTGGCCAGTCACATCACAAAAACATTCAATAAACCTATCTTTGTTGATTCTAAAAAACAAGATTTATCCTCGTTTAGTGATTGCATAATAAAACTAAACGAAAAAGAGTCAAAAAATATAGACAGGCTCCCTTCTAATTGTGAGTTGATCATAACGCTTGGTTCTCGTGGTGCAAAGTGGAACAATAAGCTGTTTCCATGCTCTGCCGTGGACATTTTTGATCCTTGTGGCGCAGGAGATACTTTTTTCGCTGCCCTGGCTGTAAAATATCTCGTGGAAGAAAATATTGAAAAGGCTATTAAATTCGCCAATAAGTGTGCTACCATAACAGTGCAAAAGCTTGGAACATATGCTCCGAAGTTTGAGGAAGTAACATAATGAAGTATGTATTTGATATTGACGGGACACTGTGTATAACACCACAAGCAATAGAAGGGGGTTTGCCCAACTATAAATTTAGCAAACCCCTCCCCAGAAGAGTAGAAAAAGTGAACTCTTTATATGAAAGCGGAAATCACATTATTTTATATACCGCAAGAGGGATGGGGAGAAGTAATAATAATCCTCTTCTTGCGATTCAAGAATTTTATGAACTTACTGCAAATCAACTAGAAGAATGGGGAGTCAAGTATCACAATTTGATTCTCGGAAAACCTAATGGCGATTTTTATATTGACGACAAAGGTATAAATGATGAAGACTTCTTTGCCGATTAAACATGTACCAAAAGGATGGGGATACGAAAAGTGGATAGTCAACAATGAGGAATATTGTGGAAAACTTCTTTATTTTGAGCAAGGTAAAAGGTGCTCTTGGCACTATCACAAACTTAAGGATGAAGTGTTTTATTTACAGTCTGGAAAAATGGTAATTAAATTCGGCGATGGGGACAATATTGATGACGCTGAGGAACTTATTTTAAATCCTGGCGAAAACTTTCATGTCTATAGGGGGCTGCGCCATCAGATGTTGGCGTTAGAAAATTGTGAGCTATTCGAGTTTTCAACTCAGCATTTCGATGAAGACAGTCACAGAATCTTAAAGGGAGATTAGGAATGAAAAGAATATTAGTTTGCGGTGCAGGAGGCTTTATTGGCGGCGCTATGACCAAAAGGCTGAAGAAAGAAGGACACTGGGTAAGAGGGGTTGATTTAAAATACCATGAATTCTTCGACATAACAAAGGTTGCAGATGAATTTATTCAGGGAGACTTAAGAGACCCAGGCTTGTGTGAGCGAGTTTTAACGGAGGATATCGATGAGGTCTATCAATTTGCCGCTGACATGGGAGGTGCCGGCTTTGTTTTCACGGGAGAGAACGACGCAGACATTATGCACAACTCTGCACTCATTAATTTAAATATTGTAGAACTTTGCGTCCGCAGGGGCACGAAGAAAGTCCTCTATTCATCTTCGGCCTGCATGTACCCAGAATATAATCAGATGGACCCGAACAATCCCAAGTGTTCTGAAGATTCTGCATACCCGGCATCCCCCGACAGTGAATACGGCTGGGAAAAGCTTTTTAGCGAGCGCCTTTTTCTCGCTTTTGCTCGGAACAAGGGACTTGCGGTAAGGATTGCGAGATATCATAACATTTTTGGTCCCGAGGGAACCTGGGATGGCGGAAGAGAGAAAGCCCCTGCCGCTATGTGCAGAAAGACAGCCCTGTCTAAAGAGGGGGAGAGTATAGAAGTTTGGGGCGACGGGAAGCAGACTAGATCATTTTTGTATATTGACGAGTGCATAGAGGCGACTAGAAGATTGATGGATTCGGATTTTGTTGGTCCAGTAAATATTGGCTCTGAAGAGATGATCTCTATCAACAACTTCGCGCAGATGGCCATCGATATTTCGGGAAAAAGTACTTCAATCCACAACATTCAAGGGGAAGAATTCCAAAACAAATACGGGTTTCCATGTCCTGTCGGGGTCCGGGGAAGAAACTCTGATAACGAATTAATAAGAAACAGATTGGGGTGGGATTACTCACAACCACTTCGCATAGGGATGGAAAAAACATATCGATGGATTTTAAATCAAATTAAATTAGGAGAAATAAAATGAAACTATCCAACCAGGCCATTACGGCACTTTTAATGACCCTTCAAAAGTGCTTAGCCGAGCAAAGCGACATTACAGAGCTATTAGCCGACTGGGAGTTAGAAACACAAAAGGGGGAGTTGGTTGTCTTGAATCCTCCGGTTGTTAGACTCGAAGAAAATATAAAATTTGAGATCCCGTAGTGCCCAGATATACTTACAAATGTAGTGGGTGTGGAAGGGTATTTGATATCACTCACCCATACAAAGAAATTAGAAAACTTTGTATTGATGAGGATTGCGACGGAAGTGTTGAAAAGGTATTATCTAAACCAATTTCCTACCAGAGCAGAAGCCCAGCGCAAACACAGGCTGCGGGCTCTGTTATTAAAGAGACCATCGCGGAAACAAAAGAAGAATTAAAAAACTTTAAAAGATCTAGGAAAATATATAAAAAATGATGATAGGAATATTAGTATTGAGCATTCTTTTGAATGTTTTCTTAGTGTGGTATATAAGAGAAGTCATAGTTCGGTTTATTTCTTTTCGAGATGAATCAGCCAACCTTACGCAACTAGTTGATAGTTACCTCGAACACATAAGTTCAGTTTATGAGCTTCCTATGTTCTACGGGGACAGCACCATCCAGGGGCTGATGAGCCACACTAGTAACCTGAAAGAGGAGCTACAAATTTTAAAACAGATTTTTGATTTCGACTCGCCTGTAGAAGAGGAGACCCATGAGGAAGAAGAAGGGTAAACATTATTTCACCTCAGAAACAGAGCAAGCTATCGTATCTTACTGTACAACAGAGTGTACGAAAGAGAGAACAAAATTATATGTAGAACACATACAGCCAGCCTTTGATGAACTTGTTGATAAAATTGTTTATACTTATAAATTTACATCGCTACAAAACATAGATTACTTGAAAGAGGATTGTAAAATTTGGCTTACAACGATATTAGGAAAATTTGACCAAAGCCATGGAACCAAAGCGTTTTCATATTTTTCTGTTGTAACAAAAAACTGGTTCACTCATAAAGCAAAAAAACAATCGAAAAAGAACAAAAGAGAGATTCATTATGATTCTATGTTGAGAGAAGTCGAGGTGCTTCAAGCTAAAACAAATAAAGAATATTTTGAACTAGAGGAAGAGGCCGAATTCTGGAAACACCTTCTCACAGAGGTGGAAACTTGGCAAAACCTAAAGCTTAAAGAGAATGAAAAGAAAGTTTTGGATGCTGTTCTCACCCTGATGAACAACATAGAGCAAATAGAGATTTTCAATAAAAAAGCCATCTATCTTTACATGAGAGAAATAACTGGGCTTAATACAAAACAAATTGTAAGCTGTCTCAACAAAATGCGCGCCAAGTACAGGACGTTTAAGCACAAATGGGATAATGGGGAAATTTAGCGGCGAAACTATTTAAGATAGGAGCAACCCCATGAGAAAAGATTTAAATTCCCTTTTAGAGCAGGCATTGGAAAATGTCAAGAACGACAGACAAACAACAGAGACCCTACTAAACAGTCTCCAGAGGTACATGGAAGTCTCCTCTGAACGATATGCGGATTCGGGCGCAACCGCAGCTAAGTTCGTTGAAACACTACAAAGAAGCAATGAACAATTGGTTAAGATAGCCACCTTGGTTCACAAAAAAGATTCTATTTCTCAAAACGCCTCTTTGAGCGACGATGATAAGAAGCGGTTGTTTGATATTATTGGCGAGGCTAAATAAGTGTCCGGCACAAAAAAACCATCACAGCCGACGACAAATACATCGTATAAAAGCGAAGATTTTGATAACGCTATACAGACTCAGAGACCCGAAACTAAAAATGTAGAGCTTTCTACCGGCTGGAATGCATCCAACTTTTTCGGGCTAGACGTCTTAAACAAGATGATTGAAGACTTCTTTACTCCTGAAGAGAATAAAGCAAAAATTTGGAATGCGGTATGCTTACACGAGGGGATTGCCGGGCTCGGCGACGACTTCAAGGTTAAAGTCCGAGCAAGAATACCACAATTACATTCTCACTTACCATTGCCACGAAGCGCCAACGACTTTGACGTTATAGAACTATACCCCATTTATGTCGCCGAGTCAATACAATCTATCGGCGGCGCAATGCCAAAGCCTGGGCAAATCATAGAGGTGGAACACTCCAACAATAAGCTCATGTTTATGGGATATGGCTCAGCAAAAATTAGAAAATTAACCGGCGATAACATGAGCTTTCTCGCCGGGCAAGAAGAGCCAAATGCCCAATTTAAGGCTTGTTTCGAAAATTATCCACCAACGGGTGTAGCAGAGCCTAGTGGACAGCCTGTTGAGACCCAAGATGCCAAAAAGGTTTTGGAAAAGGCTATCGAACTAAATTGGGCGGCGCAAAATGGCGGCGATACATTGCCTACCGACCCAGAAGAAGCCACCGCCCTTAAGCTGAGAAAGTACAATGCACAAACCGATGCCCAAAAAAAAGCTCTGAGAGCGCAAGCGGTTCAAGTGCTCAACAAAACATCGAGCGATGGTCCGAACACCATCGCAGGTGCTGTTACGCGCCTCATGACCCCCCCCAAATTTTCGCAGAGAAAATATGAGGGAACCCCTTGCAGCAAAATATTTAAGCTTGGGGAAATAATCCAAGGAGACAGAAAGCTCAGCGAGGCCGGGATGCACCTTCTTCACAAATTAGAAGGAAAGAAGAGCAAGCCATACCAAGATAGTGCAGGGTGGTGGACCGTCGGGATAGGAAGCTTGATAGACCGCAGAAAACCAAGCGGGAAAAAGAGGTTTGAGGTGTATAAAAAGCTTGCGTCGGCTGCCGGCCACTCGGCTGCAAAAATAGAGGCATACCAAGCTCCCCTTACAGATGCCCAAATAAACAACATGGCCAAAGCCGACTATAAAAAATTTGAGGATACAGTAAATCGTCAATTTAAAGGAGTGGGACTCACACAAAGACAATTTGAAGCGTTGGTTTCTTTTTCCTATAATGCTGGTAGTGTCAAAAACCCCCTACGAGACGCTGTGAAGGCCAACCCAAACGATGCTGCGATCGGCCGATACTGGGTGAATCAGACAGTTACAACAAACAACGGGACAGTATATAATAAGGGGCTCGTTTCCCGAAGGAAAAAAGAACTCGACCATTATTTCGGGAAGATTTAAGTATGGGCTTATCTGGCAACGCATTTAGCAAAACCACAACATTAATTAAAAAATTAGTTGTTGGCGGTACGGCAATCCGAGCCGTGCGTCCAGACCGCATGTCTGTTGCCGAATGGGATCGATTAAATTCTGGTGCCGGCAATAGCCACCTCGCCGGTGAGGCTATTGTAAATTATAATCAGTCCGAGAATGAAAAGGTCCAACAACAGGGGAATGCCTTTATTATCATGGGGCGCGACCGACCAAGAGGTCAAACTAGCGGCTGGGGCGCAAAAAAGAAAGTAGGAAATTGTGCTTGTATAGATATTGTAGCCGGATTAGGAGGCATTCAAGCGAGAGAAATCAGCAAACCCGTCTCCGGCCACGGCGGCAACACCAGCCGCAAAAAGCAACGCGTGACTGTGGAAAAACACCCCCAGCTTGATTCAGCCCGGATATATATTTCCCAACGAGCAAATATAGACGATTGGATGTGGTTTAACTTACCAAAAGGAACCATTGGGAACCAAAGAGCAAAATCGGCGATTGCAGTAAAGGCTGACTGTGTAAGGATTATAGCCAGGGATGGTGGTATCAAGTTGGTTACAAATCCTGATGTTTATGATTCGAATGGTCAGCCCATTCGTGTCTATCAGGGGATAAACATAATTGCAGGATCAGATGACACCACCTTGCAACCGATGGTCAAAGGCGACAACCTTGTGTCGTGCCTGGTGGAAATGGTAGATATGATGGAGGATCTTGGAAAAATTATTGAAGTTCAGGGAAAATATCTTTTCAATCTGCACAAGAGCTATGCCGGGCATACCCATGTGGTGGAGAAGGGTGTCCTTGCTCTTCCTTCCCTCGATGGATTGTTGAGTCTTCTACAGACCGATGTTATGGAAATCCTCAATAAACGTCTGAGCTTTAAATGGAATGCCGCTGCTATCAAAAAAGATAAGCTGGGCTTTCCAGGCGGCGAAAAGAATTATATTTTAAGTTTTAAAAATCACGTTAACTGAGTAGGTATATCATGTCCCTTACAGAAAGACTAAGAAATATAGTCAACCCCTTTCCAGAAGAATACAGAGACTCCACTGGTGGCTCCTCTACTTCGGCGGGCGGCGCTAATGGAGCGGAGTACGAATATGAAGATGAGAGAAATCTTTGGGTCATAGAGGGAATACACGACAGCTATATAAATTTTGGAATATTTCCTCCGATCGGCAAGCGGCTAGAAGCGGTCGGACCCATAAATCCAGCAAACAACGTAATTAAAGTCTCTGACGTAATGGCGTATGCTGCCGCTTTCCCCCAAAATGCTAAAGTAGCGCGCTCCGTTTCTTCTATACGAAGCGAATTCAATCCTCCCAACGATGCTGGCCTCGGACTTGCCCTGGTTCGAATATCTCCAGAGGACTCTCTAAGAGCCTTGGAAATGATTATTACAAGGCTAAAAGAGTCAAATTTACTTGATAAATTTATAACTTCGTCTGTTCTTGAGTCATACGAGGAATCAAAACTAATATACACAAATTCTCAAACCTCGATTCCACAGGAACTAACAAATGCAGCCTTGGTATACCGATTAATGGAAGTTCCGTTTATAACCAGCACTGAACGCAGAATGAAAATAAGAGAATCTTTTAGTTTAGACTCTCAAAATACCATTGGAACAAAGTTTTTAGAGTCCCTAACATATAAAAAATCCCTACCCTCTTATGGGCAGCCAAGCGATTTGTCTTTCAACGACTGGACCGAAAATATCACAGCAGACAAAAAAAATACTGTTGTTTATCACAATGCACAAAAAAGAAAGTTCTTTTATTGTGTCCGGACAAATTCGAGAGACCCCAAAGCATTTGACCTTAAATTATCCCTTGTTAATGAAGACTCCCCAATGGCAGCTAACATTGCTCGGTTCAAGCGTCAGGCTTTGAGAAGCATTCTTCTACTTGCAGACAAGAGCCCTAAAAATCTAACCCCAGATTTGCTGGACTCTATGGAAGTTGAAACAAGGTATGGGGATAGTTACCGACCTACTCCACCTGCGGGGCTCGGTCTCTGGTTGTTGAGTGCAAAAATTGATGAGGGACTAATACAAGACGAAAATTTGTTTTCCAACGCCGAATCAGGCGAAGAAAACTTTTATCCCTCTCCTATTAGAACTTCTCAAAATATTATGTCTAACCTTAATCCCGTAAACATTGTCCATAAATCTATGGGACAATTCAAGGAGGATGTTAGGAAAGCGACTTATCTTTTAGATTTTTATAGCCAACAAATGTCCCAACAGGGCGTCTCTCCGTCCGATCTATCTGGGCTTATAATGGAGACTGAGATAGAAAAACTACAGACTTTTATGGACGACGTCGATAACTTTCTAAGTTATTACAGGATTGACTCCGAGGACGATGACTTAATAGAGTTCCGCTTTAATGAGCAATTTCAGTTGGAGTGTGTTGTTTATAACGGACTGTTTTTAAGCTCGTACATGGGAAAGGACATTACAACACTTGTAAACCGAAGAAACTATTCATTGTCTGAAGACATTTCGGGACAATCTCAAGAAGATATCACTTATTCCCACGACTCTTTTAGAAACCAAACACAGACCTCTTTGGGATATGTTTTCTGGTCCTCAGACATAGCTGCCGAATCAGACAAAGGAATCCCGAACAGAATTTTGCCCTGGAGTGAGTTTCTTCCTCTTTATACTTATCCTGATCCTAATCGCGCCTCTATTGAACCTTCGAAACTCTCATTCAAGCAGAGATACGAGAAGACTCCTTTTGGAAAACAAGGACTTCATACTGATGTTACTCTTTACGATTTAAGAAACTATCATAAGACACTACGAGAACGAGAGTATGTAAGCATAGGAAAAACTAAAATAACAGGAGGCGACCTTTATCTTGCTGTAAATTCCTCGCTTGCGGGCTGTGGTACAGCCCAGGCCCAGCTTTTAACCGATGCAGCAAAACTTTATTTTGCTGTAACAGGGAAAACGAGCATCAAGGACCTTATAGCCATGTCGGTGTCCACCATAAGGAAGAATTTTATAGCCAACAAACAAGCAGGGGCCTTTCTGGATGACGCAGCAAAATATGCTGCGAGCCCCGACTTGGTTATTAAAGATATCGAAAGGGAAGTCAATCAAGAATTTCAGTGTCTTTTGGACATTCTCGGAGAAGCGACTGAACTTGCTCTCTCTCCGTTGAAACCCCTTGGCGTTGTAAAGCCGATTCGCGCCTTGACGGTAAAAACACTGAGGCAAGGAATTACCATGACCGCTGCTGGTCCTGTAGACTCTTTGAGTAGCCCCGCTCAAAGAGTCTTCACAGGG
>Ga0209434_1001196_pt1 | contig 11801 bp, 13 predicted proteins | sample ETNvirnome_2_300_FD_184068 | JGI IMG/M metagenome (GOLD analysis project Ga0209434, IMG submission 184068) | Marine viral communities from the Pacific Ocean - ETNP_2_300 (SPAdes) (version 2) | ecosystem: Environmental > Aquatic > Marine > Oceanic | place: Pacific Ocean | collected 2013-06-22 | reverse complement strand
GTTTATTTGAATTGAATGTCGACCGAGTTGAGGGCGACAATGGATATATCACAACAGCATATGATGATCCCACCGATCCCGCAAATTCCGGGATATGGGAGCTTGGCTCCGTAACGAATACTGGCCTCATATACCAATTTATGCGTAAAGACGCTACAAAAATAGCGTTTAGTTCGGTTACGGCTGGAAAGTTTTCAGCTGGCCGGCTCGGCGAAGTATTTACGGGCAGCTATCCGTATACTGCACGAATATCAAAAGAATTTTTTCCAGCGGCATATCCGCGCGCCGTGGCGCCTGCCATTGAGGAGCCTTCCGAGAACTCCACGAACACGGCAGAGCCCACTGCACCGGTAATTGTTAATTATGGCTATGTGTCACATTTAAGAGCTTTAAAAAATACAATAAATTATTATGATTATGTAAGCCCTCATTTTGAATATTCCTCATCGTTGGAAAGTCTCGGACATATTGCGGGGGCCGGCCCGGGCAGAGATTTTAATAGCATAGATGTTGGTTTGGTTAGTATCCCAACTATTTTTTACGGCAGTCGCATCAAGCCGGGTACAATGAAGTTGGATTTTTATTTTACCGGCACGCTGATCGGTCGTTTAGAGGATAAAAATCAAAATGGGGTTCTCTACCAAACAGGCCCGGTAGGATCAAATGGATTTGGTAGTGTGGCTGGAATTGCTTTGTATAGTGAGGGGTTTATTATTTTAACAGGTAGCTGGGATATATCTAATGGATCAAACACAGATGGCTATACTATTCTGGGGGGCAGTCAGGCCCCTGCTTGGACGTACTTTGCCCAGTCTATTTCAGGGTCTATAGTAGCACCTAAGTCTTCGTTCTTAATAGAAATGAGCGGCACTTCGAAAATACAAAACATCACCATGTTTGCAACTGCTCCGAAAGGAAAAATCAATCAATCAAATAATCCAACATTTATAAATTTTGTTACAGGCGCCTTGGGCATCACAAGCAGCACAGGATATATACAAAATGAAAATATAGGTATTAAAAACATTGTGAGTTCATCATATAATACCCCTACTGGTTCTTTTGAGAGAACAACCTATATTTCTAAAGTAGGAATATATGATAAGGATATGAACTTGATCGCAATTGCAAAGCCCGCAACCCCCATTAAGAAGACCGACGCAAGAGACTTTACTTTTAAAATGGAATTGGACATTTGATGATTTTGGGGCTGGACATTTCAACCAGCATTACTGGCTATACAGTATTGGACCACGGAGGCAATATTCTCACGTGCGATCACATTGACTTGCGAAAAGAAAAGAACTTCTTCAAGAAAATACAAATTGTGAGAAAGTGTCTCGAGGATCTAGAAGGCGAATATCCTATAGAACAAGTATACATCGAACAGTCTCTTCAATCGTTCCGCTCTGGCTTCTCCTCGGCACAGACCTTATCACTTTTATCAAAAATAAATGGCATTGTCTCATGGTTATGCTATAATATGTTTTACGGTGAACCCAAGTATCTCGCGGCCACCTCCGCCCGCAAGTTGTGCGGTATTAAAATCCCTAGGGGACAGAAAGCAAAAGCGGTATCCTTACAGTTTGTGGTTGACAACGTACCCAACTTTGAGGTACAATATACTAAGCATGGAAATCCTCGTCCGGGCTATGCGGACCGGTCGGATAGTTATGTTATAGCAAAGGCAGGCTGGCTGAATGAAAGACAAGAAACTCAAAATACTGGTTAATGTGCTGGGGTCCCATTATCGGACCAACAACGAGTTTCTTTTTAAATGCCCCTATTGCGATCATCACAAGCGTAAATTCTCTGTAAATCTCGATAAAGGATTCTATAAATGCTGGGTCTGTGATACCCGTGGCAAGAATCTGTATCGAGTTATTCGCCGCTTCGGCACCAATCACGACAAAGCACAGTGGCGAGATCTCACATCCGAGATTAATTTTGATAAGCTCGAAGATTTATTTGCCGAGAAGATAGAAGAAAAACAAATACTTGAGATGCCTCAAGGGTTTATTTCTTTGGCAAACAGGGATGTGCCCCCCACCGGCTTCGCTGCAAGAAATTATTTAAGGAAGAGAAATATCAGCAAGCAAGATATTGTTTGGTGGAAAATGGGCTACTGTAGTCAAGGAGAATACGAAGGACGAATCATTATTCCATCGTTTGATGAAGAGGGTGATTTGAGTTATTTCGTTTCCAGATCTTATGATAAAGCGTTTTATCCAAAATATAAAAATCCGCCCGCAAGTAAAAATATTATATTCAACGATTTGTTCGTTGATTGGAGCTCGGATATAATTCTTGTTGAAGGAGTTTTTGATGCAATTATCGCGGGCCGTAATGCAGTTCCTGTTCTTGGATCCACATTAAACCAAAGTTCATTATTGTTGAGGAAAATTGTTAAAGAAGACGCAGGAGTCTACATTGCTCTCGATCCTGATGCAAAGAAAAAAGAACTCGAGATTATCAAGACTTTATTGGATTTTGACATTGAAGTATGGAAGGTGGACATCGCCGACAACGACGATGTGGGCTCCATGAGCAAAGAGCAATTCCAGAAATGCCTGGAAAATGCGACCCTTATCACTTCGGACAACTATTTATTGTTGACACTAGCAATGTCAGTGTAAAGGAATAACATAAAATGAAACAACTTGTATTAGATAGTTTGGCTCTGGGTAAGAGCGTTTTGCTTTTGCGTGAGCCTCTCAAGCTTTATGTGCTTTTGGGCGCGAATGGTGCTGTGGCACTTCTTGCTGGTCTTGTGCTAGGCCACTGTTCCCTGCTTTAGGAGCGAGAAATGAAAATCACCAAACAAAGACTAAGAGAGATTATTAAGGAAGAACTGGGCGCCCTGAGTGAAGGCGATTGGGCTAGTGCGTCGAAGCAACACGGCCTAGGCACCGGCGCCGCGCCACGAGGCCCTTCTCGAGACGAAAAACCTTTTCAGCAGCAGCAGCGCGTCTCGGCCCCGAACCGCGGCGAAGGAACCATACATAGCGTTTGGAAGCATGACAAAGCCGGCTGGGTGGCCGACGTAAATTGGGATGATCCGCAGCACCCTAGAAAGGAAACGACACCGGCCGGCCGACTGTCTCTGGCGGAGTGATAAATGAAAATCACCAAGCAAAGACTCAAAGAGATTATCAAGGAAGAGCTTAATGAGGCTTGGTCTGATCCTTTTTCTGAGGCTAAGGGAATTATTTTTAATCTCGTCGATGAGCTTAAACAGGAAGAACGAATGGGCCGAGAGACACCTCATTTCGAAGAGTTAAAAAAGGTATTAGAGTTGTTGGTGCAGCATCAGAATGATATGAAAGCACCACCGCAAGAGGGATAATCAATGAAGCTCATAATGGAAAACTGGAAGAAGTTTTTGAATGAAGAGCCAGTTGAAGAGTGGACTAAGGAACAGGTTAAAGCAATTCTTGCCGGCGGTGATCCTGGCCCCGAGAAGTCGGAGATGTTTGCATCGCCACCTGAAACGCCCCAGTCGCCCGCTTGCGATCCCGAGGAGGATGCGATTGATGTGCGTATTCTTGACGCCGCTGTAGCGGCCCTCGAAGGGTCAGATCTTGCCGATCAGATAGACTGCCTCAAAAAGCAGATTGTTCGGGCATTTGAAGGCGATGACGAAGGCGAAGATTATGGTGGCGATCGCGAGAAGAATATTGCTGGCGTTTTTGGACAGATGGAGCGCCTTGTTCGCGAGGCTTTGAGTGAAGAAACTACCAAGAAAGATCTCTCGAGGGCTTTGGATGACAAAAGACTGCGCGACGCTGCCCAGGAAGCTGCCAAGAAGAGGGGAAAAAGAGGAAAAGGGGAGCCCGATCCACAGTTCTCGAATCTCCGCCGGCTTGATCCAAAAGAGAAACAACCCTCAGATCCGGAGAAGGTTGGTCTTGATACTTTGCTCATGACCGACGAGGAGTTTGCAAAATTTATGAGAAGGGATAAATAATGAAAATCACCAAACAAAAACTAAGAGAGATTATCAAGGAAGAACTTTCCGTTATGACTGAACAACGCGACCAGCCGCCGGCCCCTGGTTTAGGCAACGATGTACGTTTTATTACCATTGAGGCCGCGCCCGTCGGCGCAGAAATCGAAGAGTTCCCACAGGAGGAAGAAGAAGAATCTCGTCCGTCACGAGAGCTTCTTACTATTTTGCGTCCTCTTCATGCTAGTACTGAACAATTCCGGGATTATTTGGCAGCCAATAAAGTCGGCCTGACGTATGGTGAAATCCGAGATCATTTATTAGACTCTGGACTCCCCGAATCTCAGGCCGGCGAGTATGCCCTCTATGGCGCCACGGATCACTCCGTATAACTCAGAAAATACAAATAATACTTGACACGCCCTACACATCCTGTATACTAGTATCATAGCCTAGGGGATAACTACGTGTACAAAATAGCGCATATTGCGGACACACACATAAAGAATTTAAAGTTTCATTACGAGTATAAGATCGTATTCGATCAATTATATGAAATATTACGAAACGAAAACGTAGACTATATCGTTCACTGCGGCGACATCGCCCACACAAAGACCCAGATTTCACCAGAGTTCGTTGAGCTTTGCTCCGACTTCTTCGCAAATCTGGCCAGCATCGCGCCCACCTACATCATCTTGGGCAACCACGACGGCAACCTAAAGAATAGTACGCGCCAGGACGCCCTCACACCGATTGTAAAGGCTTTGAATCTATCGGACCTACATCTGCTTAAGAATTCCGGAGAAGTCCTTGTCGGCCCGGATATTGCCTTTAACGTTCTGTCGGTTTTTGACGAAGACAACTGGGTGATGCCGAGTGATCCGGAGAGAATTAACATCGCACTTTATCACGGCTCTGTGTCTGGCGTCAAGACCGACACCGGCTGGGTGATGACTCATGGCGATCACGACGTGGGCATTTTCGGTGGTCATGATTATGCGCTGCTTGGAGATATTCACAAGACAAATCAGATCTTGGATACCGAAGGGCGCGTGAGGTATTGTGGTTCAACGGTTCAGCAGAATCATGGCGAGACAAACGACAAGGGATTTTTGATTTGGGAGATTGAAGACAAAGACACATTTCGCGTGAGTCACCATGTTTTGCTTAACCCTAAACCATTCGTAACAATCGAACTCACGCCGAAAGGTCGAATGCCACGGGGGACTAAGATCCCCGCTGGTGCGCGCCTGCGTCTCGTGAGCAACAATAACTTGCCTCTGGACGTTATGCGCAAGGCCGTAGAGGTTGCGAAGCATCGCTTCGAGCCTGAGAGCATTACATTTTTGAATCGTGCGGCTGGGGAGCGAGGCACCGTTGATATTGGTACGGGCTTTAAAGTAGAGAACCTGCGCGACAAGGGAGTGCAGGAGAATTTAATCCGCGAGTACCTCGTAGACTATCAGCCGACCGAAGAGACTCTTGAACGAGTATTTGAACTGAATAGAAAATATAATTCAAAGATCGAAGAAACCGAGGAAGTCGCTCGCAACATCAATTGGAATATCAATCGATTTGAGTGGGACAATTTATTTAATTATGGCCCCGGCAATACCCTAGACTTTACCAACCTAAATGGGATCATCGGTATTTTCGGCAAGAACTTCAGTGGCAAAAGTTCTGTTATTGATGGGCTGCTTTATACGATGTTTAATACGACGTCGAAGAACGAACGCAAAAACTACAATATTATTAATCAAAACAAGAATGATTGTAGGGGCGTCGTGGAGCTTCAGGTGGGGGATAAAACCTATACTATTGAGCGATCCTCAGAAAAGTATGTTAAGAAACTCAAAGGAGAGGTCACCAACGAAGCCCGCACCAATTTAGACTTTAGCGCCCTTGACCCTGTTCTTGGCGAAGATGTTAGCCTCAACGGCACCACGCGCAATGACACAGACGCCCATATCCGGAAGCGTTTTGGGACAGCTGAGGACTTTTTGCTTACGTCTATGTCGAGCCAGCTCGATAATTTGTCGTTTATTAAAGAAGGGTCGACTCGCCGAAAGGAAATCCTAGCTAAGTTCTTGGATTTAGAGATCTTTGAAAGAAAGTTTAAGCTAGCCCAGGAGGATAGTTCGGATCTTAAAGGGGTCTTAAAGCGACTTGGAGATGCCAACTACGATAATGATATCGCCATAGCGGAACTTCAAAGAGATGAAGCGCAACAGAAGCTTAACAAAGAAGTAGCTGTATGTATGGGCCTACGACAAAAATTGCCCACCTTGGAAACTGAGTATGCTAACTTCACATCTCAAATAGATTCTATCCCCGCCGAACGTTTAGACATCCAGGCATTATTAGAGGCACGTACCAGTCTCGAAAGTAGGATAGAAGATACCAATATTAATATTGTTGAGCTTAAGCAAGAAATTCTTGATTATGATACCCAACTTAAAGAGTATGATGATTTTCTGACGACTATTGATATTGAAGATTTATTAGAACAGAAGAAACAATATGACCACTTCAAGCTGCTATATGATGATACTATAAACCGCGCGCGCCTAATGGACAATGAGTATAAGACTATGAGTAAAAAGCTAGAACTACTAGATGAAGTTCCATGTGGTAATAGTTTCCCTATGTGTCGATTTATTCGCGACGCCCACTTGGCCGCAGTTGAACTGCCGTCACTAGAAGTAGAAATCATTGATAAGATTGAGGAAGCCAAGGATTATAAAACTAAGGTAGTTTCTGTAAACTCTTCTGAAATGATACAGTTAATTGATCGCTATAACAACGTAGTTATACAGAAGAATAATTTAGAGATCGAGAAGCGCGACAATAAGGTTTCTATCGAAAAGCTTTATGCGAAGATTAAAAACTTTAAAAATGATTTGTTCGACACAAACGAAAAGATCGATCTTTATGAGGAAAAGAAAGAACTGATCAAAAACATTGAGCACCTGCTCTCAGAAAGAAACCGAGTTGAGAGCGATATAGATACCATCAAAGATGAAATCACCGAGCACGAAGAAGATATTAATTTACACCACAGAACGATTGGCTCTCTTGAACAAAAGGTGATAAGTCTGCAGGAAAAGAAAGCAGAGCTTTTAAACATTCGTGAGGAATATACTGCTTATGACTTATTTATGCGTTGCACCCATTCTAATGGTATTGCCTATGATATCATTAAGAAGCGCTTGCCCGTGATAAACGAAGAGATTGCCAAGATTATTTCGAACGTAGTAGACTTTGAAGTATTTTTTCAGGAGAGCGGCCGCAAACTAGATGTGTTTATAAAACATCCTCGCCACGAGCCTAGGCCTATTGAAATGGGTTCGGGCGCTGAGAAAACGATTGCAGCGATGGGAATTCGTTTAGCTTTGCTTAGTATTTCTAATTTGCCTAAGGGAAATGTTTTTATACTTGACGAGCCCGGCACCGCCTTAGATGCTGAAAACATGGAGGGGTTTATTCGGATACTTCAGTTGATCAAGATGTATTTTAAGACAGTGATCCTAATCTCCCATGTTGATTCTTTGAAAGATATAGTGGATATGGAAATTACGATTGATAAAGTTGGCGGCTATGCGAGGGTAAGCCAATAGCTTATAAGCTTGGGTGCTCAAAGCCATAACGGGCGCCTCCAATTGTTCGTTCTACAAGCTCATCGAATTCTTCTGACATCTGTTCGTCGATACAGCGTTGCAGTCTCTGTTTGTCTTCTTCCGAGAGTACCCTAATTAAACGAGAGATTTCTTCTTGGAATCCTTTTAGAGCATCGCGGGATAGCTCTTCGTGATACTCCAAATCAGCATGCACAAACTCTGCATTTTTGAGGGTTTTTTTGAGTTTGTATTTAAGTTGTTTAGACATACTTTAAATTCCATTCTAATTAGAGTAGAGGAGTTAAAGAGGATGAGACATATACTAGATAAGGGGTTGAATAAGCTTATATCTCGTAAGCTGCTGGCCTGGACCACTGCAACGGGATTATTGCTGTTTGCAGATTTGGCATCTGGCGATTGGGTAATTATTACTTGTGTTTATATTGGCGGCCAGACAGTGATTGATGCTGTGGCTCGGCTGAAGGGATATAAATAATGAAGCTTTTGAAGTTAAAATTAGTTGCTAAAAAAGTTTGGCTATGGGCCAAGAAGTTTTGGTGGGCAATTGTTTTGGGATTGTTGTTCATTGTTGTAGCTCTTGTTGGCGCTCTAACGCGTAACGGAGCATTTCTGGCCAGCTTATTAGATTTAATAGATGCGAAGCGCGAGGCTCATGACGAAGAAATGGGAACATTAGCTCGTGTCCATGATGCTGAGGTGGCCGCGAAAAACAAAAGATTAAAAGAACATCAGAAGAGGATGGCCGAATTAGAGGAAGATTTTGCCACAAGAGGCGAGACGCTCGATAAACAAAAAGAAGCGGAACTTAAAAGAATAGTGGATGAAAGCTATAATGATCCTGAAAAATTAGCTAGAGAGATAGCAGAGGCGTTTGGATTGAAAAATGGTTAGAAAAATATTATCACTTTATTTGATTTCTTTTTTGGTTTGCCCTGCGGTTGTGTTGGCGGATGAACCCGAAACTACCTCGGAATTTGATGTAACATCACTCAAGGCTGGTGAGCCCGCACCCTTTGATGGGGTATTGTTATCTTTAGACGCGGCTGCAAAAATAGCCGTGGAAAGAAAGTTTGAAGATGCATCTTGTGATCTGCGCATTGGTTATGAGCTTAACTTACAGCAGGAGCGATTCCAGTTGCAATTGGACTTTAAAGATATAGAGATTCATTCTTGGAAGGATAAGTATGAGTCAATGATGATTCTTAAAGTTGCAGAGAATGATCGTTTAGAAAAATTAGTTCTCCAACAAAACCCCACCAAAGAGCCCTGGCTGGTTGCTTTGGGCTTCGGGATCGGTACGCTCACCTCTCTAGGAATATTTGCAATATCGACCGAAATAGTTAAATGACTTTTTCACAGGCACAATCTAGAGGAAGGCTTCTTCGCTTTCTTGTCGACAATTTGGGGCAAGAAATAACGAGTGGAAGTTTTGCTGGCGCTGGTAGCTTTTTAGCAGTTAATCCTAACGACGAGCTCGTTCTGGCCAATGTGGACACCGCCGCGCTAGTTAACGATGTGTTCGTACCAATCGATGGATCTAACGCGTATTCAACAAGTAGTATTAATATTGGATCTGATGCTACTCCGACTAATGCCCTTGATGTCGTTGGTACTGTAGGAATTACTAGCGGCCTCTATGTTGCAGACGCTGGTATCATCCACACCGGCGACACCGACACTAAGATAACTTTTGGTGATAACACACAAACTTATACATGCGACGGAGCCGAGCGATTCAAGATGGACTCAACCGGCGTCGGCCTTATGGGTGCAACGCCAATTGCAGGTTTGGCTGTTACGGGCGACATCACCGCCACCGGTGACCTAACGGCTGTAAATTTAAATGTTGCAACTGATATCATTCACGTTGGCGACACCGACACTAAGATAACTTTTGGTGATAACACACAAACTTATACATGCGCCGCCTCTGAACGATTCAAGATGGACTCAACCGGCGTCGGCCTTATGGGTGCAACGCCAATTGCAGGTTTGGCTGTTACGGGCGATATTGACGCCAGTGGTGACCTAACGGCTGTAGATATTGACGCCAGTGGTGACCTAACGGCTGTAGATATTGACGCCAGTGGTGACCTAACGGCTGTAAATTTAAATGTTGCAACTGATATCATTCACGTTGGCGACACCGACACTAAGATAACTTTTGGTGATAACACACAAACTTATACATGCGCCGGAGGCGAGCGATTCAAGATGGACTCAACCGGCGTCGGCCTCATGGGCGCAACGCCAATTGCAGGCTTGGCCATTACCGGAGATCTCACCGTCTCTGCAGATATCGACATAGCCACTGGCCAGTATTTAAGAGTTAACGGCATCGCAGTTGCTAGCGACAGCGGTAATAAGGTATTACTAGGGAGCCAAGCTGCCGTCAAAACGCTTGGGCTACAAACTGCTGTTGGAGAAGCCCTTTCAATTACTACCACCGGCCGCGTCGGAATTGGTAATACTGCGCCGAGTTCTGTACTGGAACTTGATCACGACGATTGTTGGATCAACCTCACCGATGCCGACGCAACCGACGGTGACAGTACGGCGGCCGGCATCCAGATGTATCAATCTAATGGCACCACCCGAACCGGATTTTTGGGCTTTAGCTCCACCTCAAATTCGAATTTCCTCATATATAACGATACCGCTACAGGCTCTATCGGATTATATACGAACGCCGGCGCAGGCCTTGTTGTAAATTCCGATCAAAGTCTCAACGTTATTGGGGCACTCTCGTCAAGCGCAGAACACGGGCTTATTGGAACCAACTCCGGTCGCACAATAATACAAAACACCGGCGGAGGCTATATAGAGGTTAAATCAGGTAATGCAACATATGGCTTGATTATCAGGGATTACAATAGCGACAACTGGGGCAATATCAGTACAAATGACGGCTATCTGGAATTGGGGTATAAACAGACCTCCGGGCCTCTTTATATTGCCGACAATGATATGGTTGGTATAGGAGATTCTACTCCCTCCTATAAGCTGGATGTGAATGGAACACTTAGAGCTACAGGAGATACAGAGGTAGGGGGCAATTTTACGACGGTAGGCAATAGCTTTCTGATGGACTTGGCTGTTGTTGGGTCGAACTTGTCGCTTTATACTGGCCAGCGAGTAGAGTTTCGTAACGGCGGGGGCCAGACATATTCGTCTTACAATGGTTGCTACTATGAATATAGCCAAGCGAACAACTCCTATGCCAGATCTGTTTTAACGACCGAGGCCGGAGAGGACTACGATATCCTAGGACCCGGCGTCTATTCGAGCAACATTTATTGGTTTTGGAAGTGGACAAGCTCCACTACCACATATCGCGTGATCACCGCGGGATCTTCTTTTACTTTTACAGGACAGCACTTAACAGTTCCAATGGATTCAGACATTAGTTCGTCATTGTCTGATTACGTGGGGCTTATAGCGGTGTCGTCAGGCAATCAGATGCGGTGGGATGAGATAAAAGAAGAGTGGGTTACTGGATCAGAAGCTGTGACTATTAATGAAACACTTCCTCGCATTGAATTAGCTACGAGCCGTGCCGATAAAAGAGTGTTTGGAGTTATAAGCAATCGTCCTGATAATTATGTTGTCAACAGCGAGACAAACGAAATCGAAGAAGACCAGGACGGCACGGCTTATTTGTGGAACGATTTAAAACAAACTCAGATTCGAGTCAATTCTTTAGGAGAGGGCGCCCTATGGGTTTGCAATATTAACAGCAATTTAGAAAACGGAGACTATGTTACAAGCTGTGAAATCCCAGGATTAGGAATGAAACAAGACGATGATCAGCTTCATAACTATACGGTTGCTAAGATCACCCAAGATTGTGATTTTAATTTAAGTTCAAGTGCATATAATTGCCAAGAGCTTGAATTTAGCGGCAGCACCTATAGAAAAGCATTTGTAGGGTGCACCTATCATTGCGGATAAAAGATGAGTAAAGACCAAGATTATATAGCCAAATTAGAACGAGCCATCACACAGAAGTACGGTTCGGAAACCATTGACAATCCTCACGGCGCATGGGACGAGGAAAAAGAGAAACAATATATCGCCCAGTCTCAGCAGGAACAGCGCAAGTTTTCTAAGATTGCTGAAACAAACGACAAAGTAGAACAAGATGGATTTTTAATAAACAAAAAACTACTTACTAGAGACACAAATCGGACTTGTCCTGTTTGTAAGACATATTC
>Ga0209434_1001195_pt1 | contig 11806 bp, 15 predicted proteins | sample ETNvirnome_2_300_FD_184068 | JGI IMG/M metagenome (GOLD analysis project Ga0209434, IMG submission 184068) | Marine viral communities from the Pacific Ocean - ETNP_2_300 (SPAdes) (version 2) | ecosystem: Environmental > Aquatic > Marine > Oceanic | place: Pacific Ocean | collected 2013-06-22 | reverse complement strand
AGATGCGCGGACTTGGGATATCCGCCTGATGATTTATTATGGGATTCACAACGTCTGCCGGATGAAATCCGAAGTGGGCCGACTTGGTTTCTAAGTTCTTGCAACATCCGCATGAACTCATCATCCATATCATAACGCATACAATTCCCGCATTTGCAGCGCATCTCGGCACGGCTGAAGTTCGGCGTGATCATGTCAGCCATGAACGCACCTGCTGCGATTATGAAAGTCCGGCGTAATATAAGCAGGCCGCATTAGATTTTCCCTGCTAACTGCTTTTTGTAGGCTTCTAAAATCTGGTCGTCAAGGTCATTATCCGTGGATCTGACCAGCCTTTCCAGCAGCAGCAGAACGACTTTGATGAGCAATTTTTCTCCCAAAAAACTCATTGCCATCGTTTTCACGGTTCCCGCGATCAACGGGGCCAATGTCGCAATCATATCTTATCCAGCTTTAATTCAAAACGCCGGAGGACTTCGGTTAAAAGCGTGACGCTTTCTTCCATTTTCGAACTCCGTTCATTTGTCTTGCCGATCAAATCCTGCAAGGCGCGGTCGTTATCGGAATCTTTCTGCATCCACTCCGTTCTTTCATGAACTTGGAGCTTCAGCAAATAAACAATCAGCCATCCCGCAAAGCCCAAAGACGCAAGCGTGCCGCCCAGGTCGGCGAGGGATTGGATCAGGTCTGTGTCCATTATAATTCAGGCCAGGAGATCGAAAAAGGATTGGTTTCATTTTGCGGAATGTCCCGGAGTTTCTGGCGATAAGTTCGTAAATCTGATGCATCCTCTCCAGTTTCCAAGGCTTTGACCATCTGCCAATCGGTTTCCTGGAGTTTTTGATTTCTTTGATTTCTAATCTCAATCCATTTAAAACCTTCGTCTACGGTCACCTCTTCAGGAGATTTTTTTGATATATCCCATGTCTGTTCCCATTTACCAGACTTTAAAATCGGACCTCCAGCTGTACAGTTATGGGTCCGTTCATCAAATTTAGTTCTTGTCTTTGGGAAAACCTGAACCACTGAGAAAGCATCTCTTAACCCGGCATTACTCAGCGGATCAGATGGGAAAGAAGTCGAAGGATGGTCTTCTGTTAAAAACCCCTCGTTATAAGGATACTGTTCTATTTTATCGTTTTTAATTTTTGCGTATTGCATAAGTTCCTTTTAGCTGTTTAAAAAACGCTCAGTCCACTGGAAACTTGGAGATTCTAAACTTGTGAAATAATTGTTTAACTCTTTACGAATCACTGGAATATTCTGATGATGAAGAAAGTTAATTTTTTCTAAGTATGAAAGCATAAAATTATAGGTTAAAACGATAGCCTTACAGTGCTTCCAATTTAATTGGCGCATAGCTGATAGCCTACATCCTCCAGGCTCCACAACTATATACGAAGGAGACCGTTGGGTTTTTGCATCAAATCGGTTTGCGTTAATAATAATCGGTTCTTTTTGTCCATCTCTTTTTAGTTGTTCTGATAATTTTTCTCCTGTCCTGTTTTCATAATTTTTTAATTCAAATTCTGGTCTGGTATCTGTCAACAAATGAACTGGGAACGCATCATAATAGAGTAGTAATTTTTCAATTTTCATCAGGTTCTGGAAGACTCAATATGATTTTCTGCGGGTCATTCCCGCCCGTGATCAGGTGACAATCATCAGGAACCAAACCAATTTTTTTAACTGCTTCCCAAGTTTCTGGAGCAGACATGGCCTGTCGGACAGTCATTGCCGAAGGTCTTCCGTTTGCAATTATTTCTGATTGCATGTCTTTGGCTACTTTGAGCGTATACTCGTTGGCTTGATTTGCTTCCCACATTTGTTCATCTGAGAATCCATTGATCCGTGTTGGTTCTGCGATTTCAAAAGCTTCAACCAGCAACTTTTCCAGAATTTCAATTTCTTCATCGTTTTTACGAAAACCATCGTTTTCTGAGGCAAGCCAATTTTCTGCTTCCATCAGCTCGACTTTCAGCGTTTTGATTTCCCAGGATGAAGCATTCGTGCTTTCGGCATTCGCCAACTTTTCCCGTTTTGCATCCAGTTTCAGTTTGCCAATTTCTTCCAGCCCTTTGGCTCTAATCCTTCCTTCCAGAAATCCCTGAAGTGTTTTGATTTTCGCCCAGATCGTTTCACCTTCGACCAGAAAACGATAATTGAATTCCGAGTTGTATTTTGATGCCATTTTATCCGTAACTGGCTGCTGCTACATTCCGACGAGCAGTTCCGATACCTGTGGTGTCCGTTGCAACAACTCCTGCATCACTGACCAGATTCGTCAGCGAAACAACAGAACCAGTAGTCCCGTACCCAAAAATTGCTTTGCCAGTACCGTATCCTGCTGCTGCTAGTTCACTACGAGCAGTTCCGATACCTGTGGTGTCCGTTGCAACAACTCCTGCATCACTGACTTTATTCGTCAGCGAAACATAAGATCCTGTGAAGCCATAGCCGAAAATTGCTTTGCCAGTACCGTATCCTGCCGCTGCTAAATTCCAACGAGCAGTTCCGACTCCAGTGGTGTCCGTGAAAACAACTCCTGCAGTACTGACTTTATTCGTCATCGACACTTTATCTTCGGTCAGGCCGTACCCAAAAATTGCTTTGCCAGTACCGTATCCTGCTGCTGCAAATTCACGACGAGCAGTTCCGACTCCAGTTGTGTCCGTTGCAACAACTCCTGAATTACTGACTTTATTCGTCAGCGACACGTTATGTTCGGTCAGGCCGTACCCAAAAATGGCTTTATCTGTCCCATATCCTGCTGCTGCTAAAGTCCTGCGAGTAGTTCCGACACCTGTGGTGTCCGTTACAACTACTCCTGAATTACTGACCAGATTCGTCAGCGAAACATTTGAACTACCATCATAACCGTAACCAAAAATGGCTTTATCTCCTCCATATCCTGCCGCTGCTAAAGCATTACGAGCAGTTCCGACTCCAGTTGTGTCCGTGGCAACAATTCCTGCATCACTGACTTTATTCGTCATCGAAACATTTGAACCGGTTTTGCCATAGCCGAAAATAGCATAAGGACTACCACTACTACCACCACCACTACCACCACCAATCAACGCTCGTAATGATGAAAATGCCATCAGATATACATGTCTAGACCTGCAGTGAAACCGAACCAATTCGTGCCTGCATCAACAGTGATGAAGGCAAAAATATCAACATCAGCCGCACCCGATGAAAGTGTTGGTGCTGTCGCTGATGCCCACTGGACAGCTCCAGGCCATGTCACGGCCCTCGATCCTGAACCATCCTGGGTCAAAATTAATGTAAATGAACAACACGAACCTGACGCTGAAGGATTTGAAAATGTGAAAGTAGTCGTTGCCACGTTCAGCGTTGCAGTGATTACATTTCCATCCGTGATATCAATCGGTTGATCAGCGACAGTATTACCAATTGCATTTCCTGTTTCTGAATAATCCTTGATGGTTGGGCGTTGTAGAATTTTATCGCTTAAATTCGTATTTCCTGAACCATCGAAGGTCAGTGCAACTACTCCTCCAGAGTCCTCGATATTGTTCCCGCCGACTTTAATATCACCAGTAATGGAAACCAGGGATGTATCACCCTCAACCAGAAGTTTTCCTGAACCTATATTCAGATCATCACCACTTGATGATCCGATGGTGATTGTAATTTCCTGACCATCATTAATCTCGATTTTTGCGGTTCCAGCGTTGTTTTGCAAAACCAGATCGTTGCCTGTGTCTGGTTTTAAAATTCGATCTGCCATCAGACTACCTCGCGTATGTTGAAAGTCATGGTTTGATATGATCCTGAATGATCTGCACTGACCATTTCAGGTGCATCGATCATGTAAAAAAAACCTGAAAAATTAAATGCCTCACTCTGGTCCGATGCTAAATCATTCAAAACCTGTACTGGAAAAGGTTTTGAACGGTATGCATGATAAAAATCGATGATATTATTTGCCTGAGCAATTGGAACAATCAAATTGCATGTAAAAATCTGAATCACGTTTTTCTGGGTTTCCTGGTATCCGCCATTATTCAAGGGCTTTCTGATTGAAAAATCCTGAAGGGCTTTTGAGATTCCAAGTTGAGGGTTTTCGATTCCAATGACTGAAGATGCATGGAAAATACCAATACGCACCGGATTTTTGACACTCGTGATCGTTGCATCGGCGACTGATCCTGAAAGGGTAATATCTGCCGCGCCTGTACCGTCACCAATAATTTGACTGACCTGGTAATCTGACCCGCCAATGGTGATAATTGATCCGACATGAACGTTGGAATGGTCAAAAATATTAATCGCATTTCCTGAAGAATCTTCAAACCGTCCGGTTGCACCTGAGCTTTGATCCCATTGGTGAATTGCATTTCCTTCAACTGGTGATCCTTTCAGATCAGTTGTAGATTCAAGCGTCAAAGTCATGGTTCCTGCACCCAATGCGGAACCATCCCAATCGTTTTCAATGGTATCATCTGAATCGCTTAATCCTAACTCAAGAATCACCAAATCTTCGCCACCATCTCCTAGTGTCAAATTCGCTTGCAATTCTAACGTGTTCGGTCCTCCTGTCAGATAATCGGACAGTGTGGTGTCGATTGTGATCGGCGATGTTAAAACGGTCCCGCTGAACGTGCCTACAGTGTAGGGTTGAAGGTTCGGTTTTTGTTTTGCGTCATTATTTTTATTCAACCATTTATTTGTTGAATAATTATTGATGCCTAAAACATCAATAATGGAAAGTGAATTGTCTGTATCTGAAATATTCAAAGTCAATGAATCTGCCATTACTCCAGAAATAAAAATCGCCGACATCCCTGATGCGAGAGTAACGGAAATCGTGGCGCTTGAAGAATTTGCCATGAAACATTTACGCGGATTATCATCTGAAATATTATCAACCGAATAATCAGCAGAAAACTGAGTGCCAGATGATAAACTTTGCGCGGTTATTTTATTAGAATCTAGAATTTTCATGATTGAACCAAATCGGTGATGGTTGCTTCGCCTTCAATAGAAGTTTCCATTGCGACTGAATCCCACTCGATTCCACGAACTTTCATATCAACATGAACCTGCTCTGTTCTGCGATCAAATACAACCCGATCTCCAGGGCGCCATGTTGATTTGAGTCCTGCGATTTTTGCTTTTACAGTTGGTTTGATAAGCACATTTTTAATATTTGTTAGCATCGTTGAGACAGCCCCTGATTGTGATGAATCATCTGCCAATGCTTGCAATGAAATATCAGAACCGCTTGCACCTAACGAAATTACACTTCCTAGCTCTTGAGATTCCAAATCGGTTCCACTCCAAAAATAATCCGTATATTTTAATGATATGTTTTTGATCTCCTTTGGTGCGCGGATTACAATTTCAATGATTTCAAAATCAGATAATGCATGGTAATAATCAGAACCTGTCCCAGGAACATCATCCTTATCAATCAAGAAGAGAGTCCTGTTTCCATCGGTTTGATTAGGCGCTATGTAGAATTGATAATTAACACCAGGCATCACTGATGATAACAAATTCAAAATATCACTTTCCTGAGAAATGATGATTGTTGAATCCGGCGGTGTTCCAATTTTGTTCTTATCCACGGTTGCAGTTTCCAATACGTATAACGAGTCACTGGTAATTGTGTTTGTCATAATATGTGCAATTTGATCGGCAAAGTCTCCAATCGTTGTCCCTGATGCCGTCATTGCCGGAGTGGTCGCCCATTTCGCACCTGTTCCTGAAATTGAACGTTTACTAGAACCAGTATAATCAGCATTGTAACGTGCTGACCCTCCTGACATCATGGACCCAGCGACATCATTGATTGCACTCCATGCATCCGGTGAGCGGGTTGTTCCATCGATTTTAACGGTTCCGGTTGATGTCGTTAGATTTTGAAATCCGACTGCGGTTCCTGTAACAGAATCAAACTGGCTTGCATCAATTAAAGGCACTGGCTGATCATGAATTGCACCAAAAAAGAAATTGACCTGTTCATCATTCAAGTCTGAACCTGTGGGTCCGATATTCAAACCGCTGGTCGTTCTAATCGGTTTCACGCTTAATTTCATTTCATCGTTTGTGATCGATTGCAAAAAAACCATACCCTCGAATAAATTATAAGATTCATCGAATTTAATGCCTATATAATACGGCCCAGGCGTTGCTAAAATCGTTGTGTAACGCGACCCGCCGAATGGATGATCTGCGTCGTTCGGACGGTTGACTAACGTTAACCCGCCTGAAGTCATTTGGACAAATCCGCCTGACGTAGGTGTCATCTTGATTTTAGGTCGTCCAATAATAAACCCATGATAAAATCTATTATTTGCACCGACATGCGATTCATCTGATAGATAATAATAGACGGACCCTCCAGCCAGAGGTAGGTCCAGCGTGATTTCTACCTCAAGCGGCTGCGGCATCGGTATAAAGTGGGCTTTCTAACGCTGCGAATTGTCCAAATGCATTGGCCCGTTCGACTACCTCGACGCGCAGGTCTGACATTGCTTGGTTGATCTTGCGTCCGGTCCCATCATATATGTTGATAATAACGCCTTGACCAGAATTTCGATTCGGTGCAATTGATCCGGTTTGACCAGGCGTGAACAGTTCCGGCCCACGTTCCCCGACTAGATACGGTTGCCCCGCCATAACATCACCACCAGCCTGTTTCTCTGGTGGCTTTGTACCAGCTATTTTTGCAATTCGTGCCACGCCTAATGCATAAATTGCGGCGGCGGCAAAACCTCCAAAAATGCCAAGTTGTGACCATGCCTTCATCGCGGCTTCGTGTGTACTCATCCATGTGTTCGCAATCGCGGCAGCTTGCCAGAATCGAAAAAGTTCGATTCCTTCGTCTTTCACTGCTGATGCCATCGACTCCATTAAAGACATTGTCGAACGGAATGTTTTTTCTTCTAGTTTGTTTTTACTGTAAAAATACGTTTCATCATCCTTAAACATTGAATCACGCATTTTCTTATTTTGTTCTTCCTGGGAAGCGGCAAGAACCCGTGCGGCTTGCATTTCTTCTTCACGTGCCGCGTTTTGAATCTCCATCCTTTCGGCGTTGTTTGCTTTCAACGTCTCTAAAGCTTCCGCTTCATAAATTGCATTTTCTTCCATAAGCCTTGCCTGAGCTTCGGCAAGGCTATTTACGTAATTCTCCTGAAGTCTTATTTCTTCGGATCGTGCCTTCTGCATTTTAATTGCGTTTGCTTCTTCTAAAATCCTTTCTTTAATTAATTTTATATGATCTCGAATTGCATCACGTTCTTTCGCAAGGGATTGAAAATTCTTTTCTGCTTCTTGACGGACTAATTTTTGACTTTTAATTTGAACTTTAATTTGTCCAGTCAATCCACGAATTGATGTTGTAACAGCTTCCCCATTCTTCCTTAAATCATCATATACGTTTAACTGTTTTTGAATTTCCTCCAGTAATTTCGGCAATGGCATTGCGGCACGTTCTGCCGCTTCAAAAAATGGATCAAGTGCATCATTAGCCAGCTTAATAACAGGCGCAAACATTTCCAACGCACTATTTTTCAGAAGTGTTAAACGGTCATTAAATTCTTCAGTCGTTTTAATTCCATCTCTGTCAATCACTCCTCCATATGCTTCCAACGCCCTTCCTGCGCCTTCAATTGCTTCTCTACCTTGGATTAAAAAAGGAAGCATTTTCACACCTGCCCGACCAAAAAGATCAGTAACAATCGCGGCTTCTTCTCCACTTCCTTTGATTTTCATAAAACCATCAGAGACTCTTAATAGTAGCTCATTTAATGGTAGAATTTTCCCGTTAACATCAGTGAATGAGACTCCTAGATTATTGAATCCGTCAACCGCTTCTTTTAATCCTTGTTTTGCATCACCTGTCACCGTTGCAAACTTTCTTAACGATTGATCAAAAGCACCGATATCCGTACCACCTAATTGAGCCGCATATCGAAGCCGCTGGATTGCACCAGTTCCAATCCCTAATGCCGTTGACAATTTTCCAATATCATCAGCAGATTGACGAATATTATTGGCAAGCGAGCCAAGTGCCGCCGCACCAATAAGACCTGCGACCGCGCCTTTTAAACCGCCTAGAGACGACTTCATCCGCTTCATGGACTTATCGACTGACGAAAACGCCTTCTTCGTCTTGTCTTGTCCTCTTATCTCAACGGTGGTGCTTGGCACGTGATTTTTCTTTTTGGTGTTTCAATTCAAAATATGCGATCCATCCCTTGAATTCATCCTCACTGATTTCCATAATTTCGGCGACAGTCTTATGTAAAATTTCAGCAAGTTGAAAGATGGCATAAAGGTCAGGATCGCTCTTCAGTTTCCCTGAATCTCTTCATGCGTTGGATCATTTGCATTCATTTCCTCGATGATGCGCTGACAAACATCAGGATCAAATTCATCAATAATTTGATTCAAATGCCCGCGATTAAAAAGGGCTTTGCCGTTCTCATCACGACAACGAAAAATAATTCCCCAGGCAATGCATTTATCCCACTCATCGCGCTGAACGTGCTTCATCACGATAGCCCGCTGGCTTAACTTCATCGCAGAACGATAATAAATTTTCTTATCACCCCATTCAGGCACCGTGATGAATTTAAGCTCTTCGGCAAGACGCGCTTTAAATTGATCCTTGGCGATTTTTAGAACATCCGTCATGCGTTTGTATGGGTTAGCGCTCCCGTCCCTTGAAATGAAAATGAAAAGCTGACCGGAGCATCAACGGAACCACCAAAACTTACTCCAGTGATGACAATTAATCCGCTCCAGTAATCGCCAGCAGATGTTCCAATCGGAAAGAATTTCCCATAGAACGTACTATCCCCACTGATTAAAGCGGATTCAATTGCTTCCTGTGCGGTGTCATCGTCAGCCCAGTTTGCTTCACCTGACCCACTCCATCCATAATTCCCCTGGATGAAAGTTTTAAACCTATCCGATCCCATCGAGGTCGTTTCAATGGCTTCGCCGCTTTCTTCAATCGACCATGATGTTAATTCTGCAACTTCTGAATAAGTGATATTATCGGCTGATATTTCTAAAACACCGCCGTTTCCTGTGTGTGACATTTTTACTTTCTACGCGGCGGTGTCCGGCGCGTTTTCCATGAATTGATAGATAACGAGATACGATAAACGAACCGATCCCGTCGGTTTTTTAGCATCTGCGGAAATGGAAGAATCCGCTGAAACTAAATAAGAATCGCGTGCTAAAGAATTAATCAAAATATCTCCTTGCATTGCGATTTGAACTTCCTTCTGAATCTGGGCCAAACTATTTTGGACAGTTTGGCCTGATCCTCCTTGTGCATATCCTTCGATGTTAACGGTTAATTCTGCCTCGATTCCTCTAGGGTTTCCCATCGATCGAATTGTCACCGATTCCTCCGCGTCATAAACTAAAAGACATGGGAAACTCGATTCCTCAACCGGATATGCACGCGATTGAAAAACATTCGATGCGGTTGTGCTTAGTCCGGTGACGTCGGTTACAATACGCTCCCGAATTTGTCGGCGTAGATGGTTCGCCATTTATTGCTCTTCCAAAACTAAAAGCGTGGTCCCTTGATAACCAGAACCGGAATCCGCCTGCACTCCGACTACGTGGTACGTGGTCGAACTAATAACAATCACGTCACCATGTGCCGCCGCAGAAACATCGGTTGTCTGGCAAAGTGCGGTCGGCGTGTTTGATTCGATATCGACCTCGCCTGTATCCAAAGGAATACTATTGAAAGGCGCATCGAATAAGACATTAATCGTTGCCGCTGACTCACCCGCCGCGGTATAAGTTGCCGCAACAGCAAAGTCGTCCGTCTTAAAAAAATCACCCAGATCGGTTGCCGTTTCAATTGTCACCGTCTAGATTTCCTTTTCTTCGGCGTTGAGTCTGATCCTTGAACGCCAACGGCCCGGTTTGTTGCGTCGGCTTCAACAAATTCTGCATTGCCGGAACCTACGTGCATATCCGCTATCTGCGCCGACAGTGTGTGAACGGTTCCAACCTTTGCGACTTCGTTACTGATAATCGTTTGTTTTAGAATCCTGATGGTTTTGTTCATTTTCCCCTCGGTAGATGGGCGGAATGTTTCAGTATTCCAAACCATCCCGCCCTCTTAAAATTACTCGGTTGTTTTACAGAATGCAGTCGGCAGACGTACTCCAACGTCAACGTCCTGCAATGCATAAAAGTTTACCGTCCCAGACTTACCCGAAGTAAAAGGATCGGTCAAAATATCAAGCCCAGACCAATACGCCAGAATAAGTTGTCGCCATGCGCCGAAGGTCAATTGACTACAAAGTTCTGAGATGAGGACCGGATAGTTCAATATTCTCATATTGTCATCAAGAACAAAACGTCCTGACCCGCTGTCCTTGGTTTTCACCATCAAGTTCCCTGCAACCGTTGCCGGACATGCCCATGCGAACTCATCGCGTGGTAATGAAAGCGCGCGGTTTGATGCGACCGTCGACCAGACTCCAACAGCCTCGGCCCACGTCGGATCGTTTTGATCCGTACAAGTCTTTGTTGAAATTGACGAATTATACAATCCGGTCGGTGTGTCAGACGATCCATCACCACTCAACGCTTTATCCTGAATGGCGGCCGCGATCTGCTTTGCCATGTCATCGATGATCAACGTTTCGACGGTGTAATTAGTCTTCGCTTCTTCCAAGAGTCTCCGCGTCACCTGAGAATAGGCGCCGACGGTTTTTGGAGTCAAACTTACTTGATCGAGCGTCCCTTGAGACTCGGTCAAGTCCCCAGCTTCGGCGACCCAGTAGGCAGTCTGAGATGCGGTCAATCGTGGAATATTGATCGGACCATTCAAACCGCGGAGCTCGGTGACTCCAACATCAGTCAAAAACAGATAATGTCTCAAGCGGTCAATGAACGAAACCAACTGAGTCTCAATCAAATATCCGCCTGTTGCATTTGTCGTATTCCAATCACGTTTCATGCGTCCGTTTTCAACCAGTGCCGTGTTAGATAAAGGTTTTGAAAGAATGATATCTTCAGGTATCATCAAACCTTTTCCGGTTCGTGTTGTTTTCTTTTTGTATGCTGAAACGACATCACGTTCATAAGCGGCTTCTTCCTGGGCGGCTCTGTCATGCGGATTTGCTTCTGCATTAAGAATTTTTGCAACAGAAAAACGCTTCACTTCTGAATCGCTTAATCCCATTGTAGTATCCTCTAGAGGCTGAACTCGTAGTCCTTCCTTTTCCCTGTAATCCAGGGCAATTCCACGAAAGTCGGCAACGCTGGAAACATCGTCATAAATAGCTTTATGAACAATGTCATGCGGCATGTTATTCCGCCCGGCAATTTCCCAAATTTCTTTGGATCGACTCCGATCTTCTTTGGCCGCTTCTTTTTGAAGCCGTGCTTTCAGCTCAGGGTCGTCCACGATGCTTTTTTGCACCGTCTGCTCTTGTATGTTTTCCATCTGTTCTATCCTATGATGTGATGGTTGTGTATTTTGTGCGCGTCCTACTCCTACCTCGATATCGGAAGGAATGGAGACGCTTGAGATTTCAAGTAATGTCCAATCATCAACCCTGAAAGTCGGCGCTTCCGCCCGATCCTCAGAATCCTCCTGGACAAAATTATTGACGTTGTAACCGATACTCACGTTGGTTCGTATCCGGTCCACAACATCCTGAAATGCCTCTTTTGCTAACGCGGAATTTCCAAACCGCGCCGTTGCTCTCAACTTCCGCTGAGATTCGTCAAGGCGTATTGAATCGATAACTCCAATAAGTTTTTCCGGGTCATGATCCAGCAA
>Ga0209434_1001193_pt1 | contig 11811 bp, 13 predicted proteins | sample ETNvirnome_2_300_FD_184068 | JGI IMG/M metagenome (GOLD analysis project Ga0209434, IMG submission 184068) | Marine viral communities from the Pacific Ocean - ETNP_2_300 (SPAdes) (version 2) | ecosystem: Environmental > Aquatic > Marine > Oceanic | place: Pacific Ocean | collected 2013-06-22 | reverse complement strand
GACTTGATCTCCTGTTTTATATACTTCTTCCAACTGGTGAAAGACTGGTGTCAGATTGAAAAAACCGTCAAAGGCTCTTTCGATTTCTGTGATTGGGTTGTGTGTGTATTTAGTTAGTTTCATAGTATATTTATTTATAGTATATGTATATAAAAAGGCCACAAAAAAGCTCATCGGTGAGCTTTTAACATTTTTTATTAAATTAATTATTCGTCAAATAATTTAATTACCTCTGGTTCCTCTTGGCCGGCCGGTGCTTGGGCAGGTGCTTGGGCAGGTTGCGGACTATTAATATTATTATACTGTGTAATAATTTTATCATCTAATTCTACATCTGATGTAGAGATAGCCGACTTATGGAAAGTCCAATTATTCTGCTTTTTATCTCCTTTGATAAATTCCATAAATAAGTAAGGAAATGATTGTACTTGAAGTTGACCACTTTGGGGATCCGGTTGTACGTGAATAATAACCGGATTATTAATAGTAATCGTAGTTTTATTTTCACTAGCAGCCTCTCCGATCACTGTCCGCCCGATATGGTCAATAATTGTTTTGATGTTCGCCATGTTAATATTTTATTCAATTAATGAAATAAATCAACTACTGATATCGTAATTCATTAGCTACGTTAGTAGCTTCTTGTAAAGCTTCTTTAGCTGGTTTTGAGAGGTATGTTGATTTATCTTGTGCATGTTCTAGAGTTTCTCTCATAATAACAACTGATCTTCTAATTTTTTCGATTTCTGGCGAGTTAATTGTTCCGTCGCCTTTATCCTCTCCCGTTATTACCTTTCGCATTATTGCTAATGTTTCTAAAATACCGCGAATCTTACCCCTATTAAATGCAGGATGAGCTTGGTGTGTGTTATCGTCTTCCGGTCTATCTAAGTATCCGCCTGGTTGTATTGCCATATAACTATTTACTAAAGAGATCAAAAAGTTCTACTGTAACATTCTCAGAAGGTTTACGAATGGTCCAATTTACGTTGTCGTAGAAGCGTTCGATAGCTTGGTAAAGAATCTTTTCAAACATCTTATCATAATTCGGTTTAAAAATATCACTAAACTCTTTAGGATAATCATATTTAAAACCAATACTATCCAGACCAAATTTATTAGGCTGCTCAACATACATATACCGGACTTTGTCCCCTGACCCAAGTGTTTCATATTTGTTTCCTGTATTTAATTTTTCGAGGAGAAGATTATAGAAATATGCAGACTTAACGTGAATGGGCATGCCTTTACATGTATTAAATGCGTTACTTTGTGATGCATATTTTTCGTACCCTTTTATACCCATAACAAAAGCTAATTCCTCTGGTACTAACCCCTTAAAAACCTCATATGTTTCGTTAAGGACTTTATTAGTCTCAGCTAATGATTGTGTACTAAGCATAGTTTCAATAATTTTTTTAGCATATGGTTTAATAGCATTAGGCATAGTAGTTCTTACAACTTCAACCCCTGTATACTTAAATTTATTTTCCTTGATTCCTTCATCATCAAGAATATGCATCACATATCGCTTTTTCTGCAAGAATACCCCAACATCAGCAATACATTCCCGTTTGAAAATAAACCGACTATCGGTTGTTAGTAAAGCTTTTTCTGCCCACTTACCTATCCCATTATTGAGATAGTCTTCAATTTCTTGAATCTTATTATAAGTTTCTTTGTGTATACGACCTTCTTTATTATCATCCCAAAACTTAATAATACCCGTGTCGACCAATGGCGCAATAGAGATATATGAAGAATCTGTATCGTTATAAATTACACATTCATCTAATTCTTTATCAGGAATGTCTTTTATTTGACTTTTTAGGAATTCTTTAATTAGCTCGTTTGAATATTTAATAACTGCTTGGCCTGTGAGAGTTACAGAGGATGCAATATCGTCATCTCCAATAGGAGCATTTTTATTACCCATATAACCATAGCACGAATTAATTAAAATCTTAATAACCATCTGTGATGTATTAAGTCGCTCTACTTCGTATTTAAGATCTATATTATTTTTATCCTTTTTAAGTTTTTGCTTTGTTTTAAACAGTTGTTTTTTAATATCTACTCGCTTATTATAATAATATTCTAAGAATTCTGGAATAATGCCTTTCTTCTTTTGGCTAAATAAGATACCTGCTTTAGATAGGGCACATTGTTCTGATTTTAAGAATTTAGCAAAGTCGGGTTTAGATAATTCGAATGATTTGCCCGATACATGTTGTATGTTAATTTTATCTTCTGTGGTTCGTTCTATTCTACCAACCTTAGTTTCAGGTGATGTGTTGAGAGAGATCATCACATTAGGATATAGTGAGTTAGCATCGAACGATACTACGTTTTTCTTAAAACCTCTCTTAGGTTCAGCTACATACGCTCCGGGATTCTTTCCCGTATTATTATTTCTTATAAAGGTCGATATAACTACATCTCTCTTACGAGCTCGAATGCATAGTGCACCGTTAATAACTTGAATCGTTCCCATCGCTCCTTCGAGAGTCGTTAGTCCGACGTACGAAAGCATTCGCAATAGAGATATATACTGTAATTTTTCTTCTAATCTGACTAACAAATTAACATCTTGAATGTTATAATCAATAAACTTGTTCCAATCTTCATCAGCTAGAGCAGCAAGACTTATACCGCCGTAATCAACTTTACGGTCTCCTAATTCCACTCCGCCGATAGCATCAAGCTTGTATGACTCTCTAAGTTTTAGACAGAAGCGCTTATACACATCTAAGTAATCCAGGCATGCAACACCGTCAATATAAAATCGTTTTTGTTCTTTACCAAATTTACCTTTAACTACTCTAAAGTGTACTCTGTTTAGTGGTGAGAGTCTATTAACAAACTCTTGGCCGAGTATTCGTTCCATACGATTTACGATGTATGGAATATCAAAAAATTCTGAGTTCCAACCGCTCAAGATATCCGGGTAATCATTTTCTATATACTCGAGAAACTTAATAAACATATCTCGTTCATCTTTACACGATACATATATTAAATCATCCCTGCCTTTACCGGTATAAGGCTTAGTGCCAAAGGTATGGAATTTTTTACTAAAACTATCCCAGCAAGTTATAACGTTTACTGGATGGGTGGGGTTGTCAATATCGGGGAAAGAGTCTACGCTATAGGTCTCAATGTCTAGAAAACAATATTTTAAAGGGTTAGCACTAAACCCCTCTTTTTCATTTTCTTGCCAATATGCATCAATCAAAAATTGTTGAGCTGCAGGAATATTTTCAAATACTCTCTTAATACCAGCGTCGCTTAAGAACCGAGATCGGTTATAAGCGTTGTTAAATGTTCTTTTCTTTAATTTTGTACCGAAAATAGAGGTCTTAGTACCACGATTGTCTTCAACATATAGATAAGGCTCAAAGGTACATTCACGCATCACTCGTTTACCTTCACTATCCCAGGTAAACAAGTTTATACAGCCCTGACGACCGTTATAGACTACATTCCGATAAGACATCTACAGTAGTATAGTAGGAATATTCCTTAATTCCACTCTCTTAAATATTTTCTTTCCAAGCTACCGTAGGGTGTAGTTAACGCTTCGACGTGTGCTCCAATATTTTGTGGTAATTCTAGAATTCTCTTTTCTGCAATTTCTCGTAATCTATCAATATTTTTAAAATACTTTGGTCTATTTTTAAAATTTACAATATATTCGACCTTATGCTCAAATTCTTCCGGTGTGGTGAATTTTAAACTATCGGGTGCGGTATGGTAGGTTTCCATATCTTGACATAAGCAAGGTATTCCAAGTGTGCAAGCTTCTAAGAATTTAATATCAGATTTAGCATTATTAAAGCTATTTACCTGTAAAGGAGCTACCATCAATTGCACATCTAAACTGCTTATAAATGATGGGTATGTTATTAAGTCTCTCCATGAATGAAATTCAATTTTACCATTCTGCACTAAATCACGTAATTGTGGTGGAAAGGCTCCTACAAAAACCCACTGGTATTTGTTGATTGTTTTTCTTATTATGTCCCTTATACCATACATATCATCCTTACCGCCTGTTTTATTATCTACATCGTAATGGGCTCCGGAGCCTGTATAGAGTATTCGAGGCCTTTGTCTAAATTTATTAAAACTTGCTTTTACTTTATTTTTATTAAACAAAGACCCCATCCAGAAATTAGGTATGAAGTTTGGAATTACCGTAATTTTTTGTTGGCCTGTTCTTTCTTTATAAAGCCGTCTCATAAAGTCACATGTTACTGTAACTTCGTCTACCATATTAATAATATCGATACAATTTTGACGGATCTCGTCACTATCAAAAGCAAACTTAAATTTATTATAATCGGGTATATCTTCTTTGAAAACCACATCATCTACTTCATAGATTATTTTAAAATCATGCTCCTGTTGAATCTTTTTTAAGTGTTTTATAAATTCTTTTTGGTGAGTCGAAGCCTGTCTTTGTAGTTTTACAGCTTTAACATTTTGATACCATCTAGGATCTGCGACCATAGCGGTAGTGTCTTGAGACATACCTGCACCTGTCATATTAATAACATAACCTGGCCATATAATTCTCCAATGACCACAACCTGAGTAATCCGCTAAAAAATTTACAAATCTTGGTAAATTAGCTTCCTTTGGTTGCTGGATAGCTTGTTGAGTGGCGCGCTGTACGGGTGGCGGCGCGAAGGGGAGTGCTATAGGCGGTACGCCAAAGGGCGGAGGAGTTGGATTAAACATCTAATATATATATTTTAAATTTCAACATAATCTACACGATGTGTTATACCATTTTTCTTTTCGAGGTATATAACATCACCAGTGACTGCTTTAGTGGATTCTTTTCTATGAGAAATTACTATTGAACACTCATTAAGTTCTTCAACCCTGTCTTGAAGTATTTCCGTTATAAGCTCTATGCCTTTTTCATCAAAAGACGAATCAAATAATTCATCATAGATAGCAATATTATATTGTACACCACCCTGCAGTCGTCTAATATCTGAAAATGTAAATAAACAAGCTAGGTCAATTGATTTGCGTTCAGCTCCGGAAAAATTGAAGTATGAACATATTTTATTTTTCTCATTTAAGATTTCTTCTTCAAAATATTCATTAAAGATACAAATTGAATTTGAATCTAACCTCTTCAAATAATGTAAGAGCTTACCATTAAGAAGCTCTAAGAGCTTATTAACAATATAAGATTTGACACCTTCTTCAGACACCACAAACTTTACTATATCTAACGTAGATATTTGATCTCTATAGTTTTTTACATCTTTTTCTAAGGTAGTAGCTCTTTTTTTGGTGTCTTTAATTAGGTTATCAAAATCTGTATCAGTATTTTCTACTGATTCTAAATCAACCTTAAGCTCATCTAACCATTCTTGTAATTGGTTAACTCTTTCTTTAGCATTTTTTCTTTTCTGTAGGGCGACTTTAGCTTCAGCTAGTTTGTTATGACAAGAATTTATAGCAGATAAAATTTTAGCCTTTCTTTCTCTAAGTTCCTTTAAATTAGTGCCTATACTTTTTATAGTTCCAACCATCTCCTCAATTTTTTCTTTGAGCTTAGCTTTCTCCTCCGAAATAAGATCAACGTCATGATCTTCAATATTTCTGAGACATACGGGACATTTTTCTTCATTGGTACCTATTTTTAAATATTGATCTTTTTTGTATTTAACTTTAGCTTTCTTTGTACTAATATTTTCGATATCAGTATTAATTTTAAGCTCACAGCCACTTAAGCGTTCATTTAAACTTGAAATGTTACTCTGTATTTTTTTTATGTTTACTTCATCATAATCTTTTATCTCTTCTAGTAGGTTTTCTAGCTCTTGTGTATTATTCGATTTTCTTTCTATGTAAAGTTCCTTTTTGGTCTGCCTTTTTTGAAGTAGTTTTTCCTTCTGGTTGGAATAATTTTTTAAGCTCTTGCTAACCTCATCTAATTTAGTTAATTCGGTATCATGATCTCTCTTTATATCGTTATATTCATTTCTTAAAGTTGAAAGCATTGTACTAAAAACTTCCATACCAAATATATCTTCTATAAATTTACGCTTTTCAATTTTATTTTTAGCCATAAATGGCACAGCGTTATTAACTGTCATAATAACACAATTTTGAAAAATGGATGGAGAGGCGCTAAGCACTCTTGCAATATACTTTGTGGTATTACTAATACTATCTCTAGTTTTGTCTATACCGTTTTTAAAAATAAAGGCTTTTGAAGGGGAAAGGTTCCGAATAATTTTATAGTTATGTGTTTTATTATTAGTAGTAACTTCAAAATCTAATTCCACATGAGTTTTACCATTTGTAAGATTATTTGGTATTAGATCTTTTTTAATCTCACGTAATGTCTCTCCAAAAATGGCAAAATATACACTATCAGCAATTGTACTCTTACCAATAGCGTTTCTTCTATCCGGCTTATCTCTATTTTTACCTGTAATGACATGTAACCCTTTATTGAATTCAACAGTTACAGGCTCATCACCAATAGATAAGAAATTGACAATACTTACCTTTTTAAAGTCGACTCTTTTCATACAGTGATAATGTATAATCTATGATATGTTTTTTATTTTCAATTTCAAGCAAGTTAATAAATTCTTCTATAGCTTGAGGAATGTCAATTCCGGAAAGATCCTCTCTGTCTTCAGTATTATCAATTAATCGATTAAAGTTTATATCATAATCTACAGTAAGAGTTTTAGGACCTAATAGGTTTAGCTTTTTGAGGAGGATATCCATATCTTCTTGAGATATATTCATATCTACTTTGAGCTTGACTATGTTATTTGAAATTTTATCTATAATATTTTTCGTAAAGCTACCTTCTCTAACTAGCTCACCTAATGATACTTTTATATAGTTGGGTGAAATGTTGTTTGGAGTAAATTGATACTCCATACTATCCATATCCAATATATAATATCCTTTTTGATTGCCCACGTCACCAAAATCCATTTGAAACGGGTTACCGCAATATAATATGGTACCACGACCAAATCTTTTTTCGTGTCTAGTATGGAAATGACCAGATATTATAATTTCACCTTTTTGAAGAAGGTCCTTTACCTTTACCCCCTCTTCGCAAACCTTATAAGAGTTCATCTTAAAAGATTCAATTTCAAAATGACCAAATATAATATCGCTTTTAGGAATGTCTTTTGGGTTTGTGTTCCAGGGACAAAAGGTTATAGTCTTTTCGAAAGCTTCTATGGTATGAAAGGTGTCTAAAATAGTTACATTTTTGCGCTTTTTGAATACCGAGAGAGAATTTACATCAGTCCGGTGTTTATAGTAAATATCATGATTGCCTGTAATAACTATAACATTGAAGCATGATAATATGTCTAAAATATCTGCAGATGTTTGCAAAGTGTTAACAGATATTTCACTTCTATTATGATGCCAATCTCCGCAAAATATTATATCTTTAATATTCTTTTTTTTGCACTCGTCCTTAAACCACGTAGCCCATTCTATAGCATAGTTATGCCATTCGTTGCTATTTGAATGAACGCCAAGATGAAGATCAGAGAAGATTGCAACCCTAGGTTTATTGATTGTACATTTCATCTTCCTCATCTACAGGCTTTACGTAAACAACTCCACCTCCTGTAAATTCAGGATCGGACATATATTCATCGTAAACTTTTTCTCTGTAATTTGAGATAGCTTCGTGATGTTTCTTTTCTTTTTTGATTCTGTTGATAAATGCATTAAATGCAATGGTAGTAAAATAAGAAAACGGATTCGAATTACTTTCAAATTTGTATTTCTTATGTTTTAATGCTGCATACATCTTCACGAGAGCATCACCAATCATATCGTCTTTATACGTATAATTAATAAAGTTTGAGTTATAACTTAAACCGTATGCAATTTTTTTAATATTTTCAGCTAGATCATCCGTCAATATATCTGAATTGTAATATTTCTTTAACGACTCTTTAAAGACCTTAGGTTCTATATAATATTCTGTCTTCTTTTTTGACTTTTTTTTCTTAGCCATTGTTATAATTATAAACTATTTTAAATGTTATTCAACTAAGGTTTTTTCAACATACTTTATTTTTTCAGCCTCGTATATCTCTTTACGTTTATCACTGTGACGTATACCATACCTTAGTCTATCACATATATCAAAAATAACTAGCTTGTCCTTTGTATTATGTTTTCTTAATCCCCTGCCAATAGACTGGACTGTCCGGACAAACGACTTACCACCGGCAGCGAAAACAATATTATGTATATTTTTAATATTAATTCCTGTAGAGAAAATGGCGCTAATGGCTATGCAAATAACGTTGCTGTCTTTCTCCATAATTTCTTTAATCTTTTCTCTTTCGTCTACTTCAACCTTTCCTCTAATAAAATATACCTGTTTAGTTGTTAGGGTATCTAGGTATACTTTTAGTAATTCTCCGTGTTTAATATGGTTAACCAAAATTAGCGTATTGTTATCTAGCTTACCGCATAGTTTTGCCAAAAAATGGTTTCTTCTATCACTTTCGTATATAAAATCCAGCTCTGCTCTGTATCCGGCCGGGCCATTATATATGGGATGTTGTCTATACTCTAAATTAACTATTTTAACCAATACGTTTGCAAGGTAGTCTTCTAATCTTAGCTCGTAACTAGATTTTTCATATATAACTGGGCCGAACTTACCAATTATGGACCATTTATCTAGCTGATTCTCTGGAAGAGTGCCAGTGAAGCCGTATTTGTTATGTGTTTTTATTTTTGAAATGATTTTGCTAATCTTATTTGAAGCTTTAACCTTATGACATTCATCCACAATAAGTAAGTCCACATATTTTATCCAGTCGTTCTCTTTAAACCGGCTTTGAACTATACCTATATTACATATTACCACATTAGCTGTTAAATCTGGCTTAGTTTTACCAGTCCACTTGGTTAATTTAAAGGTTGTACCGCAATTTAAAAACTCATCGTATGTTTGTGAAACTAGTCCCAAGTCCGGTACTAATACAACACATTTAAAAGTATCTTTATCAGCACAGCTTTGAAAGTAATTTTCAATAAGAGCAGCGGTAGTAAACGTCTTACCAGCTCCTGTACCTAATACGCATGTACCTCTACCCAGTTTAAGCGCTTTCTTAATAACATCTTCTTGATACTCTCTTAAATCAAGTGCAAAGTCTCTATATAGATTGACTTGGGTTCCTTTTCCTACTGTTAGTTCCTTTTGTAATTCATCGGTTACTGTTATATCTACTTTCTCTTTAAGAAGGTATTGCTTTATCTCCCAAAACAGCCCTAAATCACATACACCAGTGTGGGTTATTGCATATTTTCTTCGTGGTACAAATTTTGAATACCTTCTTGCGAACCTAGCATCTGTATTTTCTACAGAAAAATGCTCTCTTAATTTCTCAAAGATAGCACCTTCAGAACAGGTAGTTTTAAGCTTTCCACTAACACGTATATAACTAAACTCTATCATAGTTGTTCCATTTTTTGTATGTCAACTATATTTTTAATTTCATATCCCATAGAATTCATAATCCTTTCGACCTTTTCAAGATATTCAATAATTACGTCCTGTTCTTCTATAGCTGTATTAAGTTCTTTTAGACTTTCATGATTTTCAGCAGCTATTTCAGCTGCAGTTACATTAATTCTTACTGGGGATTCCTGTATAACCTGTTTTATAACTTTTTTCTTAAGTGCCTTTTTCTTGCTTATTAATTTATTTCTTTCTATTTTAGCTTCAATAAGTCTAGCTACCCAATAATGCTTACGCGCCGGTAGTCTTAGTTGTGCTTCTTTTAGGTTAAAGTCATCTAAAACCAGATCTTTGCCGATTTCATCAATATATCTCTTTAGCAATTCCACCCTATTATTATAAATATAGATAGCATGAATTCTACATGTAAATTTGCAAAATATTTCTATAAGCATCTTAATGAGGATAATGCAGGTGGTGCGCTTGGAGGTGGTGCAGGGTTTAGTCCTGAAGCGGGTCAAATAGATTCTTCTGATTGGTATGCTAAGGGTGATGCGAGAGTGCCTAAAGTGTTGGGTAAAAAGAAAAAGGTTCAGCGCCGGACGTTCCCGGGACCAGTGGAGAGTGAAGAGAGAAGAAAGAAGAAGAAAAAGAAGAAGAACTGGATGAAGGGCGCTGTTAAGAAGCCGGGCGCTTTGAATGCTGCCGCTGAACGCGAAGGGAAGAGTAAAACTGAATATTGCGCAAAGCCGCCTTCAAAGAAGGCTAAAAAACGGTGTACTCTTTGGAGAACATTTAACAAGCATAGGCCTAAGGACTAGTGAGTGATTTAGGGCATTGGGAGGGAGTCTTGGAAGAAAGTGCAGACTTACCTTATGGTTTTATTTATGAGATAACAAATCTTACTAATGACAGGAAGTATATTGGTAAGAAGCAGTGTAAGTCCATTAGAAAGCGGCCTCCCCTAAAGGGAAAAAAGAATAAACGCAGGCATGAAGTAGAAACTGACTGGAAAAGCTACACTTCTTCGTCAAATCAGCTTAATAAGGATTTAGAAGTAATTGGTAAGGATAATTTTAAGTTTGAAATCCTAAGATGGTGTGATTCTAAGTGGGAGTTGAGTTATTACGAGGCTAGATTACAATTTAAAGAGGAAGTATTGTTAAGAGATGACTACTATAATGGAATCATCAACCTTAGAATCGGTAAACGACGAAAGTAGTCACATTTATATACCGAAGATTCATAAAACTATAATAAATCTCGGTTACTTCTTAGCTAGGTCCTTTAATGAGTATGCTTTTCATCTCGTTGAGAATAATTTAGAACTAAATCGTCATGAGAAGAACAAGCTCGGTATTCATTTTATTTTAAATCAGGTAATTCAAGCTGTTAATATAGATAGAGAGCATAAAAAACTGTTTTACTACAAAACAGATGAGAAAGTCATTGAGTATCAACTTGTAAAGCGTATCTTTAACACATTACCCAGTGTAATTAAGTATGGTAAAGTTGGATTTAGAGAGTTTATTGAAGAGCAAGACTATGAAGCGTGGAAGAGCCCCACAGAGGCACAACTATCCTTTAGAAACTTTAGGAACTTCCTTAAAAGATATGATCTAAAGCATCTGGAGAGTGAGTTTCTTGCCAATGTAAATATAAAACTCTCACTACTTCCATAAATATATTCATGAGCAAATTCCTAAAGCTGATAAAGGAAAATCGACCTGGTGAGGACAAGTATACTATAGACCTAAAAGATTTTAGCGGTGAAGTGGTTGATTCTTTTGTAATACACGGGACGTCTTACCCGTGGGCGACTTTTGATGATTTCCGGAAGCATATACGTGATGAATTTGAGAAGCTTAAAAGGGATCGTGGTGACGGGCCAATAGAAGATCAAGAAGACCAGGCTGGAGTTCAAGATGAAGCAGATGCCCAGGCGGTGGAGAGAGCAGCTGCTTCAGCGAAAACCGGCGCAGGTGGTCTTGGAGCGAAAATGCTGGGTACAGTATCGCAACAAGCCAGGAAAGCAGTTAAACGTCGGGCAAAAGCAGTAAAGAGTAAATTGCCCGCAAAGATAGCAGCATATAACGACGTTACAACTGAGATAGAAAACTAATAAAATGAAAACACTAAAATTAATAGACCAATACATAAAGCTCTATGAACAGGACGACCCTGCAGCTGCAGAGGTAGATGTAAATGTTGAAGAGCCAGCCGCGGAAGAGCCAGTCGCGGAAGAGCCGGCGCCGGAAGAGCCTCCGGTGCTAACTACTTCAGCAGAAATTTGGCTGATCAAGCTAGCAGCATTA
>Ga0209434_1001190_pt1 | contig 11841 bp, 11 predicted proteins | sample ETNvirnome_2_300_FD_184068 | JGI IMG/M metagenome (GOLD analysis project Ga0209434, IMG submission 184068) | Marine viral communities from the Pacific Ocean - ETNP_2_300 (SPAdes) (version 2) | ecosystem: Environmental > Aquatic > Marine > Oceanic | place: Pacific Ocean | collected 2013-06-22 | reverse complement strand
GTGGCATGGGTTCCGTACGCGAAGATCAAGGCGGCACGATTGTTGAAGAAGACTTCCAGTTGATTTGCTTTGATTTTGTTTCCGAGCCTTCAACGCCCGGAGCTTACATGATGAAAGAAGCGCAAGAATTTCAGAACAAAGTATTCACTAAAGCTGACCGAATCAACAGATTGTTGAATGAGGTTTTAAATGATGAGTAATGAATGGTCCAGCTTCGAGGGTGATAAACTTACAATGGAGGCCTGGCGCCAGTATCTCAATGAAGAGGAGATGGAAGAGGGGTTTTTATCTAATATCGCAAAACGCCTTCGCCGCGGCCCCGGCCAAGTATATGATCCCCAAGGGGGCGCCGGCGGGGATCCCGACCCAGATCCCGACCCAGACCCAGATCCCGACCCGGGCCCAGATCCAGGTCCTGACCCCGGTCCCGGCCCAGACGGAGAAGGGATCCCTATTTTAAAATACCCTCAAGCCACAGATGCCCAAGGCAAGAGACTGCAACCTCTGCGAAGCAAGCTTGACAAAGCCGGCGTCGAACAGGCCACGATTAATACTATTATAAGAAGTATAATCAAGCAATTACAATTTAATAAGGTTCCTTATACTGAAAACACTCTTAATAGAATTGGAGACATGTTAGTTGAACAATGGTTATTGGAAAAGAAACCAAGTCGTGCCCAACGTAAAAAGAGTAAGGCAAAAATGCGTCAAAAAGGGGAATCGGGAAAATGGAGCGTGCAAAAACTAGGCGCCGGAGAATTCACAGCGCAGCGCGCCCCCGCCGATGATAATCCCCAGGGTGAAAGAAAGAAGTTTCATCAACAACAATTTAGTAAGTTTGGTGCCCAAGCCCTAGCGAAAGCTAAGGAGGCCGCAGAAAAATGGGCTCAAGGAGAAGAAGAAGCTCCTCAAAAGAAAGGCCCCCCGGAATCGTGGGTTACTGAAGGGGGAACACAAGAAGAGTGGGACGCATTGGATAGAAAGGAAAAATTCGTTTTCCTCAAGATGGCTTCTACAAAACGACGCAAATTCTTTAAGATGTCCTCAGAAGAGAGACTAGAACTATATAACCAAATGAAAACTGCTGTAACGCGCCCCACCAAGAGCAGCGTGGGGACGGCAAAAACGGGTGGCGCCCAAGCAGCAGACGCCGCAGCCGCCAAGGCCCGTGGCCTGCAGCCAGAGCAAGGAACTATTAAAATTAGCACTCTCAATCAACAGCTACAAACAATCGATCCTCAAGCCGATCAAGCCACACGACAAAAAACTTTAAATATTGTGCAGCAACATTTGAATCCTTATTTAAAAAAGCACGGCCTAAGGCTTTCCGAAGCACAATTAGCGCGCGTAGCCACTGTGTTGATAAACGAAACTATTAAGGTAAAAAATGAAAAAATCCGATCTCAAACAGTTAATTAAACCTTTGGTTAAAGAATGCATTCACGAAGTTCTCTTGGAAGAAGGACTTCTATCTAATGTTGTTGCGGAAGTGGCTATAGGCCTACAAGGCAATCTTATGGTAGAAGCACAACCAAAACCAAGGGCCCCTCGTTTGAATGAAGATTCACAAATGAAACACAAAGCTAACGATTCCCGAGCCCAAATGAAACAACACCGCCAGAAATTAATGGAGGCGATTGGAAAAGATGCGTATGGAGGGGTCGATTTATTTGAGGGGACGCAGCCCATTCAACATAGAGAGCCCCAAGCAGGCCAACCCGATTTGGGAGACCCTAATGACGCAGGTGTTGATCTAAGTTCTCTTCTGGGAAATGCGTCTCAAATTTGGCAATCAATGAAGTAGGTGAAAAATGAAGAAAGGTGTAAATGCATCTGTGAGTTTAAAGCAGTGCCGCGGCAATGTTGAACGAATGATTCGTAGATTTATTAAAAAAGTAAAGAAAGAGCACATTATTGAAGATGTTCGCGACCGGAAGTATTACAAAAAGCCTTCGGTAGCTAAAAGAGACAAGCGAATTCGCGCAGAGCGCCGCCGTCGTAAAGAAGAACGAAAACGGACAAGAGCACAAGAAAATCGCGATAGAAAAAAGTAATGACTATTTATTGTGAAAGTATATAATTTAGGAGATTTTTTATGCCTGCAAATTCTTGGAACTTACCTCCTGGTTTAAACAATGTTGGCTCATACCAGGTTAGTGGACGCCCTTATATTAGTGGGTCTTGTCTGGCGCCAGCTAGTGGGAGTGCTTTGGTGCTCCGATTTCCGGTGGTAACAAAGTGGTTTCAAATTGAACCCCATTCTAGTATCGAAGATCGAGAATTGCGTGTAGCTTTTAGTGAGAATGGCCTTTATGGAAAAGGTGGTTCTAATTTTAAAGTACACCTTAGTTCTAGTCTTTGTCGTCCCTTGGATTTTAAAGTTAGTGAAATATGGTTCATGTCTGAAGATGCTAGCGATACAGCGACGTTTGATTTAGTAGCTGGATTGACAAACATTCCCAAGGAACGTACATCGACAGAGACAAGTGCATCGGCCGCTGGTTTGTGGGCTCCCGATGGTAGTACTACTGAAGCGGGTGGGCCTAATTGGTCGGGTTCTTTAGGGGTAAGTTAATATGGCTCAGTTTGGGTGGGCATATATTGACTGCGACTCCAGCACAGCCGGCTCCGGCTCCGAGGGTCCGGACTATTCCATTCAGTTTGTTACGGAATCGGGTGGAGGCACCACTGGGTCTGCGTTATTAACATATTATAGCGCGTCCTACTATAGCTACGCCCCCAGTACCATGGTACTGTCGGGCAACCTTTTAGTGACGGGAGCTATTAGCGCTAGTGTCTATCACATTGAAAACATCGCCATTATTGATGCCACGGGATCAACATATTTTGGCGATGATCAAACAGACATTCACGCTCGAACGGGAAGTCTCGAGATTTATTCCAATAGCACATTGGTATTGAAAGCTAACGCCATTAACGGCCAGACTCAGCTAAAGGGCTTGCGTGGCGGATATGCTCGTGTTACAACGACCCCCTACACCGCCTCTGTAAATACCATGATGTTGGGAGTAGATAGCGCTGATAGCGACGTAACTATTTGTATTCCCAGTGCTTCAAGCGTGGGGCGCGGGGCATTAATGGTGATTAAAGATCAAACTACACGCGCCTCCTCTAAAATTTATATCTCTGGTTCGACAGGAACATCGCAGGAACTCATTGATAGCGCTAGTTATTATGTCCTATCGGGCACATACCCCGCAATCAACTTATATTCTGATGGAGATAATTGGTGGATTTTCTAATGGAGGGTTAATACCATATGGCATACAATGCGATATCGGGCACAATATTAGCCGCCAACGATTACACCCCCGGGAACCTCATAATTGGAAACATTGTTTCCGGTAATTTGAGTACATCAGACGGTTCGTCTATTATTAATGTGCCGCGCGTCACCAACGCCACCAACAATGCTCTTATAACAAATGTTGGCGGGGATGCCAATGATTTAGTATGTGAAGCCAATTTAAGGTTTAATGGAAGTGCTCTTTCCATAACAGGAGAACTAACTGCTAGCACTGGCATGTCTGCTTCTTATTTAATGGGGGACGGCAGCCGCCTCACGGGCATTAGTGCTGGTGGTGGTGGTGCTGGTGGGGGGATTTTTACTGAAGTTAATGGGTCGACTGCTTATACTACTAGCAGTATTAATGTAGGATCTGCCGTGGCACCCACCCACACCTTGACGGTCGTTGGGACTTCTCTCTTGAGTGGGAATACTGACGTGGATGGCCACCTCTTCCCTTCGATAGGCGACACTTATGATCTGGGATCATCGGCGAAACCATGGCGCAATCTATATGTATCCAGCAGCACCATTTATTTTGGTTCTGATGCTTTAAGCGTGTCTGACGATAACTTAAAGTTTGGCTCGGGGAGCACTACCAAAGGTTTTGACGTCGGGTTTATGAACTTTAAGAACAATGGCATTTGGATGGATCCGGGCCGACTCTTTAAACTTCGGGCTTATCAAATTCAGATGTTTGGTGGAATTGGATATATCCGTAAGGTTGTAGCTGATGACTACACTATTAAGGACCAGGACTACCTTGTAGGGATTCAATCGGATACTTTAACCTCGTCCATTACGCTGACTTTGCCCGCGGCCACTAACCTTTTAAACGGCCAGACGTTTGTAATTAAAGATGAAGGAGGCGCCGCCCACACCCATCCGGTGACAATTGCATGCGCTGGGGACGATGTGGTCGATGGTACAAATCAAGTAGTTTTGGAATCATCTTATGCATCTATCCAGATTTATTGTAATGGTGTAGGAAAATACTTCATCTGCTGAAAAAATAAGTGCTCCAAAAGCCTATTTATAGTCGAGTGCATTCGTGCGCTTGAGATGGGAATTTCCTATCTCGCCTAAAAAAATCTATTTTATGGAGGGTTTAAAATATGGCTTATAAATTTCAAAGAGGAAATGCTCGTATGAGCGGTTCCTTAACACAAGAAGAAGGTCTCACTGTCGTAAAAGGCGGTGCTACCGTTACTGCGGGTGGTGTTACTATTACTGCTGGAGGTCTCGATCTTAATGCAGGCGGTGCGGACTTCAACAACACAGGTTTGACTAATGCTGGCGCTGTTTCTGGCGTTACCACACTGGGTACAAGCGGTGCTGCAACACTTGATAGTGGCGGCACTGGTTCGACTTTTGGTGGTGCCTTGACGACCACTGGTATTCTTAAAACTGACGACACAACTGATGCTACTAGTAAAACTGACGGCTCACTTCAAACTGATGGTGGTTTGAGTGTTGCTAAGGCAATATACAATGGAACATCGGCAACCTTTGCTGCGGATTCCGGCACTGTGACAATAGGGTCTTCTACGGCTCTTGGCGTAACTGCCGCTGGTTTACTAAATGTTAATAATGCAACTGAGGCTACTTCTGCAACTGACGGTTCTTTGCAGACCGACGGTGGTTTGAGTGTGGTAAAGAGTGCTGTTATTGGTGATGATTTGGACTTATTGTCTGATGGTGCAATTCTGAACATTGGAAGCACATCCAAGTTCACGTTGACCGATCAATCAGCTAATAACTGTGTGATGGCTGCGAGTGGTGCCAGGCTTGCTTTTGGTAACGCTGGTGAATATATCACCGGTGACGGGACTGATATGGCTATCGTCTCTAGTGGTGATGTTGATATAACTGCTACTACAGCCGCTGTTTCTGGCGCTTTGAGTTCGACTGGAGCATCTACTTTAGCTAGTGCTTCTGGAGTGACCACTATAGGCTCTACTACAGGTGCTACTTTCTCAGCCGCTGGTATCCTGAATGTTAACAACGTAACTGAAGCAACTTCGACAACTGACGGATCTTTGCAGACCGACGGTGGTTTGAGTGTTGCAAAGAGCGTAGTTATCGGTGATGATCTGGATCTATTATCTGATGGTGCAATTATGAACATTGGAAACACTTCTAAGTTCACTTTGACCGATCAAGCAGCTAATAACTGCGTCATGGCTGCTTCAGGCGCCCGACTTGCTTTTGGTGATGCTGGCGAGTATGTCACCGGTGATGGGACTGATTTAGCTCTCGTCTCTAGTGGTGACATTGATCTCACTGCCACTACCGTTGAAATGAGTGTAGGCGCTGCAGGTGTAAAAATCACAGGTACCACGCCTTTGCTAACCATTGGTGATGCAGGTGCGGAAGATACTACGTTACTCTTCGATGGTAATGCCAAAGATTTCTACGTAGCTCTTGATGATAGCGCTGACAAACTTGTTATTGGTGAAGGCTCAACGGTCGGAACCAACTCAATTTTAACCATTACAGATGACACTGTTACACTCGGTGATGGCGCCGCTGTTGATACTAATTTTGTTTGGGATGGCAATGCTGCTGACTTCAGCATGGGTATTGATGATGACTCCGATGTCTTGGAGATTCGCCATGGCACGACGCCTGGAACGGATGCCGCGATCAAGGTTGATACAAACGGTCAACTGTTGACGCTCAATGCTGCGGCAGCTGCCGTAACTGTGTCTGCCGATCATATTATGTTCTATGATGGTGGGGCAACGGCAATACCAAAAGTTGAATCAATTGCTGACCTTGCGACCGCAATGGCTGGTGCTGGCATTACTGCCACCAATGGTGTTTTTTCCACCGATGCCTCTTCGACTCCGTCTTCAACTGCGGATGGTACGACTTTAAGCGAAGGTTTCAATTATTTTCTTGCAGATTTAACCGGTTCTACCGGCGCTGTTGTGCTTTTACCTGCGACTCCAACTGTTGGAGATATCGTATATCTTAAAGCTAAGGGTGGTGTCTCTGTTACGAGTACTATTACGCTCAAACGTACTACGGGCGCTCACACTATTGATGGAGATGCATCTCAAATTATTGAATCGCCTTATGGTGCGATTTCGTTGTCTTACGTTGCTGCTAACGATTGGCGCATATTCTAAACAAAGTTTTATCTTTGTCTCTTGGATGCCTCCCTTGTGGGGGCATCCTCTTTTTTTGCCTGAAAGATAAAAAGGATGCTAATTATAAGCGATGGCTTATAATGTTTTAGACGGAACGGTGGATTATAGCACCACCCAGCATCCCGAATTGGTTGATGCTCATGCCAATCAAGAGATTAAAGGCACCAAAATAATTGTTGGAGATCTCCTAGCCAAAGATGGGCGCGCCATCGTACCGCCGGCTATTACTGAACTTGAAGGAAGGGTAAAAAAGGGGATTATAACTTACCAAGGAGAGACCACAGCAAAAGCTGAGATAAATTTGACTTTTGACGGGCAAAATTTGAGAACCAAACACCTCATAGCAAATAGTTTACAGGGATCTGCAGAGAAATTAACTAACCTTCCAGCAAATCAATTTGTGGGAAAAATTGATGCTCAGTTTTTAAAGTTGGGCCCAGGCCTTAAAGACGTCAGAGGCAAGATTCAAGTGGATGTGGGCCCCGGCCTCACCACTGCTACGAAGGGCGTTGAAGTTTCCCTCTCACCTAAAAGCGGCCTAAGCATTAAAGATAATCGTGTCAGCATAGATCTTAAAAATTGCTTAAATGTCGATATCGAAGGGCAAAACTTGAGTGATGATGATATAGTGATGGTGCATGATACATCGCGAGGCGAAGTACGGAACACAAGCCTGGGTAATTTATACGCCGCTTATATTAATACTAAGGTCCCACATTGCGCTGGCCCTCTTAATAGTATTCAATTAAAAGGTAGCGGAGGATTTGAGGGATCCCGCGAGTTAACTTATGATCCCGGAGCCAAAGTTTTAAATGTAGACGGCACTATAGTGGCTGACGCATTGATTGTCAGCGGCCGCACAAAGTTTGAAAGTTATGTCACACAGAATATTAAAACCGTTCGCGACTCCACTTATGAAGTGGCCGAACAGGATTATACTCTCTTATGCGATACTGCAGTCACTCCTGTTAGTGTGATGCTTCCTCCGGCCTGCAATTACAAGGGGCGAATAGTGATTATCAAGAAGATAAATAAAGATAAATTTAAGCTTCATTCTCATACTCTTACTGTGAAAGTTGAAGAGGGAGAAATAGATTTTAGAAAAAGTGTGGAGATGAAAACCACTTACGCCACCCTTACTATACAATCGGATGGTGAAAAATGGTGGATTATTGGAAAGACCGGTTCATAAATTAAGTCTTTTAACCTTCCAGATTACTATTTAAAGTGAATTACTATATTTTTTAGGAGTTAGTATATGTCCACTTTGCTTAAAGAAGCGATTGTCGATGCCCAAGCCTTACGAGAGGCCGCGCTTAAAAATGCAGAATCTACCATTATTGAAAAGTACTCTGACGAGGTCCGAACCGCTTTGGATAACCTTTTAGAACAAGAAGAAGATTTAGGTGCCGACATGGGCGCCGACATGGGCGCCGATCCCATGGCAGCTGACCCCATGGCGGCCGACCCTATGATGGGAGGTGTCGAAGAAGGGGAGATGGCCGAGGACGTCGCGCAAGACGTGCCTTTGGGTGCAGCCGAAGGAGAAAAGCTCTGCGGTTGTCCCGAGGAAGGAGAAGAGTCAAAGGTAACAGTGGATCTGGATGAGCTTCAGGAGGCCGTGGATGCGCTTCATCGCGAACTTGAGGAAGATTTAGACGAAGAAGTTGATTTGAGCAGCTTAAACATAGAAGAACTTCTTTCTGAAGAAGACGATGAGGAAGAGGAAGATATCGAAGAAAACATTACTACAGGATCGGATGAGATTTTTGGCGAGCAAGAAGACACTCCTCAAACTAGTGGCGCCGGCGCCCTAGCCGGAAGTGCTGCAGCCGAGGAAGCCGACTCTGACGCTTTACAGAGCGAAGAAGGGGTAAAAACCAACGAAGGAATTGATATTCCCGATAGCCTCGTCGACGCCATCATGGAAAAACTTAGAGTAGATATGGGAGCCACCTTGTCCGGGTGGGCAGGCCGATCCGCTTATGACGTTAAATGGGAAATGGAAAAAGAGATGGCACACCGCCGCGGCACCAAAGCCTATGACGAATTAGAAATTTTAAAGAAAGCTCAAGAAGAATTGGTTTTTGAAAATAACCAACTCAGCGAGCGAACTGAACAATATGAGCAAGCAGTTGAAGAGTTGAGGAAGAATTTACATGAAGTAAACGTTTCCAATGCTCGCTTGCTTTACACGAACCGTGTTTTGAGAAATACCTCCTTAAATGAGCGGCAAAAGAATAAAATTGCCGAAGCTATTTCAAGGGCTGGTTCAGTAACAGAGGCAAAGACAATATATGAAACGCTTGAAAGCGCAGTGCCGACCCACTCTAAACGGGGTCCTCAATCACTGAGCGAGGCAATTAATCGTCCTTCGTCTGTTATTCGTGCGACTCGTAAAGAGTCGGCACAGCCATCTGATCCGTTTACAGATCGGATGAAAAAACTAGCAGGAATAAAATAAATACATTATAGGAGGTATTAAAAAATGTCTAGTATCGTAGAAAGGTTGACGGAAGGTATCGTCAATCGTGATATGCGTGCCGAAGGTAACGCATTGTTAACTAAGTGGGAGAGAACCGGTCTTTTGGAAGGGATTGGTAATGAGCGTTCCCGCCAGGGCATGGCCCGTTTGCTTGAGAACCAGGCGAAGGAGCTATTGCGTGAGAACAGCACTATGGCTGGTGGAGATGTCGAAGGCTTTGCGGCCGTCGCATTCCCCATTGTTCGTCGTGTTTTCGCAGGTCTGATCGCAAACGATCTCGTTAGCGTTCAGCCGATGAGTCTACCCAGTGGCCTCATCTTCTTCCTAGATTTTACCACTTCCACCAATGGTGCGGGTCTTCCGCGGTTGGGCTACGGCACAACTGAAGAGTCCCTCTATGGTGGCGGCGTGGTTGGGTCACAACTAACTGGTGGTGTGGATCTTACCGGAAGTTTTGCTGAGGCTGGTCCTTATTCGCTTAACAACGGTTACGCTTCACCAACAGGTTCGGATGCTTTGGCTCCTGCCGCTGCAAACCTTGGTTGGGTGCTTGTCGCCTCTGGTACCGTTGGTGCTACTGGCGGATCGGGCGCTAACCCTCTAAGTGCTAGGAATCAGTCCATACTGGATGGCCTGTGTCGCTATGACGTCGATCTAAGTGGATCGCCGGCTGCAGTGTACCAGACAACCGGCTCTTCTACGGGCAACCGTGAGCAGCTTAACGTTGAAAACCTTGTGGCTTTGACGGTTGATAGTATGGCAGGTACCCCAGGTCTTGGGTCTGCACAATTAGTGCGACGGTTGACCACTGTGGCTTCCGGGTCTGCGACACAGGATCCATCTTCGGCATCTTACCGAATGACTCTTGTGTTTACCAGCACCAGTGGGTCTGTGCCCCTACGGGACGGTTTTGCGACCGGTCTTATGGGAGCCGTTACGGGTAGTACCAATGTTACTATTTCTTACCCAATTGACGATAACTTTACCACGGCGGCAGCGCTCGGTTCGGTCATCGGTACAACTGAGTGGGGACTGGAAGGTAACCCACGCATCCCCGAAATTGACATTAAGGTCGATTCCGTGGCTGTGACTGCCATCACCAAGAAGCTCAAGGCCAAGTGGACGCCAGAGTTGGGACAGGATCTAAATGCCTATCACAACCTTGACGCCGAGGTCGAGCTAACCAGCATTCTCTCCGAGCAAATTGCTCTTGAGATTGATCGTGAGATTCTTGAAGATCTCGTTCAGGGTGCTAAGGCCGCTACTTATTACTGGTCTCGTTCCCCCGGTCTCTTCGTTAATCGTGCGACTGGTGAGGAAATTGGCGCCTCTTCTGCGGCCCCCGATTTCACGGGTACAGTTTCAGAGTGGTATGAGACTCTTGCTGAAACCATCAACGATGTGTCTGCACAGATCCATCGTAAGACTCTACGGGGTGGTGCTAACTTTGTGGTCTGCGGACCGGAGGTTGCCAACATTCTTGAGTTCACTGCTGGTTTCCGCGCGAGCGTCACTGCTGATGATGAGACTGGTTCTATTGGTGCTGTGAAGGTTGGTTCACTGACGAAGAAGTTCGACGTCATGGTAGATCCTTACTTCCCCCGCACCTTGATCCTTGTGGGCCGTCGAGGAAGTTCTTTCCTTGAAAGCGGTTATGTATACGCACCTTATGTGCCACTACAGACCACTCCCACTATCTTTGGTCCTGAGGACTTCGTACCCCGCAAGGGTGTGATGACTCGGTACGCCAAGAAGATGGTGCGTCCCGATATGTACGGTTTGGTTATCGTGCAGGGTCTCCTAGGACAGGCCGGCGCTACTAGTTAAAAAACTAGCATAGCAAAATAAATGTAAAGCCTCCGTCTTTTGACGGGGGCTTTCGTTTTACTCGACTATTTACAGGTGCGGATCATAAGATTCGTCCCATGTTTTTTTAACATGATTATAAACGGAGGGTTTTAAAAATGGGAACTAAAAGAGTAGGCTTGGCGAGAACCCAAGCATTAATTGAGAATTTAAAGAGAGAATTAAGCATGGCTGGCTCAACGTGGAAAGGCACCCGGCGCCCAGTTGTGACGCTTGCAGATGCGGGAGGCTCCGGTGGTGCCATTCGAACAGCAATAACGGCCGCTGAGTCGGGAACTGTTTTTACAGTACCCGCGCTGACTGGCGGCACGCAGACAATCACGCTTCCGGCCCTGGCGGCTTCTACTATAGGATGCACATACACTTTTGTTATGGTTGCTACCGCTGGACAAGATTTTAACGTACTCGGGGCTGATTCCGACAAGATTCTAGCTGTAACTTCAAAGGGTGATGGCGACAACACCGCCATTTCTCAGGGGTACGATTCAATTGGTTTTGATTCGAACGCTGTTTTGGGCACTACCTTCACGGTTACGTGCATAACTTCTACAGCAGGTACTGGATGGTTAGCCACCGAGGTAGTCGATGGACTTGCAGCGAATACTGGAGCCATAAATCTCGCCTAATTCTTTGGTCAGCTAATTTATAAAATATTTTATGTTTTCCCCCCCTCTTCGGAGGGGGTTTTCTTTTAAAACCACGATCTACTCAATTTTTTTCGCCTCCAATTTTTTGAGATTTTCGGTTTCGCGAGAATAGTACTATTTACTATATTATAAAGGAGATTGTTCATGAACCCCAGAAAGAGACTATCATTTAAGAATAAAGCGCGCCAAGCGGCCGCCACTCAAGCTATTATATCCATAGTAGAGGAGGAAGTCATTCCCGTGATTGATGTGGCCCCCGTTGTGGTCCCAGAGGAGCCTGCGCCGATTGTCGACGTCGTGCCCGTGCGGCCCAAAACGGTTACTAAAACTATTCGACCCAGAAAGAAGACTAAAAAGACCTCTTCCACTAAAAGTTCTTCT
>Ga0209434_1001188_pt1 | contig 11849 bp, 9 predicted proteins | sample ETNvirnome_2_300_FD_184068 | JGI IMG/M metagenome (GOLD analysis project Ga0209434, IMG submission 184068) | Marine viral communities from the Pacific Ocean - ETNP_2_300 (SPAdes) (version 2) | ecosystem: Environmental > Aquatic > Marine > Oceanic | place: Pacific Ocean | collected 2013-06-22 | reverse complement strand
AGAAGTCGCCAAGGGCATCTCCACCAGAGACAACCGCAGCCGTGCCCATCGTAATCGTAGGTGCTGCCAAAGTGCCGCCCACGCTTGAGATCTTCGCCATGTTGTCAGACGTATTGTTGTTGTACGCTGGTACGCCGCCGGGGCCGACCGTGTCTTTGAGCGTAGAGACGATCATGTTTTCACGCAAGTAGTGGCTGCCAAACTTGTAATAGTTGGTTGCGGTAGTTGAGCCGCTGTTGCGGTCCTCTCGCCCTGCAAGCGTAACCGTTGGTGAACTATACGAGGCGACCACGCCAAGCACATCGTAATACCCAAGGTACAACTTACGTGCAAAGTTTAGCGTAGACTGCGTGCGTGCATCCTCAACATCGTTTTGCTTAGGACGTGCCCATGCGTTTTTGTCGCCACCGCGTGCTGCGCGTTGAGACTGCCCCGTCCAACGAAGACGCGTATACATGTCTCTGGACACAATGCGCGGGTTGACGTGCGTGCCGGTGGTTGGTTCGGGAAGGTAGTAACCTTCACCACTACTCATGCCAGCGGACTGCGGCAATGAAAGCGTAAGTGCGCTCACCTTGCTAATGCCACCCATGGTGCCTTTCTTTTTAGCAATTTTGTCAGCAATAAGTGCCTCTTTGTGAATCCACGCGTCCCAGCGGGGTCCGTAGTGATATTTCAAAAGATTTGCGTATGCGGTTCTAGACTGACCAGAGCCAACACTGATCTCATTGATTCCTGCGTAACTAACCATTGTTCATTTCCTCTCTAGTCAGTTGTTCCGAAAAAGAGCTTTTTCGAGTTGAGTTATGTCAATGTCCTCGATTGTAGGACCATGACCACTGCTCCCACCGGAGAGAGCCGCTGCCAGGACAGCATTTGCGCTTGCGTTTGGTCTGGACACAGCTTGTGGCTGTGGTGGTTGCGGCACTTGCGCCTCCGCACCCTGTTTAACCATCTTAAGTAGCGGTAGATAAGGCTCCACCGCCCATTGAATCGCCTGCGCCTCCGTTGCATTGCCTAAGTTTTCTGAAAGAATCGTTGCCGCTTGCGCCTTGATGTTGTTCACCACCTCGGGAGGGATGCTGCCATACATGTTCAAGGTGGCATCCACCTGCGGGCCCAAGGATGTCTCGTGCTGTACCTGCTGCTGCTGGCTGTGCATCAAATTGATGTAGTTTTGCATCTCGGAGATCTGACCCTCATAACGAGACTGCTGATGTCTGCGCTCCATATCCGAGCGGAACATGTACACATCGGTGGCGCTGGTTGGGTCAAGCCCTACCGTAGTCATCATGTCCGCAAGCTCACGCGGGTCGTTCATGTTTGGCTGCGCTTGCTGCTGTGCCTGCGCCGCCTGTTGTTGCTGCTGTTGCGCATATTGCTGCTGCTGCATGGCAAGCTGCTCATTGAGCTGCGCCTGCTGCTGCATATATGCCTGCATGACCTCTTGCTGGCTGGGCTCTTCTCCATTCGCAAGCCCCTCATCTTGTGAGGGTGGCTCTTCTTGTGGATGAGTCTCCTGCGCTGGGGGCGCTTGCTGCGGCAGCGGGGCCTCTATACCTGCAGCCGCGAAAAGCTCACCCAGGGATGTGCCTTCCGCCTGCGCCTCGGGGGCGGCGGGGGATGTGGGAGCCGCCTGGGTTGCCTGTACGGGCGTAGGGCTTTCTCCGAAGAGTGCCTGATCTATCTGTGCGATTTCATCACGTAGGTCGGATGCCATTGCTCACGATAGTACCCTATGTAGCGTATCTGTCAAACAACAACCCCTATATGATGGGTGCGGCAACATCTTCAGGGCTAGGCAGTGCCCCCTCCTCTTGCTCGCCTGGCCCTAAAAGAGGCCCATATGCGCCACCTCCGCCATCTCTAGGACTCGGCATTTGCGCGTCCTTCGGTGGTGGTGGTCCGCCCATTGGAGATTGCGCATTCCCCGACAGCATCGAAGATTCGGTCGCAAAGGCTTCCGTCTGCTGCGTGAGCTTCATTTCATGCTCTTCTAGGTGTGCGCGGAACCGCTCCTTCGCTGCCTGCGGCAAGGCCAAAAACTCGGGGCTCACCGCAAACTGCGCGTGGATCTCCTGATGTACGTCGTGATTGTCTTGATCCAAAAGCTCTGCCTCGAAGAACGGATCTTCAAGCAAGTCCTCATTTTCCGAGCGTGCGCGGGAGTAGTGGCTCTCGAGACGATGCCGTGTAGGCGCGTCTTCGTAGTCCACCTCAAGCACTTGGCGCAATGCCTTGGCCGAGGGGTTTTCTGGATCGAAAGCGCCCATCTGGAACAGTTCCATGGCTTCGGCAAACCTGAGCGCCCTGCTGTTTGGCGCACCACTGAAGGCTTCGACGACTACCGTGTTCTCAAAGTCGTAATCATCCTGCTTGAAGGGTCTGGTCATCCAGCGCTTGTTTTCCCCCAAGATACGCACCATGCGGCCATCCTCATAAAAGTCTCTCGCCAGCAGGAGACACTTTTGTAGTATGCGCGCAATATCGCGTTTGAACAGATGCACTTCGGGCTCATGGATAGCCTTGGAGAATTCGTATAAGTAGCTGAGCGCACGACCAGAGTCGTAGCCCTTGGGCGGCTCGCCACGGTTTATCTCCCCATAGGTCGATATGGTCTGCAGCGTGCCCACGGCCATATCCTCATAATTGAACATCGACGAAGGGATATCTGGTACGCGCATCCACTCCGGTCTCGCACCAGGGTTATATTCGATAAGTTCGCCAGCCATGTCCGAAAACATGTCTGAGTTGATGCCAGAGCCATAGGGCACCAAAAGAGGCGGGCTTAGGATCTTCTCGCACCACTCCCTTTTTTTGCTCGCATTGAGGTTGATACTGCGCTGAATCGGGATAATATCCTTAACAACTCCATCAGGGTAAAGCCCACTGGGTAACATGTTTTGCCCTAGGCGCAACACCCACGGCCACCCGTAAGGCAGGGGTCCAATCGCGACAATAACGTCGCCACTGTAGACGACGAGTCTGCCGCCAGGATAACGGTTGCACGGCTTTTGCCAGTACTCGATAAGCTCCGCTAGCTGGTTTGCATCCGCATTGGATGACTGTCCCGCTGCTGCGGGGGCATCAAAGGACCTGCCGTCGTTTTCAATGATCTCTGCGGCGTGAAGGCTGGACTCCTGCCTTCCCTCGGTCCACCGCCCCTTAGTGCTTTTGCCGTAGTGGTCGAAGGGAAACTTGTCATCGAGCACCCGCAAAGGGAGGAGCTTTCGATGGAAAATGTGCTCAATCTCCTCTTCGGACTTCGCGTGCGGGTCTGCGAGCGCTGAGACGATGTCCACAAACTGCACATTTATCTCTCCAAGGGCCCGTCTTTCCATCCTAGGCATCTCAAATTCGTCAGTGTCCGGCACCCCGGTCTCAGGGTCGATCATAGGGAAATCAGTGTAGTCACCCTTGCTTGGATCCCAGATAACCTTGTAGTACGCGGCACCGTGGATCTGTGCTGCCGTCTCGGCGCGCATCAAAGACTCGAAGTTTATCACGTCGTTACGCAGAAAGGATCGCACGAGTTTTTGAGAAGCCTCCGCTCGAGCGAGGGACTTTTGGTCAGAATTGGCTGGCACCACCTCTGGATTTGGCATACTGCGCAGGACGTCAGAAACAGCAGTACGCACGGTAGGGCGGATGTAGTTGAGCACTTCACGCGCCTCATCTATGTCGAAATCGTCTTGCACCCAGCCCAGCGGTGAGGCCGTGCCCCACTGAAGGCCCCTGTAAAAGGCCATGTTTTCGATAAGATAGGGTGCGCGGGTAGATATAGCCTTCACAGCGTCGTCAAAGAGGCTCTGCACCTCCGAAAGCATCTCCCGTGCGCGCTTTTTTGTTAGCTTTTTCGGTTCTGCCATATCAGCTCTCCGGATCTAGGACGCGACCGGCACCATTGAGCTTGCCACGTTTCATGAGCTTCGCTTCAAGCGCAGCCCTTCTAAGAGGGGTTTCGATGTCCAGCTGCCTTTCTCTAAGGCTTTGCTCTTTCTTCTTGAGATCATGCTGCTCCATCCATAGATCGCGGGGTAGCCCACCTATTGGGGCCGCGTTCTTTAGGTGCTCGAGATAGTCATCTGTCACCTGCTTGAAGATCTCAGATATCTGGGTGTTGTTTTGGATAAGCATTTGCACTGTTTCTCGATGCCCCTTTAGGAGCCAATACAGCGCTACCGTCGCCGTACCTATGATGCAGACAAAGCCCACCGTTGCCAAAATCCATGCGCCAACCATGCGCAAACCGTAGCACACAACCTGCCACTTTGCCGACTACCGCCGTCTTGGGCGCATTCCACGCAAAGAAGGGCGCTTATCTGCTGCAGTTTTGCCCTTTTGGTCATGGCATATCTTCGCCATGATTGCGGTCCAGATGTCATCATTATGCCTTTGGGTGGGTGTAATCACCTTAGCAGCGATCCTCTGCGCCCTGCGATCCACTGGTGGTGCAGCCTTTAGGTGCCCGAAGAACCCCACTGCTGCCGCCATTACACAGTCATCGTGCTCCCCAGGCGGTGCTTGCATTTTGCCGTCATTGCTCTCAAAGGCGAGATGCTCTTTGATGATGTGCTCGCTAAGAAACACCAGCGCCTCGGTGCGTATCGCCTCTTGGGTGTCCGCGAGGATGCGCGTCTTGGTTGAGGCTGTGACTAGAAATCCAAAGCGGAAAGTGTTTGGGTCTGCCACCTTGCCCTTAATCATGTCCATCGTGCGGCGGTGATAAATGTGTGGGTATCGGTTTTCAATAATACGCGTACACGCGGCAAGCCCCGGGCCATTCGCTTCGGGTACTAGGTAAGCATCGTTATACCATTCAGCCAAGGTGCAAAGCAGTTCACCAAATGCGGGTGCAGGCACTTTGATTCTCAGACACGCAGCCTCCACCGCTTGCGTGCCATCCGTGCGATCAAAGACGATTGCCACTGACCAGTCGCCGCGCTTCAGTCCTTGCGCAACGTCCGCGCCGATGCAGTACGTATGCCCCTCTTTGGGTTTTTGCCACACGGTAAGGTTTTGCATCCCTGCGTGTACCTTCTTGGGATCTTCGTTGGGGTCCATCCTAATATATGCATCCGGCCTTACGCTCTTTGCGTGTAGCAACATGCGTTGCAGCTTCCGCTGGTCATACCATTTTGAGGAGGTAGACTGAAATGATTCCGATGCGCAGCTGGGGAACTCTTGTGCGAAGAAAAGTTCTGGCGGCAAACCGTGCTCATTTGCCTGACAGTCGTTTTCAATCTTCGTCCTGCGCCACTTGATTTGCTCGAGCGACGTATCTGGAAAGGCATCAAGCAAAGCCTTCTCGTCAGCGTCGAGAGTGTCAACGATGTGCTGTCTCTCCCAGTCAAAGACCTGTTCGTTGTATGCTGGGTCCTCGAGCCAGGAATAGAAGAACCGAAAGTACCCGTTCCACGACTGCATGATAGATGCGTCCTTGGCGTCGTGTGCAACAATCATATCGTCGATGTGCATAGCCTTGTTCCATCTTTCGTAAAAACCACCCTGCGGCCCGTTGCCGGTACTCTCCTCCACCACCGTGCTGTATCTTGGTGCTGCGGTTAGCGCGCTGTTTACTTCAGCATAGCTTTCAAAGAACGCACTTTCAGATAAGTGCATCAGGTCAAACTGGTCGCCACGCGCAGAGTTGTCGCCACCGGCACTCGCCACGACATAGCGCGAGTTGTGCTCCCAGGTGTAGCCCTCAGTCCTGTTTTTGTACTGCGCAACCTTCCTGTATTTATCGTATTCAGGTGCCCAGTAGTTATAGAAGTCCTGCGTGTATTTGAATATGCGCCTTGCGTTAGCACCGCGATGCGCCATGACCAGTGCGCTCATGTTGGGCGTGAAGTTGGCCTCTAAATAAAACCTGGCCCCAATGTATGAACTGACGCCCGCACGCCTGCACTTGGTGATGACAATACGCACCGGGCCATCGGACAGCTCGAGCTCAGGGGCCTTTTGCTTGAACTCATTTAGGACTACGTCAATGTTTCGTGCGCTGATCTTTCTCACCAACGTGGAAAACTTCTGCCGAGGACTAATACCTAATACCTTCGCTATTTTGTTCTTATCCGGTGACAAGAGCATATTTTTGACAACGCGAAACGCCCTAGCCTTTTCAAACAGCTCATGCAACCTGCGTTGACAGTGGTTGAGGCGCAAGGGGATGAGTTCGCCCTTCTTGTCTCTGTGCTCGACAAGTATGAGCTTTTCCATTGCGAGGGCTTTGTCCTCGATGAATCCGCGCTCTACGTCGGGGTCATAGGGTGCGACCTTTATTCGTTTCTTGCGTGGCACTGCGGGCTATCACCACTTGCCCGGTGTGCCTTGCGGATATGGGCTCCACGCTTGTTCTCTGGTCGCCGGATATGGGCTGAATTTCTGAACACGCATCCTGAAATTGGGGTTATTTATCCTGCGCAGCATTGGGGGGATGGCCCTTTCTGGAAACTCCATAGGGGCGTCGGTGTAGCTTAAAACAGGACTGGCGTTGAGGATCTTCTGAAGCTCCGTCCAGTGTATTCCAGGCCCACCTTCTGGACCGTAGCCCAGCCCTTTGAAAAGGCGATTCTTCCTTTCTTGGATCTGCCCTGGCAATAAGCCGTAGTCTTTAGGGCGCTCAATACTCTTAGGTACTCCGCCACCTTTTTGATAACCCCCCGCCGGTGCATTTTGAGCCGCTACGCGGCTCAGGGCTACTTCTCTTTGTCTGCGCTTCAGTTCAGCCTGTTGCTTGCGATACCTTGCTGCTGCTGCGAGTCGCTCGCTGCCAGCGTTTGGCCCCCTGACCTGGCGACCTCCACGGTTTCGTAATACAGACTCGCTCACCGCTTGCGGCGCACGATACGCGCCCCGTCCCAGCGGTCCCGAAAAAACATAAGGTTGGCCCGTGGAGGCACCCGCAGTGAAGGATGGGCGTGACGGGCGGGATTGCTGCTTTTGCGGCTGGGTGTAGCTCACTGGAGAAGTCTTTTGGGCGGGTGCGCCACCCCGTGATCGTGGGGCGCGGCTATAAGAGGTGCTGGGGCTGCGATGCTGCTTTTGCGGCTGTCCGCCGGTCCATCCCCTAACTCCACCGCCCTTTCTCATTCCACTTGCAGGCGCACTTTGGGCGGCTAAGGCTGCGCCAAGCTCTTGTTGATAGCGCTTCCCTTCGGGTGTCTGTGGATCCCAGTTGCGGAAGAGCTCTACAAAGGGCGCATTGCCTTGTGGTGGAGGCTTTCCGGTCTGGATTGCTTCTACTACGGGTTTTGGAAGGACGTATTCGCCCTGTTGCGCGAGGATATTTACCGAATCTTTACCCGGTATGCCGCCGGTAATGCCTCCTCCTTTTTGAAAGTTTCGCGAGAGTCGCCCCTCTTCTTCTTCTTCCGGGTAGCCAAACATATCCGGCCCAGCAAGCGGGGAAGGTATTTTGCCTAGACGCGTTTGCGGCATAAGGCGCGGTTCTTCTTCGGCTATGGGCGCAGGTATGCCGGAAGTGTCTCTTTGGAGCTTAATCTCCTTAACCGCATCTATCACTTCTTCGCTTGGCGGTGTACGGGGGACAAACGGCACATCACCCTTGCCTGCAAATTTGCCCCAGCCTGCGGCTTTTTCCCATCCCGGCTCAGGCTCACCTGTCTCGAGTGCTCTTCTTTCTGATGCAGCAAACTCGCCTGTCGCGGGTGCCGGTTTTGGCTCTGCCTTCTTTGGCTTACCGCCAAACATCTTCCCCCACTGCCCTTTCGGGGAGATGCCTTTGGCTATACTTGCTATTGGCTTTTGGCTTTGTGTGAAAGTCTGCAGCTTCTTCGGGTCAGCTAGACCTATTTCCTTTTGTACCTCCTCTACTCGCTTCTGAACCTGTGAAAGCGAGGGGTCAGTGATGCCCCTAGAAAGGAAGTCAGCAACAACGATATCGCCCAGCCAATCCCCCTTTTGCACTTCATAGCCGCCTGCTGGCGTGGGTGCTGCTGTGGGTGTTTTGGCAGTTGGCGCAGGCGCTCCTTGAGGTGAAACTTGGGGCGTCAAAGGAGTGGGGGTAGGTGGTGCGCCCTGCGGTAGCATACTCATGTTCGCGCCCTGCGGTCTGGGTAGACTCATCTGCGGGCCTTGCCAGGCTACATTTGCGTCCCGCGCAGCCTGCTGCTGTTTTTGATACTCCCGATCTCGCTCTGCACCAACATGGCCCAGCGCACCTAAAGCGCTAAGCCCCGTCATAGCGCCAACGGCCTGTCGCCCTCCGGGGGTGGCAAGCATTTGCAGATTTCCTCCGGGTGATAGTTTTGCAAATTTGGATGCAGCATCGAGCGCGTTGAGCGTTCTTTGTGTTTGAGGCAGGTTGATAGGATATTTGCTTAGCCTGCGAATCTCGTCTGCCGCATGGCCGGTTCTTGCGGGCACACCCCCCTGCCCAATTCCTCTGCCACCGCCCTTGATCGTCTTAAATGCCTGGTCTAGCGGCAAAGCCTTTTGCATGTTCACCGCTGCGGACGGGGATGGTGGGGTTGCCGCAGGTAGAGGTGTTTGACCTGTAGGCAAAGACCCCAGCTTGCTCATCGGGCCTAGCGGGGGATTTTGCATCGCGGCTTGGATGTTTTGTGCCTTACTGATCGGGGCACCTCCAGAGGGGATGGTCTTCGAGATTGCGCCGGGACCCATTCCCAATCCTTTCGCTCCGAGCCTGTGCAGCCCGCCCGCGCCGAGACCCACTGGTCCCATGCGCTGACGCGTGTATTCCTGGCGCAGAGGATCTGCCTTACCCATCCCACGAGCCGCAAAGAATGCTTCTGCCTGCTGTGGTGTCATCTGACTAAAGTCTGGCACCAAGGGTTCGGCATACGGGTCCGTCATTCGACTACGGCGCGTGTAAGAGATGAGGCCTCCTAGAGGATCCTGCACCAAAGGTGCCGGTGTACGCATAGGGAGATTGAGATCGTAGGGTGGGGTTGCCATACCAGCAACATAACACACAGAGTTGCTGTTCGGACAACCGTCTGCTAGGGTCATTCTTGGGTTAAGTGTGCCTCCCAGTGCATTGCCCATCGCTAGCTGCCCTTGCATTTTGCCAGGGTGGCTTTTTTTTGCCTATTAGGCCAACCGTCTAGCTTACCACAAAAATGACCAGAATACCCGCACGCTAAACACCCCTTTACCATGCGTCGGTCAATATCCGCCTACGGCGCTCCTGGATCCGCAAACGCATCTCCTCCATGAAGATAACGTCGCACTCATCTACGGCTAACTCGAGTTTACGCAGCTTGATTAGCTCAGCCAGTCTAAACTCGGTCGTCCTGAGTATATACCGGGTACTGGTGCGGGCTTGACAGGATATTGACAGAGAAGTGGGTCGGTGGATGATGCTGCAATAGGCGGTTTTGCCCTTTTTGTGGATTTTGTAGCTGCACTCAGAAGGCGAAAGTTCGGGTGCGTACCAGGCACAGGACTTTTTGGGCGTTTCACGTGGAACTACGCAAAGTTCGCGCATGGACTGGTTGCGGTATTGGGGAATTGTGATGCGCTCGAGGGCCAGTTTACGGCGATCTAGGGATTTTGGTCCGTGGGGCTTGCGAATTGGGGCAGGGTCGGTACAGGGGTCCCTCCTTATAGGGAAATCGGGGTCGCGGGTGTCGGATCCGGGTGTCCCCCGGGGGTACAGGGGGGTCGTGTTTGTGCTGACACCTTGCCAAAGTGTCAATCTTTCGCACAAGTCTTTGTTTTCTGTCATGTTTCACATTGGGCGGAGAAAAAGGGTAGCGTCAAGCGTGGGGTTTCGGGGCTCGCTACTGCAGGCGATGGCAAACACAGGCAAACAACAGGGAGATGCTCGCCAAAAACATCGGGCAGAATCACCGTCCTACATCCCATCCCATCCAAACCCCCACAATTCCTTCTAATCCTCCCGCTCCAAACCTTGCCCAATGCCGCAAATCACCACATCAAAGCCCCTAGAGCCCCCCTCAAGCCCACCTAGCATCACCCAAAAGACCCTTTGGCATCACATACTTGGCTACCACTACAATAAACCGCATTGTTTAATCCCCTTCCATCCTATACCCTCGACGGAGGCAATTAAGCCTAAAGCCATGGGAGGCATCGAATGGATCACACAATTTACAACAAATTAACTCTAAAACAGCGGCAGATTGTCACCGAACTCAACACCTTGAAACGTGATATCGCAGATCTAGAAGTGGCGCGTGATCTCTTGGATCACTGTCCTTCTGATGCTCATCCATCGATCTTGCGCATGAACTACGATGCACGGCAGATAAAGGACGATCCGTCAATACTTGATGATAAGCACGCATATCTTGCATCCCTAGAAACCATGGTCGTTAAAACGGACGATCAACTAGCCCACGATCTAGGCCTGCACGAACCCACCAATGCCGAGTTGCTCGACTACTTGCTCGCCCCACTCATGCCTGCAAGCTAAGCAGCGCTTGTCCTGTCCTTAGAGGCTCCGATCAGTGATCGGGGCTTCTTGGGGCAATCAAGCTCAACATAACAGCCATGGGAGGCACCATCATGAACTCAACAACAATATTTTCAGGCAAGGAATTACTCGCACTCGCCAAAACCGCCGGGTCTTCTGATCGGTACGCGATATCTCACATACAAGTTAGATCGCACGAGTTAGTCACGACCAACGGCCACTTCCTGACTGTTGTCTCTACTAATGCCACCCTGGGTGACTTTGACGAGCCCCGATATGTCCTTGCAAGTAGACTCCTAGATCTCCGCTCAAGCGATGTTTGTCGGATTACAGGTGACGGCATCGAAGCAGCAAGCAAACGGGGAAATACAACCCTGATCGGGTTTTCTTCAGATAGCAGTGAGGACATCTGTTATCCCGACATTGGGCAAGTTATTCCCTCATTACCCGAAACAGTTGATAACTGTTGTTATCCCGGGATCGGTGGTGCGTGTTTCGCAGGTTATGGAATTGATGTGCTCGGAGCCCTATTTACTCTGATCAAAGCCTTTGGCGTCAACGCGATCAAACTTAACTCACCTGCAGACCAACTTTCACCTGCAGTGATCCAAGCAAGGCGCGCCGAATCTCCGCTCGATATTTACGGCGTCGTCATGCCTCTTCGCCTTGATGGCGAGTTCCTTGATTATCGCGGTATTCTGGACGGCAGATCACAATCTGCCTCACGCTCCGCTGCTTAGCGCTTGTCCTGTCCTTAATGAGCCCGATCACACCGATCGGGCTCATTGTGGGCAATCAAGCCCCAACATCAGGAGACATTATCATGAAGTCTGAAACCCTTACCGCTGCAGCGATGCAGTCTGACAGCGATTCACATAAGAACGAATTACTTGATCTCATTGTTTGTATTGAGCAAATAAAGCACGAAATATTCTGCCCAAGCCCGAAATGTGGTCAAATACTCGACATTGGGCGAGCAATCATGGTCACACCGATCGCCGATGGCAATGAATGCAGGGCAATAGTTTTCTGCGGCGCTAGATGTGCGTCGCAAGCGCTAAAGCGTACGCGAAGGACAATGCGTTTGATCGCTCGCAATGAGCCCGATTATGCAACGGGCGAAAATCCCGAGATCATTCTTTCGTTCAAGACCATCACCCCCGCTTGCTTTAAGCAGTCATTTCCACACGTTCGATTGCGGCCGGAGCCTAAAGTTGAGAGCACCGGGGCTAAAGTTGAGAGCACTGGGGCTAAAGGTGGCCACAACAAAAATCTGAGTCTGTTCTAAACATGGACGGTTTTAGCTTACAAGACATCGCATTACTAACCGCGTTGGTCATCTTCCCTTTAATCCGGGGTTGCATGGTCGCGCTGCAATAGCCAAGGGAGGCACAAAATGAGACTAACTAAGAAGCAAACACAA